>Ga0209834_10001787_pt1 | contig 11739 bp, 8 predicted proteins | sample Mar14236cmmetaG_FD_184134 | JGI IMG/M metagenome (GOLD analysis project Ga0209834, IMG submission 184134) | Marine hydrothermal vent microbial communities from Guaymas Basin, Gulf of California to study Microbial Dark Matter (Phase II) - Marker... ...
ATTCATTCTTTTATCCCCATAGCCTAAAGAGATTGCAGCAGATATACCTGCTATCTTTCCTTCAAGCATCGCTGTAGAAGCCTCTTCGATACCAGAAAGATCACCAGCAACAAAAACACCATTTTTGGTAGTTTCCATGGACTCATTATGTAAAGCTACATATCCCCCAGCCTCGGGAATATATTCAATGGCGGCACCAGTCTGTGCAACTAGCCTAACAGAGGGTGTTAAGCCAACTGCTAAGCAGATTGTATCACATTCTACAAACTCTTCACTTCCCTCTATAATACTCCAGTTTTTATCTAGTTTCACTACAGTGGCCCCTTCCACCTTATCCTTTCCATGTGCTTTAGAAACCGTGCAGGAGGTATATATTGGAACACCACATCTTCTAAGCTTCGCAGCATGGACATGGTACCCACCAATAAAAGGAAGAGCTTCTACAACTCTGTCTACTTCAACTCCAGCTTGTAGTAGCTGATATGATACAATAAGACCAACATTGCCTGCGCCAACCATTAAAACCCTTTTTCCAGGTTTAACACCATATACATTCATAAGGGTTTGAACAGCACCTGCACCATACACACCTGGTAGATCATTTCCAGGAAATGCAATCATATTTTCCATTGCGCCACAAGAAAAAATGGCTTTTTTACAAAATATTTCATAAAGCTCGTTTTCATAACCCAGTCTTTTAACAGCAGCAAATCTATGTTTATCTTTGGTATTACTCTCATAGTATCCAATCACGGTTGAATTGAAAAGTATTTTTATTCTATCGCTTAAACTTTTGACTTCATCTTCTAAAATTTTAGCGATTTCTATACCTCTTACACCAGCCATTTCATCAGAGGAGCCAAAAAATTTATGGGTTTGTTTTATCAATTGCCCACCTATTCTTGATCCCTCATCGACAACAAGAACATCTGCACCTAGTTTAGCAGACTCAACAGCTGCACATAAACCAGCAGGTCCACCACCCACCACTAAAACATCTACATCAACTTTTTTTAATGGATACTCTTTAAAATCATCTTCTGGTAGTTTCCCAAAACCCCTATCCTGTGTTTCAACGTTTATATTTTCAGCGAGAGGAGTGATACATATTCTAACATTTGGCACGTTATTTACACGCATCAAACAAGATGCACATTTTCCAATACCACAAAAAAAACCTCTAGCTCTATTGTATTTTAAACTCCGGCTTAAAACTTTTATATTATTAGCATGCAAAGCAGAAGCTATTGTATCGCCCTCTAAACCATAGATTTTTTTGCCATTGAAGAAAAAAGGAATTCTACTCTTTTTAGGAAAATTAAGTATAGGGTGCTTAGTAATTCTTGTCTCCAATAATTTCAAACCCCCTATGAGGATAAAAATCAATAAACTGGAAACAGCATTTAAAAATTATCAAAAAAACAAAAATTTTTCTATATTATCTGAACATCACTTATAGGATGATGCCTTTGAGCAAGTTTCCTTATAATCTCTATATTTCTCCCATTTTTACCAATAGCTTTTGATTTATCTCTGATATCAACTTCTATTTTTGCAACATAGCTTCCATCACGTCTTTCTTCTAACTTTATGTTTATCACTTTGAAAGGTTTAAAAAGATTATAAATGAATTTTTCACTATCACTATCATACTCGACAAACTTTACATTCTTATTAAAAACTTTTTTTAATCTCTCTATGTTTTTAGCATTGTTCCCAATTGCTAAACCAAGCTGTCCTTTCTCCACAACAAAAACAATCCTATCCTCTATGCTTATACAATCTATAATACTACACTTTGTGAGATTAGCAGCAATATTTATGTACTGGAGAGCTTCCTTAGAAAGAGTTATTTCACCCATTAGATTGCTTTATATCCCCCATTTTATTTTCCTTTTAATAAATTTGTAATATCAGATGCGCTAGCTTCTATTACTGCAAATGTTGATATATTGAATGGCTTACCGCAGACATAACCTAAATCTAACCCAGTTCCATTATATTCATATACTGGTATCTTTTTACTGGATGCGAGCTTTTTAATATTTTCATGTTCCAGGCAATTATTTGCTACAATCACAATCTTAGCAGAGCCATTAGATATTGCTTTTTTTGTTTCTTTTAAACCAATTTTTACTTTTCCTTTTGTAACAAAGCTCTTGATGATTTTTCTCTCATCCACCATTTTGAACCACCAAACTATTTCTTCTTAAAATTCGGTACACTCATCACCAATTTAACAGAGCCTGTGCCGAGATTTACTGGCTGACCCACGATAATATTCTCTGCAACACCTTTTAGTGTATCTACTTCTCCTCTTACACCTGCGCGTAGTAAGTGGTTAACAGTGATTTCAAAAGCTGCTCTTGATAGTACAGATGTTTTTTCACCACTAACACCATGTCTCCCTATTGCCCTTACTGTTCCATCTGCTGTCATGATATCTGCTACTAACATAATATGTCTTAAATCCACATTTAATCCCTGTTCCATTAGTGTATTGTAAGCTTCTGTTATAATCATATTCCTTGCAGCTTCTATACCAAGAGTGCGATAGACAGATTGTATATCATTAGTTGTGGTTCTATAGGGGTCTACACCTTCTACTTTCAAAACTTCTTCAAAATTACTCCCCTCACTATATATAACATACCCTTCGTTAGGCTCTTTTCTAATAATTACACGTTCTATCCCATCTATCCCTTTGATCTTGAGGTTTTTTAGAGCCTCACTAGCGTTTAAAAGATTTTTATAACCTGGTTCATCTAGAGTGATCTTTATTGTGCCATCATCTTGAAGTTCTCCTTTTATTTTTCGTATTTTCTTTATGTGATTTAGTATCTCTTCTATTTTTATATCCTTTCTTTTCATCATTTTTTCATTTGGTTTTATAGTTATAGTTAGATTGGTTAGATCGATCTCCATGTCAGAAATATCTATCAATTTTGTCATCTCTATGTTGTTTGCAACTTTTTCAGCGAGATCAGGATCAACACGATAAGCTCCCTCCAAGTATATATTCATCATTGGTGTAGATGGTACAGATCTTGCATCAACTATTTCTATGAGACGAGGTAAACCAAGTGTAACGTTTATCTCTGCTACACCAGCATAGTGGAATGTTCTCATTGTCATCTGCGTTCCAGGTTCACCTATGCTTTGTGCAGCTACTATGCCACAAGCCTCCGCAGGTTCTATACAATTGTTTTCGTACTCCTCTATCGCTGCTAGTACAAGTTTTTCTAGTTTATTTTCCAATTTTTTCTCCATGGCTATATTAACAATATCTTCCACTATTGAATATGGTAAAGATTTTTTGTGTTTATCTAAAACCTTCAGTATTTTTTCCTCTAATAACATTTTTTTATCTTTCTTAGGTGTAGCTACTTTTTTCTCCTTTTTTGTTTCTTTATCTTTTTTCTTTACTTCATTTTTCTTAGTTTTCCTCTTCGCCATCTATATTTTTGCACCTCAACTACTCTCAACTTTTTCAATTATTTTATCAATGTATATAGGCTTACCAGCTATGCTTTTTGCTGGGTCAACACCATCTTCTCCATATACAAATTGTATTACATTCCCCTCTGGATCTCTAACCGTACCGTCTTCTTCTATTTTGATATCTTCTAATGCGTTAATTAATCTTCTTTGCATGTAACCTGAACGAGATGTTCTTACAGCTGTGTCTACTAAACCTTCTCTACCACCCATGGAGTGGAAGAAGTATTCTGTTGGGGTAAGTCCTTTTTTATAACTGGAGGATACAAATCCTTTTGCCTCCGCCCCTAGATCTCCTTTTTTGAAATGAGGTAGAGTTCTACCTCTATATCCTCTGTTTATCCTTTCACCTCTAACTGCTTGTTGTCCAACACAACCAGACATCTGAGAAAGGTTAAGCATGGATCCTCTAGCACCAGATTTTGCCATAATAACGGCACTATTATCAAGACCTAGATATCTACTGGCTATCTCTCCAGCCATGTCTCTAGCTCTTCCAGTTACTCTCATTATCTCCATTTCTAAAGTTTCCTCTAAACTTCTTCCTGGCAGAGCCTCTAGCTCGCCTTTATTATAAGCCTCTATTAGACTATTGATTTTTTTCTTTGCCTTTTCTAAACCCTCTTCTATTTGTCTTCTCGCCTCTGGAGGTATATCTTCGTCGTCTATACCTACTGTGAAACCACAAATATTTATGGCAGTTATCCCAAGTTTAGTAACCTTGTCTATGAATTCTCTGCCGTAATCTACCCCGTGTTCTCTTATAATTTTGTCAAGTATCAACCCTTTAAAGGCACCTATACCTTTTTCATCAATTACTCCTTTCTTCAAAACACCTTTTTCTATTATCACATATGCATCATGTGGACAGTTTGGAGCTGTGCAGACTTCGCAGTTGAAACAAGATTTGGCTTTGTATTCTATGCTTAAATCTTTTGGAAGGAGTACGCTGAATATGTCTTTACCTAGGATGTATTTTTTACCATTTTCCTCTATAATATTAGGCAGTTTGCCTCTATAGTTTATTGCTGATAATATGTGCGTAGCTTCCTGTATGGGGAATTTTTTATCTTTATATGTTAGTAGAAAACAGCCTGATATGTGATCATGTATACCCCCAATAATGGGCCCACCAAATCTGGGTGAAAGTATGTGTTCTTGTACTTTCATCAAAATCTCTGCCTCTGCTCTAGCTTCCTCGCTTTGTACAACGTGTAAATTCATTTCATCTCCGTCAAAATCAGCATTGTATGGTGGACATACGCTAAGGTTTAATCTAAATGTTTTATAAGGCAATACTCTTACCTTGTGAGCCATCATTGACATTCTATGCAGAGAAGGTTGTCTATTGAAAAGTACTATGTCTCCATCCATCAACTGCCTTTCTACAATCATTCCCACTTCTAACCTTTCAGCTACATCATTGGCGTTTTTCTCAGTAACCTTGATTCTTCTCTGCCTAAGTGTTTTTGGATCTCTGATTATATAATTGACACCAGGTATATACTTCACTCCCTCTGGTGGTTTTGGATTTGGTCCACGTTTTATCATTTCTCTTAGCCATTCTATATTGTAAGGTGTAACTCTAACAGGTACGGTTAACTCACGGGCAACCTCGATTGGTACGCCAACCTCATTTATACTCAAGTTTGGATCAGGAGATATCACTGTACGAGCAGAGAAGTTTACTCTTTTACCAGATAAATTGCTTCTAAAACGTCCTTCTTTTCCTTTTAACCTCTGGGCAAGTGTTTTTAATGGTCTGCCAGACCTATGCCTTGCGGGGGGGATACCAGAGGTTTGATTGTCAAGATAAGTTGTTACATGATATTGTAAAAGTTCCCATAGATCTTCTACTATAAGCTGTGGAGCACCAGCGTCTCTGTTCTCCTGTAACCTCTGGTTTATTCTTATAACATCTACAAGCTTATGTGTTAGGTCATCTTCAGATCTCTCACCAGATTCTAGGGTAACAGATGGTCTCACTGTAACAGGTGGCACTGGTAAAACCGTTAAAACCATCCATTCTGGTCTAGCAACTTTTGGGTTAATATTTAAAAACTTTAGATCCTCATCAGGTATTTTTTCTAGCCATTCTCTTATCTCTGAGGGTGTTAATTTTTTACCATTTTCTCTAAATGTTGTTGGTTTATCTAGGTCTATCTTACCATTTTCTCTTTTGCATCTGGGACATTTGGAGACATTTTCACATTCCTTTACAATATCTTTAACCAGGGGAGCTATGCTTCTTCCTTCTTTTTCAAATCTTTCTATTTCTTTTTTATAGAACTCTAGTCTTTCGTCACTTAGAAGAATTCTGCCGCATTCACGGCAAGTAGCTCTTAGACAATTTCTTATGTATTTTACAAAACCAACATGTACAACAGGCATTGCTAAATCAATGTGACCAAAGTGACCAGGGCAGCCATCTTTTCCTGCTCTTAGTCCACATGTTTTACATCTTAGACCAGGTTCAATTACACCAAGATGTGTATCCATTAATCCCATGTTGATGGGAAAGCCGTCATCGTCATAGGTATCAGCTGTTATGACCTTTGTAGCACTCATCTCTCTTATTTCTTTTGGTGATAGCAATGTGAATTCAATTCTACCTATCTTTTTAGTAATCATAAAATACCCCTCCTAAACCAGTGACTCAAGCCTAATTCTAGGCGCAATTACCAAAGATTTTAATTCATCTATTAACAGTTTAAACGCATAGCTCATCTCCACAGGATGAATATCTGCTCTATCGCCACATACAGGACATCTTAAATTACCATGTCTATCTATTACTGCAATATGGCCACAGGTATTGCAGATGTATTTTAACGTTACATCAGATTCATCAAGCAATCTATCTTTGATTACCATAGCTGCACCATGGCCTATAAGACAATCTCTTTCCATTTCACCAAATCTTAGACCTCCCTCTCTTGCTCTGCCCTCTGTTGGTTGTTTTGTCAAAATCTGTACAGGTCCTCTAGAACGAGCATGTATTTTTCCTGCCACCATATGATGGAGTTTCTGGTAGTATATGCAGCCGACAAATATCTCACATTCTATAATCCTACCTGTTTCTCCATCATAGAGAATTTCTTTACCATTGTGTTTAAAACCATTTTCTACCAGCAGCTTTCTCAAAGTTTCTTCTTTTTCCCCGCTAAATTGAGTACCATCTACTATTCTTCCCTCAAGTGCACCAACTTTGCCACCTATCATCTCCAAAACATGTCCCACGGTCATTCTTGAAGGTATAGCATGTGGGTTTATGATAAGATCAGGGGAGATACCATCTTCGTTGAACGGCATGTTTTCTTGTGGAACTATTAGTCCGATAACTCCTTTCTGTCCATGTTTAGATGCGAACTTATCACCATACTCAGGTATTCTCTCTTCCCTGACTTTTATCTTAACTATTCTAGAACCGTTTACAGATTCTGATAGCATTACTTTATCTACGATACCTCTTTCTCCTTCTTGGACTGTTACAGAGGTCTCTCTCCTTTTTTGAGGTGTTAGAAAATCAGTAGCCTCTTCTAAAAATCTTGGAGGAGAAGTTTTTCCTATCAAAACATCTCCACTTTCAACATCACACTCTGGTGATATTAAACCATCTTCATCCAAGTTTTTATAAGCTTCTTCACTTCTAACTCCTCTACATTCTGCATCAGGTATTTCAAAGTGATCTTCTTGCCCACCTGGATATCTTCTTTCTTCAGCGGAGTAGGTTCTAAAAAAGGTGCTTCTTGCTAAACCTCTTTCTATACTTGCCTTGTTCATAATCAGGGCATCTTCCATATTATACCCTTTATAGGATGCTACTGCTACTATGAAATTCTGACCAGCTGGTCTTTCATTAAACCTTATATACCTGGTTGTATGCGTTTGTACAAGAGGAACTTGTGGATAATGCAATAAATGTCCTCTTGTATCAGGTCTTATTCTATAGTTTGCTGCACCAAAACCTAGGGATTGTTTTCCCATACCAGCACCCATTGTTATACGCGGCGAGGAATTATGCTCAGCATAAGGTACAAGAGATGCTCCGATTCCAAGTATACACATTGGGTCAAGCTCCATATGTGTATGTTCCGGGGTGAGATCCTCTTCTCTCAAAGCTATGTATGCGTTTTCCTCTTCCTCAGCATCTATGTATTCTACAATGCCTTCCTTTATTAGGTCACTCCATTTCATCCTTCCCTCTCTCAGAGCTTTGACATGTTCTTCAGTGAGCAAAGGTTTACCATCTTTTACGACTAGAAGAGGTCTCCTTAATCTGCCGCAATCACAATTTATTACAACATCATTTTCATCCTCATAGTAGCAAACATTTACCTCTATGTCTATAAGCCCTTTTCTTCTTCTCTCCCTTAGTTTCTCAACTAGCTCTTTCCCATTTGGGTACATTCCTATTAAATCTCCATTTAGATAGACTCTAGCACTAGTTGATTCTCTAGAAACTTCCTCTAAGCCAAGATCTTTTAATATCTTTTCAACTTCTTCCTCTGGATAACCCTCTGATATCTCTACTGTAAGAGCAAGATTCTTCACTAGACCACAATTTGGCCCTTCAGGTGTCTCATTTGGACATAAACGCCCCCATTGTGTTGGGTGTAAATCTCTTGCTTCGAAATGTGGTTGCGATCTAGTTAATGGGGAGGTAACTCTTCTAAGATGACTTAAAGTCGCTAAATTGCTGGTTCTATCCAGGAGTTGTGATATTCCAGCTCTCCCACCAACCCAGTTTCCAGTTGCTAAAGCATGATGAATACGTTGTGAGAGAACATCAGCTCTCAGACAGGTATTAATCTTTATCTCCTTACCTTTAGCATGAACTCTTTCAATTTGATATTTAAGATCTTTACACAGAGCTGTGAATGCTACTCTAAATAAATCCTCCATGAGATCCCCGGCAAGCTTAAGCCTTTTATTTGCATAATGATCTTTATCATCTGGTTCCCTTAAACCCAGTGCCAGTTCAAGTACAGCTATGCCCATACGCGCCATGAAAATAGCTTTTGTAAGTCTATCCTCAACATTGTTTCCTAGATGCGGCAGGAGATTTCTATCCAATATAGTCTCTACTCTCTTTATACGATATTCTTTAGCTTGTCCACCTGCAAATTTCTTACCCAGAAATGCTATAGCTTCTTCCTGATTTGTTACACCATACTGAGTAGTACATTCTTCGATGTTTGCCAGTATAAAAGGCTCCATTTCAGGTTGTATGGCCATGATGTTTACTATCTCTTCATCTTTTTCCATTCCAAGTGCTTTTAGTAGAATAATAAGAGGTATCTGCCCATATGTAGTTGGTAAAGAAACCATTAGCATACCATCTTTTTTCTTCTCAACAACAGTTAATGCTCTGTAACCTTCTTTTTGAGAAAAAACTTTAGCTACCTCTATTACACTACCATATTGCTCATCTCTCTCCACAAGGACTCTATTTGGGGCAAGATCTTCTACTGTTATAAGAACACGTTCTGTTCCATTACTAATAAAATATCCTCCAGGATCAAGAGGATCTTCCTGTAACTTGCGAAGCTCCTCATAATATTCCTCATCAGAAACCTCATGGCCTAATTTTTCTGAGAACGCCTCTCTTGATAAGTTACATGCTTTGGATTTTACCATTATAGGAAGTTCACCTATTCTTACAACCTCTGGCTCGTACTCGACTTCATCTATTATTGGTATAAACTCTAGATAAATTGGTGCTTCATAAGTTAAATCTCTTAGTCTAGCTTCCATAGGAGTTAATTCTCTTACTGAGCCATCAGCTTCTTTGACCTCTGGCCGCCCAACCTTTATCTTCCCAAATTTAATTTTATAACCTTCAATTTCTGGATATATAAAACCCCTTTGGGCATTTTCCTCTTCTCCGATAACGGTGCTATCAACAATATTTTGAAGTCTTCTATTTAGAAAATCATTATAAGAGGCTATCTGATGGTTAACGATGCTTCTCTCTCTATAAAATGCATCTACAAGTTCTCTCATAATTATTCTTCACCCAAATTTTCATTTAATATAGATTTCGCACTTTCTATTACAACCCTATACGCAATAGATTTCTTTGCAGTCGGACTTCTTCTTATAATCTTTATTATCTGTCCTGGTTTTGCTCCAATTGCACGTACAACAGGATCTGTATCAAATATCTTAGGTAGTTGATCAATACTCACATTATATTTTTTTAAAACCTCTTTTGCCTCTTTATCTGACAAAATTATATGTTCAGGAACCAGCTCATGTTTTAACACATCAATTTTCTTACCCATCTATTTTTTATCCCTTCTTCTCCAAATGTTTTTATTATTTAAAGCGGGCCTGATGGGATTCGAACCCATGACCACCTGGTTAAAAGCCAGATGCTCTACCTAGCTGAGCTACAGGCCCGTGTTAGATTTGGCCATAGCTCACACTCCTTAATTATTATCTATAATACAATCTAATTCATATTTTTAACATTTGGAGCAACCTCTCCTAATACAAATTCTGATATATAAAAGTTATTGTGAAAAATTTTAAACCAATATGATTTTAGAAAAACTTGTTATGAAGATCAACGAAATATTTTATTCTATTCAAGGTGAAGGTAAGCTGGCTGGGTATCCAACAATATTTGTAAGATTAACTGGATGTAATCTAAGATGCAAATATTGTGATACAAAATATGCATACTATGATGGTGGGGAAATGCAAGTTGAAGATATATTATCTAACATAAAAAATTATCCATGTAAAAATGTTTGTGTTACTGGGGGAGAACCTCTTCTTCAAAAAGAAACCCCTGCTCTAATTAGAAAGTTAGTAGATAAAGGGTACAAAATTTGCTTGGAAACAAACGGTAGCATAGATATTTCTAGCATAGTAAAAATAGAGCCTAAAAATGCTATAATAATCTCATTAGATATTAAGTGTCCATCATCTGGTATGCAGGATAAAATGAAATTCGAAAACATTGATTATTTAACAGAGAAGGATCAATTAAAATTTATTATTTCAAACAAGAGCGATTATGAGTATGCTAAGGGAATTATAAATCAGTTAAAACCAAATTGTGAAATATTTATGCAACCAGTTTGGGGTTGGAATCCAAAAAACTTGGTAAGATGGATTCTGGAGGATGGATTAAATGCAAGGATTTCTCTTCAACTACATAAGATAATTTTTGGTAATGAAAGAGGCATTTAGCTATCTTTTGATTTGATCTAGTTTGACTTGTTTGCTTTTCATAGAGAATTTATTCAGATTAAACTCGGATATTATTATGTTTTGCAGAATATCTATTCTCAATTTTTCATATTCATCTATTGTTTCTCTTATCATATATGCAGGGTCATTGAAGGGCAATCTCAATAAAGTTTTGGATAGTAGTTTTCTAGCCTCTCCTCTCTCTTCTCCTTCGATTTTTTCAGCATCTATATTTCCATTGGTTTTTATTTTGCATCTTTTAATTTCTTCCAGAAAGATTGGTCTATGGAATAGCCTTTGTAGAATGTATATACAGAGTTTTGCCTGTTCGGATGGCGTGTCTGTAATATTTTTAATTTCCTCACCCAAGAGCTCATATATGTCTTTCTTTTCTTTTGGTGATCTTATTGAGTATACTTTGGAAGGTTTTATTTCCTGCTCTTTTAGATATCCTGTATCGACAAGAGCTTTTAGATAACCAGTTAGCATTAGCCTGTGTAGTTTGTATCCATTTTTGTTTAATTTCCTTGATAAACCAGATATAGAATCCTGTGATCCTTTGAGTATACCTATTATCACGTCTTTTAGACTTAATCTTTGGTCAAACATAATCTAACCCTTAATTGGTAACAAACTTGGTAATAAATAAATTTTACTAATCTCACAATAAAAATAGTTTGATAACAAACTTGATACAAAAATGTTGATAAATACTTAATTACTTAGTAGAAATCCCTCTTGTTAAACCAAATTTTAAGGAGAGGACTATCGCAAAATGATAAAGATGAGAGATGACGGTTTTAGGCCAAAACAAGTTCTTATTGAGAGAGAAGCAGATCTTCAAAAAGACGCCACAGATTTATCCCTCTTTGTAAGAACTTCTGATGAAGAAATCAAAAAATGGAATAGGAATAAAATAACAGAGGCTTTACTTAGAGAAACAGATATAAGCGAGGATGCTGCAAAGATTATTGCTAGAGAAGTTGAAAAACTTATTTTCAGCTTAAACATAGAGAACGTTACAGCTCCTCTTATCAG
>Ga0209834_10001788_pt1 | contig 11734 bp, 9 predicted proteins | sample Mar14236cmmetaG_FD_184134 | JGI IMG/M metagenome (GOLD analysis project Ga0209834, IMG submission 184134) | Marine hydrothermal vent microbial communities from Guaymas Basin, Gulf of California to study Microbial Dark Matter (Phase II) - Marker... ...
AGTGGTAAGATATAAATATGCAAACAGCATCTTGCCATATTAACAAGGTGCTCATTTTACTCGCACTCTTACTGGTCACCGTGTCATATTCTCTGACAGTGCGTGTCGGAATTTACAACAACAGTCCCCTTGTTTATCTCGAGAATGGAAAGCCTCGAGGACTTTATATCGAGGTAATTGAGCGGGTCGCATCCAGAGAAGGTTGGCAGATCGAATATATTTTCGATACCTGGTCAAACCTCATAACAGCCTTAAAAAGCGGGCAGATAGATGTTCTCACAGCAATAGCTTACTCTCAAGAAAGGGCAGAATTGTTTGACTACAACAGCGAGAAAGTGTTGCTGAATTGGGGCGTTGTTTGCGTTAAGGATGAAGCCCAGATTGAAAGCATCTTTGATCTTGATGGAAAAGATATCGCAGTGATTTCAAATGATATCTACTATGAGGGTTTTAGAAACTTGTGTGAAAGCTTTGGCGTGAATGTTTCTTACGTCTTTGTAGATGACTATTTCTCGGCTCTGAAAGCGGTTCAAGAAGAAGAAGTGTTCGCTGGTGTTGTGAGCAAGAACTACGCACTTATTAATTGCTTTGAATACCATATAAAGCTAACGCAGATAATGTTTTCACCAGTTGCCTTAAAATTCGCTTTTCCAAAAGGCGCAGAGCTGAATACTGTTTTGATACCAGCCATCGATAGATATTTAGCCGAGCTAAAAAGCCATGATGACTCTTATGAGGCTTTGATCAACAACTATTTTGGGTATTCCCGGATGAAAACTGCCTTTCCAAAATGGCTATTTGCCCTCTTGATAGCGATGTTCGCCGCGCTTGGCACATTTTTTATCTGGACGCGCAGTTTGAGAGTGGCGGTAAATGTCAAAACAAAGGAGCTTCAAAACGTCCTTTCCATAGCCGAAATGCAAAAAAAAGAACTCAACAAATCATATCAAAGAGCCGATCTATATCTGAATCGATTTACAAAAATATCGGATCTTCTCGGAAATCTGATATCGGTCAGCTCCAATGAAAAGTCGTTCTCAGAAAGTATCATAAATGCCCTGAAGTTTCTTCTTCCGGGAATGGATATTTACTGTGTTGCTTTTGGATGTTTTGAAAAGGGCTTCGCTCTTGTGTATGACAAAGATACGCTGAGAGAGATTCCAATGGGAAAACACGATTTTCTGTTTGCAAAGGAAGGATTGTACAGAGACAACGAAGTTCCCAATGAGATCACCGCCTTATTAAAAACAAAGCTTTCTGAAGCGTACATTGCTCCCATTGCAGATAAAGAGGTGAACAACTGTTATCTTCTTGTAGCCACTGCAGATAAAAATCAACGAAGATTGACAAAAGAAGAAATCTCCATACTTCGAACCATAGTGGGCATAACTAAAATTTTTGCAAAAATGACAAGACACGAGAGGAACACAAGGGACTTTCACAGGAAGCTCATCATGACATTGTTAAGGATTTTGGAATATCACGAACCTTACACAAAGGGACATTCTGAACGCGTTGCAGACTACAGTGTCAGGATAGCTAAGAGACTGGGACTATCCGACGAAACTGTTGAGAAAATATACTGGTCAGCTTTAATGCACGATATTGGTAAGGTGGCAGTATCTAAGGAAATCCTCAACAAAAAGCAAAGGCTGAGTGAGGAAGACTACGAAAAGATCAAACAGCATCCTGTTGTGGCATCAGAGCTCTTAGAAGGATACGCCGGACTGACTGAATACGCCAAAATCATCAGACATCATCATGAAAGATGGGATGGAAAAGGATATCCCGATGGACTCAAAGGTGAAGAGATACCACTGGAATCAAGAATAATGGCTGTTGCCGATGCTTTTGATGCGATGACTTCCGATCGCCCATATCGTAAGGCACTCAGTGTGGAAGTGGCTAAAGACCAACTTATACGTGGTAGCAAGACTCAGTTTGATGACAGACTCGTTCGAATAATGATTTCGATTATTGAAGAAGATCTTCAGGCAGAAGGATTTTCTTCTGGGTGATATTGTTCTTTTTGCGATACGAATGAAAGGAAACTTTTCTTGAAAACATCACAATCTCTATCAGTGAGCTTTTGTCCCGCGTATCTCAGCTTTGTGTAAATCTCGGTGATTTTCATCAGTTCCTTGTTGGGCTCATCTTGCACATCGAGAATTTCGTTCGGTGTGAGATGATGCTTACCTGAATAGTACTTTCTTCTGATCCACCAGTAAACAGAAAAAATCGCATGCTTCGAACATTCAAAAGAGGGTATTTCATCGATTGGAAGGATTACCACATCCTTGGGAATGCCTTCCTCTGACGCTTCAGATGGCACGTGCGCATTTTTGAGAAACCCAACAGTATAATAAACCAGGAAACCAGTGACTAAGATAAGAATTCCCATAGCAGCGATGTCAAAAAATGTGAACACACCCTTTGTTTTCAGTATGAGGGTCTGCATCTTCTTTTCAGAAAATCGTGAAGTGCTGTTAGGACTTGTTTCTGGCAAAGACGATGATCCATCTGTGAAAGCAATCCCTTCATTCTGGATCGACTCAGATCTGAGCGCATCAACAGCAGAGAGGATCACCCTTGAACCTGCAATGACAAGTGAAAACAAGACAAGTCCAAGCAAAAACAGTTTTACGGTTCTTTTCAAGCCGAAGTACCTGAGTACTATTCCCGCAATCGCGATGGTTGCCAGACTTAGAAAGAGAGGTATCCATATTCTTTCAACAAAGCTTGCAACAGCGCTCGATTTTCCCGAGCTTTTTACCGAAGTCTTCACTGAATCCACTGCCACAATGCGGTTCTCGTCGTACCGAGTTTTTTGTTCATTCTGTACATCCTGTAGTGGAGGCGCCTTTGAAATTCTCTCAGAGACTGGGTTTATCACGCTGAAATGATTGTCTGATATGATCCCCGCAACGAGAAGGAGGCCACAAAGAGCCGCTAAAAACCAGATCGTGGAAAATTTGTGAGTTTTCCAGAAATACCAGCCCATCAGCGCTGTACCTATAACAAGGACATCCACCACTCTGTTAATGTTAGGAACGAAACTTGCGTACAGAACTATGAAGAGATTTGCTAAAACTGCCGAGAATGATTCTCCTCGAACAGCGACTACCAACGAGATGAAAAGAGCTAAAAGGGGAAATGCGTGGAGAAAGCTGGTCCCTGTCAATCCCAGCAAAATCACGAAAAGAAACAGAATCCCGGGCAAGAAAACGAATACATGAATCTGAATACCAGATCGATTAAACCAGACAGCAGCGAGCGCAATAAGGCCAAAAACGCACGATGTCCATAAAGGAATATTTGATGAAGTCATGTAGAAAGCCAGTAAAAAGGCATAAGCGTATGGGAAAATCCTACTGATCAATCTGGTCCACAACCTCCTGAAAACTCTGATTTGGTCTAATGAGCTTGACAATGATTTGCTCCTGTTCCAGCAGTTTTGATTGTGCAAGAAACCTTTCCATGTCAACCGGGTACATATCGTAGGACTTACCCGGTTTATACCTTGGATCTCGGAATCCGTACGGCATGAGCAAAACCAAAACGCGAGAGCACTTTGATTTCGCCCTCATCAGCAAAGGAATCATTCTATCTGTTAAGTACATCGAAATAATCAGTACCGTCGTCGCTGGCGTCAGTAAATCGAGATCTTTTTCCAGTTTTTCATCGATTTGAGGACCATCTTCGCTCCCCTGAGTGGCGGAAAGTATTTCAACTGTTTTCACCCAATCGTTCTCTTTTCTCCTTTCGACAACTTCGCCGCCAATGACTACCAGATCACATCGATGTCCATAAGTTTCGCTCCAATAAACGATGGAGGACGCGATAAGAACCGCGTCTTCTTCATAACGCTTTCGAATATGAGACCAAACCTCTCTTGCAAAGATATCTCGTGACAGATTTAAATCCAAGTATACAAGTATTTCAGCTTTTGCAGTGTAGTCTAACTCCTTTACATAAAGCTTTCCGAGTTTAGCAGAAACCTTCCAGTGAATTTTATTTATGGGCTGTGAGGAATACTCTTGAATACCGAGAATTTCGTTGTTGTCTTCGAGAAGTCTGAAATCACTTCTTTTCCCTGGTAAAAGGTCTCGAAGTCGAACGGGAAGTCTTTCTATCTTCATTATTTTTGGAAGAATGAGAACTTGCTGAGCAACTGAATAAACCGCCCATATCTTAAACAATCCAAGAGGATGTTCGTAACTCACAAGACATTCTGACAGATGCTTCACTCCCCTTGAATAAAATGCTACACGCGTTTCCAGGTTCACAGGTTTTTCGGAAAGAGTGACGACACGCTCAACAGAGGAAGCTGTGAGAAGATTACTCTGAACGGATGACGAAAAACCAACGCTAATTCCAGGTAGATCTCCCTGTATGGTGTGAGAAATTGTTACAGTCTCACCAATGAAGGTCTTCGTTGGCTTTACGGTTCTACTAATAGATAGTCTGCAAAGCTTTCTTTTCAACCAGAACAGCTGCATCCACATTGAAAGAATGAACCCGGCTGCGATCACAGAAAACGCATCTACTCTAAAAAACAACCAGAGAAACACAAGTACAGTGACTCCTAACAAACCCGCTTTGTGTGAATGTGCACGCTGGCAGTTCAGAGTCATGCTTTTATTGGAACCTCCACACGATTCAAAATATCCGCTATTACCTGTTGCTTTGTTACCCTCATCAAGCGTGCTTCGGGTTTCAGAATGATCCTGTGGGCCAAACAATCGATGGCTACCGATTTCACATCATCAGGCAAGACGAAGTCCCTTCCTTTCAACGCAGCAAGAGCCCGCGAAAGATTTCTAAGCGCTATCGCCCCGCGGGGACTGCTTCCCACGGCGATATCTTCATGATCTCTCGTAGCTGAAACAATTTTCACAATGTATTCAAGGATGCTGTCGTCAGTGTGGATCTGTTTCACAATTTCTCTTGCTTCAAGCAACTCGGTATCGCTCAGAACTCGCTTCAAGCTATCAATGGGGTGAATTTCACTTTGCATCTTCAGCATTGTGATCTCCTGATCCGGCTGAGGGTATCCAATGCAGAGCTGAACGCTGAATCTATCGAGCTGGGCTTCTGGTAGAGGGAATGTGCCTTCAAACTCCACAGGATTCTGTGTGGCTATAACAAAGAATTTCTCACTCAGCTTGTGAGTAGAACCATCGATGGTAACCTGTTGTTCGGCCATGGCTTGTAACAGGGCTGACTGTGTTCTTGGCGTTGCTCTATTTATCTCATCTACAAGAAGTACATCTGTGAAAATAGGACCCTTTTTGAAGATAAATTCGTTGCGTTTGATATCTAAAATGTTGAGTCCGGTTATATCTGTGGGCAACAGATCCGGCGTGCACTGAATTCTGTTGAAATCAAGTCCTAAGGAAACCGCTAAAGCTCTTGCCATCATAGTTTTACCAACTCCAGGAACATCATTGAGAAGAACGTGTCCACCACTGAGAATTGTAGCAAGAATCTTTTCTGCGACACTGTTCTTTCCAACTATGACCTTTGAAATATTATCTATCACCGTTCTTGCGAACACTTCTAAAGTAGCCACCTTGGGTTCCTCCTATCATATGATACTTTCCAAAGAGATGCACTACTTTTCCGTTCAATTTCAAAAAACCATTTCAAACAAAAACTCCTGCTCGCTGAGCAGGAGTCATCAGCCTTTTTTGGCATTTGAGGTGGACTCCATCACCTGACACTGTGATTCTATCACACGCGGCTGCGAGTTCGAAATGCATCTCTAACCAGGTCGAATTTGGCTCGACGATGTTTGCATCTTTTTGAGTTAAACTGATTTGTCGTGATAAAGATTCTTTTGGAAAAACTCAAGAATCGCGTGTCATACTATAATGCTCATAGAAAGGAGTGATGAGATTCGATGAAAGCAGTACTAATAGCTGTTAGAACATTTGGCAAGTACACAACCAAACCCTTAGAATATCTCAAAGAAAATGGGATGACTCCCGAGATAGTTGATGTGAATCAACTGAACGTTATAAAGGAAAAAATTAAAGAGGTAGATGCGCTTATTATAGGTGCAAAACCGGATCTAACCGCCGATATGATTGAATCTTCCAATCTCAAAATCATAGCTCGCCATGGTGTTGGGTTAGACAACGTTGATATAAAAGCCGCGACGGCAAGAAAAATACCCGTAACGATAACAAAGGGGGCAAACACGGAATCGGTAAGTGAGATGACAGTGGCACTTCTTTTTGCCCTATCGAGAAACCTCGTTCATTACCACACCGATCTGGTCAGGAATCACCAGTGGCCAGACGGTGTTGGATTAGAGATATTCGGAAAGACACTCGGTTTACTCGGTTTTGGAGAAATTGCAAGAAAAGTCGCTTCAAAAGCTTTGTGTCTTGGAATGAAAGTCATCGCCACCGATCCGTTCGTTTCAAACAAGCAAATGATGAACCTCGGAGTGAAAGGTGTGGAAATGGATGTTCTTTTGGAGAAAAGCGATTTTCTATCTATTCACGTTCCTTTGAATGAGAAAACAAGGAACCTCATCGGCGAATCTGAGCTTAAGAAAATGAAGCCATCGTCATATCTGATAAACACATCTCGAGGTTCCATCGTAGATGAAAAAGCCTTAACAAGAGCTCTCAAAGAAAGATGGATTGCAGGAGCAGCGGTAGATGTTTTTCAAAAGGAGCCTCCCAACTTCAATTCAGAGCTATTCAAGTGTGAGAATCTCATAGCAACTCCTCACATAGCTGCGCACACTTTTGAAGCGATTTTTAACATGAATATGATGGCTGCCAAAGCCGTAGTGGACTTTTTCAACGGACACATTCCACACTGCGTTGTGAATCGTGAACTATTTCCAATTTTATGGCCAGACAGGGAAATACCGATGTGATAGACTAAATTTAAGGAGGTGAAAAAGTTGAGAAAGTTCATATCCTTACTCTTACTGCTCGTGGCAGTTATGATGTTGAGTGTTACCACAGGGCAGGTCGTAGCTTCAAAAGGAGGTGTGGTGGCAGCAGCCAATCCGTATGCTGCCGCAATAGGTGCAGAGATACTTGAAAGAGGAGGAAACGCTGTTGATGCCGCAGTCGCTGTTGGCTTTGCTTTGAGTGTAGTTGAGCCTTATGCAAGTGGACTTGGAGGAGAAGGTGTCATGGTCATAAGGACAAGTGAAGGACAGTCCGTTGCCATTGATTACAAGTCCACAGCTCCAATGGATCTTTCCGCTTACACCGAATCGCCCAGCAAGTATAGATATGGGCCTCTCGCGCCGTGTGTGCCGGGAGTAGTAGACGGTCTCGTCACAGCTCTGGAAGAGTGGGGAACAATGAAACTCAGTGAAGTGTTAGCGCCCGTTATTGAACTCGCGAGGAACGGCTTCGTCGTCAACGACACATTCGCGAAAGTTCTTTCCGATAATTACGAAAAACTTCTCGAAGATCCAGGAGAAGCTGCAAAGATTTACCTCAAAGATGGTCTTCTCTACGAATCAGGAGATGTTTTCAAAAACCCAGTTTTGGCAGATACTTTAGAGCTAATCGCAAAGGAAGGAAGAGACGCTTTTTACAGAGGAGAAATAGCCGATAAGATCGATGCGTTCATGAGGGAAAATGGCGGAGCGATAACAAAGGAAGATCTTGAAAACTATCACGCTCTGGTTAAGGAACCCCTCGTAGGAACGTACAGAGGGTATAACGTAATCACAGCACCTCCTCCAGTGGGTGGAATGGTGTTGATCGAAATACTGAACATACTCGAAAGATTCAATATATCTGATCTTGACTGGTACGATCCTCTTTATATTCATCTGATGGCAGATTCGATTTACTTAGCTGCGCTTGACAAAAGAGCGTACATGGGGGATACTCCGGAAGTACCCGTGGCAGGTCTGATTTCCAAAGAATACGCCAAAGAGCGCTTTCAAATGATAGATCTTGACAAAGCGTTTCCAAGACCAAAATCCTTTAGCGAAAGGTTATCCTACGCGGGCGATCCATTCAAGTACGATGAAGGAAAAAGCTTTATTGAGAGCATATTCGAATCACTTCCCGCGACTGTAACTGAGGAATCTCCGTCAACGACACATGTAAGTGTGGTGGACAGGTTCGGAAACGCAGTCGCTTTCACGCAGACTCTCAGCTCTTTCTTTGGTTCAGGAAACGTTATTCCGGGAACTGGTATCATCTTAAACAACGAATTTCACAACTTCTCCTCAAGTGGACCAAATGCGGTCGCTCCCGGAAAGAGGCCTGTTACAACAATCGTTCCTACCATTGTGACAAAACCAGATGGTGAGATTCTGATGGTCATTGGAACTCCAGGTGCAGCGAGGATTCTGTCCACAGTGGCTCAAATAATAGTAAACGTTATAGACTTTGGATACAGCCTTCCAGAGGCAATAAAGCTCCCCAAATTCTGTTCTTACGACAGTTACACAAATCTTAGACTCGAAGGCGGATTTCCACTGGAGACTGTGAAAATCCTGGAAGACTACTTCGGTTACGACGTAGCAGAGTACAGCTCGCTTGACTTGTATTTCGGAGGACCAAATGCGGTGTACAGGAACGAAGATGGAGTCTTGGTGGGTGTTGGCTCATTTAGACGACAGGGAGGAGCCTCTGGAGTTGACTGGTAAAGGAGGTATTGAATTGATGAAAAAGTTCGTAGTTTTGTTACTCGTTCTTTCAGCAGGTCTTATATTTGCTTCACAAACAAGTGTGAATTTCAGTGAACCTGTTCTGATAACTTCTGCGGGTCAAAGTGCAGGTGCGACGATGATGAAAGTCCTCTCCATGAGGGCAAAGCTCGATTTCATATTTGAGAAACTCGCGACCGCTGATATGCTCGAAAATTTTAAGAGCCTTGTTATTGTTGTGGGAGCGAGTTCCAAGGGGCTCGGATCAGCGGGTATAGATGTGGATCAAGAGATAGAGAGAGTTACACTGCTTGTTGAAAAGGCAAGGGAACTCGGTATACCCGTGATCATCGCGCACATAGAGGGCACTTCACGAAGAGGACCTACGAGTGACAGGCTGTTAGATTTGCTCCTTCCATACGCTGATTTGGTGATTGTGACAAAATCCGGGAATCAGGACGGAAAGTTTACCGATTTCTGCCAGAAGGAGAACAAGCCACTTGTCACTGTTAACACAACCAGTGAAGTTCAGGGTGTTCTTGAAGATCTGTACAGCAAGAGGTGAAAATCGTGAGAAAATTCATATTACCACTTCTGCTCTTTGTCGCTGCTCTGTGCATAGCAAATCCTCTTTTTCACGATGTGCGGCCCGGATACGGTGTAACATCTATTAAATGGCTCAGTGATTATATTCCTTCACTGAAAAGAACACCCGGTGACACGAGAGTGTACGTGATGAAAGGAGAAAAACCAGGGGCAAATGTACTTCTCCTTGGTGGAACACACACTAACGAGATTGCCGGTGTCATGGCTGCCATCATGTTCGTGGAGAGAGCAACGATTACCCAGGGAACACTGTACGTCATTCCATGGGCGAACAACAGCGCCGCTTCGTGGCAGGGCGGTTCAAATTACGAATCGTCAGAGACTGAAACATCGCCTCCACAGTTCATAACATTCGAAACTCGAAGTGGTCCAAGAAGCGTTGTTGTGGGAGACAGAAGAACAAATCCCTCACATCAGGTAACAGATCCTGCCACGTACGTGCACATATCAGGTGTGGAATTTCCCGGTTTTGAGGCACGCAACCTCAACAGAGTTCATCCTGGAAAACCTGATGGAACTCTAACAGAAAAGATCAGCTATGGTTTGTTCCAACTCGTTAAAACAGAAGGAATCGACATGGTGCTGGACATGCATGAAGCGGGGACAAAGTCCCGATTGTCCAACACCTTAGTGTGCAATCCAAAGAACATCGACATGGGTGCTATGGCAGTGCTTGACATGGAAGCTCTTGGAATAAACTTTAAGCTGGAGCAATCAAGCGACGAATTTCGCGGATTGAGTCACAAAGAATTCGGTGATCTCACAGATGCTTTGGCTTTTCTTTCAGAAACACCAAATCCAGCTCAAGACAGAGGAAAAACCGATCCCGATACGGCAGACAATCCCGAATTTCGACTTGACAGACGTGTTGCGGTTCAAGTGTATACATTTCTCACACTGTGCAATTATTTAGAAATGTTCACCAATAAGGCAATAGTCATCGAAAACATGCCCGACTTCGATGAGATTCAGAACGATCTTTTCAGATGTTATAACTGAGGTGAAAAACATGGAAGCTTTACTTTTCATCACTATGGTTGGAAGTTTCGTGGGATTGGCAGCCTTAAGGCTGCCAATCTCTATTGCCTTGCTTTTTTCTTCAATCGTTGGCGCGGTAATTTCGGACACATTCTCGATATCCAGACTCGTTGAAGGAGCTTTCGGGTACTTCGATGCGATATTGATAATTGCAACCGCGATGATATTTATGAATTCAATCAAAGAATCCGGTCTACTTAAGGATGCGGCTGATGTTATCACGTTTTCGTTTCGAAGATATCCCAGAACACTCTTGATCATGATGACTTTATTCATAATGAGCGCCGGAATGATAACCGGTTCATCAACAGCCGCCGTTCTAACAACTGGAGCCATAGCGTTTCCGGTTCTCACATCTCTCGGATTGGATAGAAAGACATCTGGCGCATTGATTGCGATGTCTTCCATATTCGGAATGATAGCTCCACCCGTCAATATTCCGGTGATGATCATTGGTCAGGGAGTGGATATGCCGTACATAGGATTCACATATCCCCTGCTGTGGCTAACTGTGCCCTTGGCGTTGCTAACAGCACTGCTTCTCGCTGGAAGAAACGTGAAACTCGTCGAAATCAAGGTTCGAAAAAAGAAGCCACAATTGATACTGTACATTCCTTTTTTGCTGCTGATTGTTCTGAACATTCTCGATGCACTGAGAATAACTTCGTTTGGACTGAGTTTGATGTTCATCATTTGTGCCCTGAGCGCTAACCTCACCGCCAAGAAGTTCAATTTCTTTAAAACAAGTATCAAAGCCTTGAGTGAGGCTCTTCCGATTCTTTCAATCCTTGCCGGTGTGGGAATGTTCATAGAAGTTATGACTATGAGTGGAGTCAGAGGATTCATCGTGAGTTCCTTGATAAGTATACCAACTCCTCTTCTGTACATCACTATAGGTATAGGAATACCCGCGTTCGGTGCTGTTTCATCTTTTGGTGCCGCGTCTGTGTTGGGTGTTCCGTTTTTACTGGCTTTTCTTGGTGGTAACGATATCATTGTTGCTTCGGCTCTTTCGTTGGTCGCAGGCTTGGGTGACATGGTACCACCGACGGCTCTTGCTGGAATATTCGCTTCTCATGTGGTGGGAGAAAAAAACTACTTTGTTATACTAAAAAAGAGTTTTGCAGTCTTGGCGTTAGTGGCAGTTTTTGGAGTCACCACAGTTGCGTTTTCCAGAACACTGTCTGTCCTTTTCAATTCAGCATGGATCCTCTGCGTTCTCATAACAGCACTAATTGCTGGAGTGTTTCTTTCAGATATATTCGCAAGAAGGGAGCTGTAAGTAGTTGAAAGTTGTCTACATAGTAATGTTGATTTACCTGTCTACAACACTTGTTGTTTACATGTTCAAATCCAAGAAATGGGAATGGTTGATGGGAGCCATGGTTGTTACTCCCTGGATACTTCGAATTCTGGGATTGAAGTAAAGGAGGATTGTCAGAAAATAGT
>Ga0209834_10001789_pt1 | contig 11733 bp, 11 predicted proteins | sample Mar14236cmmetaG_FD_184134 | JGI IMG/M metagenome (GOLD analysis project Ga0209834, IMG submission 184134) | Marine hydrothermal vent microbial communities from Guaymas Basin, Gulf of California to study Microbial Dark Matter (Phase II) - Marker... ...
GACCACTGGTAGAGCAGCGTGACCTCGTCACCGGCCTGTGCACCCATGCAGTCTATTCCGGCTTCGGGTTCCTCGGCCGGTTCCTCGGCCGGTTTCTCGGTTGGTGCTGCTGGTTCTTCGGTGGGAGCGGGCGTGGGCTTGGGCCCACATGCTGCCAAGAGCATGCTGCTCACCACTAGCACCGACAACAGGACCCACCACATACGTTTAGACATTTCTCTTTCCTCCTTGATTATTGTAGATTGTCAGACACTTGCCATCAGATGGAGAGCGCACGACTCTCCGCGAACCAAGTTCCCTATACACCACCTCCTGTTCAGTGAAATGTTGTCCTACGAGCGGGGATTCGCACGAGCCCCGCTCGATTGCCGCACGACGAGTTCGGTCTGCAAGAGTATCCCCTGTTCCTCGGCTGTCTCGCCGCCAATCAGTTGGGTCAGCAGCGTCGCGGCCCGGTAGCCCAATCTGTAGGCTGGCAGCCGCATCGTCGTCAGGGGCGGGTCCACATAGTGCGCCAGTGGCACGTCGTCGAATCCGACCAGCGCGACGTCGTCGGGGACGGTCAGACTGCGCTCCTTGATGGCCTCCAGTGCGCCAAAGGCCACCAGGTCGCAGGCGACAAAGACGGCGGTAGGACGTTTGGGCAGGTCGAGCAACTGATCCATCGCCACGCGGCCGCTTCCCTCGCAAAAGTCCCCATAACGCACTAGACTTTCGTCAAAGGCCAGATCAGCCTTCTCCAGCGCCTGCCGGTAGCCGGCCAGACGGTCGCGGGCGGCAGTGTACTCTAGCGGGGCGTTGGTGATCATCCCTACCCGCCGGTGTCCCAATCCAATCAGGTGCTCCACGGCCTGCTTCGCCGCTCCTACGTTGTCCACGTCTACGAAGGGAATACCCGAGTCGGGCAACTGGCCCAGGAGCACCATCGGAAAGCCCTCGGCTTTCAGGTGTGGGAGTTGCTGGTCGTCCGAGCGGGGGCCGGAGAGGATGATGCCGTCGGTGTACTTTGCGCGCACCAGGCCAATGTAGGCCTCGGATGCCGTTACATCCTCCACGGGATGAATCAACACGCGCAGACCGTTCTCCTTGACGGCGTCGCCCACGCCGTGCAGTACCTCGGGCAAGAAGGCGTCGGCAAAGATGCGGTCTGGGCTCTGGCAGAGGACAAAGCCGATGGTGTGGGTGCGGCCGCTGACGAGGGTACGAGCAGCGGCGTCGGGGTAATAGTTGAGGCGGCGTGCTACTTTAATGATGCGCTGGCGCGTCTCGGGGCTGATGCGTGTGTCAGGCACATCGTTGAGTACGAGAGAGACGGTTGTGCGGGAGACGCCAGACTCTTCGGCGATCTGGCGCTGAGTGGGACGAGATCCGGGCACCAGTTGGTTATCCCTTTCGCTTAGGTAACACGATTTAGTAACAAGATTTAGTAACGCGGGTTACTAACGCGCGTTATCATTATTGTAACCGAAAAGCGGGAATTTGTCAATAGGGGAAAGGAAATTTTAAGGTTGGGGGGCTGCCGCCTGGCGATAGATGGTCAACAGGCGGCGGGCGATCTGGTCCCAGGTGTAGCCTTCCAGGACGGTCTGGCGCGCCCGGTGCCCCATCTCACGCCGCGCCATCTCGTTCATCTCCACCGTACGCACGACTGCCTGTGCCAACTGCGCCACATCGTTGTGGTCCACCAATAGCCCGTTGACACCGTCGGTGATGACGTCCCGTGAGCCTCCATGCACACTGGCGATGAGGGGACGTTCCAGCAGCATTGCTTCCAGCATGACGATGGAAAAGTATTCCTGCGATGGAAGCACCACCCCATCGGCGGCGGCAAAGTAGACCGGCATACGCGCGTGGGGCACCGGGGGATGGGTGATCACGCAGTTATCCAAGTCGTGCTCGGCGATGAGCCGTCTCAGGCGGGCGGCATAGTCGGTGGGAGGGTCGGGCCAAGCCAGGAGCAGGAGGCGGATCCCTCGGCTATGCTCGGGGCAGGAGGGACGATCTGTCAGCGTGGGTCGGGTCTCCTGGATCTCGACGAGCGCTCGCAGGATGTTTTCCTGCCCTTTGCGCGCGTCCACCCGCGATGGCACCAGCAGGAGGAACTCGGAGTTGGACACGCCCAGCCTCTCGCGTACCCGGGGCCGGGTTCCCGGCGAGGCGGGTGGAAAATCGGCCGGGTCAATCCCATTGGGGGTGACGGTGATGGGCTTATCCGTTACGGCAGCGGCATAGTGTTGGCGCAGGAACTCGGCTTCGACGGTGGAGAGGGGCAGGATGCGGTCGGCGGTGGCCAGCGCGCGCTCCTCGGAAGCGATACGCAGTGGGAAATTGTAGCGGCGGTCGAGTTCCTCCGGCGTGCCCTCTCCACGCTCTAGCGCGTCCTGTCGCTTGCGCCGGCCCAGGGAGTGGGTGGTGAGCAGGGTGGGGGGATGGTGAGGCCAGCTGGCCTTGAGGGATGTGACTGTCTCCCAGCCATCGGCATAGTGGCCGTGCAACAGGTCGTAACGTAGGGGCGGGGTTCCCCCGCCCCCATGGGCAGCGAAGGCCAGGATGTGCTCGACGAACTCGGCGATGGGTTCTCCGTAGAGAAACTCTTTGGGGAGGTACCGGCCGGTGGGGCCGCAGGGGAGACGGATGAGCCGCACGCGCGGGTCCCCGTCGAGGAACCTGGCCGGAGTGGCGGCGTGAGGGTCGTCATCCTGCAGGCGGGTGAAAATATCCACGCGGATGTCCGGATCGGCGCGGGCCAGGGCGTGGGGCAATTTGTTCATCACCACGCTCTGCCCGCCCTGCGACTGCTCGCCTAGGTGATCGAGCCAGTCGGGCCGGCAGTGGGGGCTGGTCCACAGTACGCGCATTGTCTTGCTCCTTGCACGCTTCCATTTAGAACACGGATGAGCGGGATTATTTGGTCTGATCCGATCCGCCAATCCTCCCGATCCGTGTTCTTAAGAACACGGATGAGCGGGATTATCTGGTCTGGTCTGATCTGATCTGCCAATCCTCCCGATCCGTGTTCTGACAGGCCGGTGCGGCTCCAGCAAATGCCGCACTGCCTTGTTGCACACGACGGCGAACAATGCTGGCGTGACCAGGAACCACATCATCGGGAGAAACGTGCTGATGACGACCACGATCAGCAGCAATACCGCCAGCACGAGGGTGAAACCAGGATTGGCGATAAAGATTACAGCCGTGTTGCGCAAGGTGGTCCGCAGCCGCTGATCCTCCTGCTCCAGCAGCAACGCCAGAGGGTACATTTGCGCGACCAGCCACAGGAGCGCCACTGCCAGCCAGGCCGAGCGCATCAAAAGGCTCAACGTGGGGTGGAGATCGAACGGAGTATTGCCCGGCGCGTAGAACCAGAGATTGGTGCTCACGATGATGAGCACCAGAATATTGAGCAGCGCCAATCCCCACGCTTTCCAGAAATAGAGTCGCAAGCCCGCAAAGTAGTCACTCCAACTAATGACCTTACCTTGAGCCACCCGGTTGGCGACATTCCACAGCCCGGCCAACGCCGGCGGCAGTGTGATTATCGGGATCACCAGCAGCACAGTGACGACGTTCATCAGTATTAACAGGAACAATTCATCCCAGAGATCCTTTAGCGCTTCCCAAAAGATACGAAAAACGTCTTTCATGTTTCTCTCCATAAAGTTGACAGGCTAGCCTGTATGCGGTACACTACCAGTCGGGGAGGGAATCTCAATGAGCAAGACAATCGTATTCAAAGAAGCAACATCACCGTATGCGATACGGTCTTCACCCTCATTCAAACTCGTCATTCCTTCGTCCTTTGAGTGGTTAGCCCATTTTGATGCGGAAGAACGGGCAATGTTCTACCAGGAAATCCTTCGGGTCACCGCACAGGCCGTTGTGTCCGGGCAATGGGACAAGTTGGCCAAATTGATTGAGGACTGGCGCTTGACGGCAGAGGAACGAGTGGATGTAGCGTTGCAGGCCCGCCTTGAAGCCGCACGACGCGAGTTCGCGACAGGAGGAGGCCACGGTTGGGAAAGCGTGAAACGCGAACTCGATTTATAATCACCCACATCTCCTCTACAGCCCGCACCTTCCTGAAGCAACATCGTGACCCGGCCACGAAAAAGCGACTACGGGAGGTATTTGAGATTATCGCTCAGACGCCTTTCCACCACCAGTGTCGTATCCGTCCTCTCAAGGGCAAACCCAAAGGCGAATACCGGTATCGCTTCGGCAGTGTGCGCATCCACTACGCTGTGGACAAAGCCGATCAGACCATCCAAATCCTGAACATTGACGACCGGGGAGATATTACCTACTGAGATTATCACGTCTGCTCCATCCAGCGGCCCAAGTCAGCCAGCACCACGCGGACATGGTCAAAGGCGATTTCTTCGGGCAACTCGTCGAGGGCGAACCAGGCCAGGTCGGCCGCGTCGTCATCGGCGTGCTCCCGTCCCCCCACGACCTGAGCCAGGAAATAAGCGTTCAGGCAATAATCTCCCTCGTCGCCGTAACTGTAATGATCCACGTAAAAGCCGAGCAGGCCGGTCAGGCGTACATCCAGCCCGGTCTCCTCCCGCACCTCGCGTATGGCGCCTGCTTGCGGGAGTTCGTCCGCCTCCAGGAAGCCGCCGGGGATGTCCCAGTAGCCCAGGAAGGGTTGGATGGCGCGTTTTACCAGCAGCACGCGGCCATCACGCACGACCAGAGCGCCAGCGCAGGGCTTGGCATTGCGGTAGTGGACGCGCCCGCAGGCGGTGCAGACCTGGCGTGGGCGACTGTCTCCCGGCCGAACGACAGTCTCCAGCAAGCCGCCGCAACGAGGGCAGAAGCGAGCAGGGGCAGACGAGACACCGGTAGTCCAGGACTGGCAAGTCCTAGGGCAAAATGGTGCGCCCTCGAAAGGGAGTCCCTGCGCGATCAGTGCCAGTTTCCGCGTCCGGGACAACCGCCGGAAGCGGGCCTCGGCTCGCTGCGCCGCCCCTCGGTCGGAAAAGCGCCAGGCGGCGACGAGTGTCACGGGACGGCGGCCGGCTGTGTAACGCGCCCCCCGGCCGGCGTTATGCTGTGCTACGCGCCGTGTCAGGTCAGTGGTGATGCCGGCATAGAGCGTATCATCGGCACAACGCAGAGCATAAAAGAACCAGGATTGTATCTTCATAGTGATTATTCGGAGGCACTCCTCAATGGTCTCTATATTTTAACACACTTTGTGGTAAATCCCAACTGTAACTAATTTGTAACACAGTGGATTTGGTATAGTCGCCGGAAACTGGTATAATTGGGTAAACATTGGCCTGCTGCCAGCGTAGCATCAGGCACAGGGAAAGAAGGAAATGATGAACAACGTGCGGGTTCTATACGTCGAAGACAATGCCGAGAATCGAATGTTGGTCAGGCGCGTACTGGAGGCAGAGGGTTATACCATCACCGAAGCGGTTGATGGGCCCTCTGGATTGGAGACGGCCGCTCAGATACGACCAGATATAATCCTGCTGGACATTTGCCTGCCCGAGATAGACGGATACGACCTGGCCCGGCGCTTCCGCAGCACACCCGGTCTGCAACGGATACCCATCCTGGCTATCACGGCCAAGGTGATGAAAGGGGACCGTGAAGAGACATTGGCGGCAGGTTGCGACGGGTACATTCAAAAGCCGATTGACGTAGACCGGCTGCCGGACCAAGTCCGAGCAGCATTGCAGAAACGCCATACATAGTAGAGGCAATTATGGGCGTACAACCACAGGACGCTACGATCCTCGTCGTCGAGGACAACTTTCAGAGTTTCGTACTCGTCACGCGCCTGCTGGCTTACCTGGGCGTGGAAAAGTGCGAATGGAAAGCCTCGGGCTGGCAGGTATTGGAATTTGCGGAGACGCTACCTCGCACCGACTTGATCCTGATGGATATCTTTCTGCCGGAGGAAGACGGCTACCAGGCATTGGACAAGTTACGCGCCCACCCACGCTTCAAGGACACTCTCATCGTGGCCGTGACCGCTGACGCCTCCGCCGAAAACATGAAGCGCGCTCGCAGCGCCGGCTTCGATGGCTTTATCGGTAAGCCGCTCGACCCGGACCGCTTCCCCAACCAGGTTCGTCGTATCCTGCAAGGAGAGTCAGTCTGGGAACCAGAGTGATCTGGGTAGCGAGAATGGATGAGATGCCACATGTCGTCGCCAGACCTTACAGAGCAATCGCGCATCCCAACGGTTGGGATGCGCGGGGGGCTGGGCAGGACTCTGTTGACTGCTTTCCTGATCCTGGCGATTTTGCCATTGAGCGCCATCAGTTGGTACGCCATCACGCGCGAGCGGCACGCCACCCAACGTCAAGTCATCGCCAAGCTGTCCTTCGTCGCCACAACGATGGAAATGCAAGTCGGCAAGTGGGTCCAGGACCGCGTTGCGGCTCTGGCACTTTTGGCGGCCCTACCTGCCATTCGCGAACTTGTCCCGAGCACCTCGACCGCACTCGGTGTAAACTCCGCCGAAGGGAACACGGATATCCTGACTGGCGACAGCACCGCCCGTGAGACGCTGCGGGCCCAATTACGCGCCGTGCTGGAGCAAGACCCAGCCTTTCGCCGCCTGGACGTGCTCGATGACAAAGGCCAGGTGTTAGTCTCCACCGATCAGCAGACCGAGGGAGTCCTGCTAGAAGAGGCACTCGCGCTTGAACCTGAACAAACCTCCAGCCTGCAATTCATCACACTCGACCCGACCGCCGACGTGGGATTGGTGATCGTCCAACGCATCACCGGTCTGGACGATACGGGCGGGGTCACCCCGCCTCTACTGTTGACCGGCTGGCTCAACTTGAGCGACCTGGCCCAGACCTTGCAGGCAGATATTCCCTCCCTGGAGAAGGAACGGGAAGGGATAAAAGTCTACCTGGTAGATGCCAGCGGGATGACGTTACCGCAGGGGCGGACGGTGACCAGTCCCGCCATCGAAGCCGTCCTGCCCGGCGAGGATGGTAGGGGCGGGGAAACCCCGCCCCTACACGAGAACCCCACCGGGGTCTATCGCTGGATGCCTGAACTTGGGTTGGCGCTGGTGGCGGAGCAGGCTCAAGCGGGGGCCTTTGCCACAACCGATAACGTCGCCGCTACCGTCATCGGCGCTACGCTGGTGGTGGCGCTCGCCACCGCCGTCATCGCCGCAGTTGTGACGCGACAGATTACGCGCCCAATCGTGCAGTTGACCGAGTCGGCACTCGACATCGCGGAGGGAGACCTACAGCAGCGCGTGCCCGTGGCAATGTTTTCGAAGGACGAGATCGGTATCCTGGCCTACGTGTTCAATCACATGGCGGCGGAACTGGAGAGCCTGTACGACGACCTGGAGGCCAAGATCGCCCAGCGCACGGCCCTCCTGCAAGAGGCCAACTATCGCCTGCGTGAGACGGAAGAATTCCGCTCCCGTTTTCTGACTCACATGAGCCACGAGTTGCGCGAGCCGCTGACTAACATCATTGGCTTTTCCCGGCTGATCCTCAAGGGGATGGATGGTCCCATAAGCGATCAGCAGCGCCAAGACCTGCAGATCGTCTACGCCAACAGTCAGCACCTTCTGGGCCTGATCAACGACCTGCTGGATATTTCGCAGATCGAGGCCGGGCTGATGGAACTGCAACTTGAGGAACTGGACCTGGCAGAGATCATCAACAGCGTGATGGCTACTACTAGCGCGTTGGTACGCGACAAGGAGATCGAGTTGCGCCAGGAGATTGCCCCAGACCTGCCGAGAGTGCAAGCCGACGCGGCGCGCATCCGCCAGGTGCTGCTCCGCCTGCTGACCAGTGCCGCCCGATCCACCGAGCAGGGATACATCGCCATACACGCCTGGCCCGACGGCGACGAGGTGTTGGTCAGTGTGAGTGACACAGGGAGGGGCATCGCACCGCGAGACCTGGAGCGCATCTTTGAGCAGGGGGAGAATGGGGCGACTGGAGTCGGGCTGGCGTTGAGCAAAGAATTCGTCGAACTGCATGGCGGGCGCTTATGGGTGGAGAGCGGGATAGGACAGGGCTCGACCTTTACGTTCAGCCTGCCGCTGCGGCAACCGTCGGGGAAGCAGTAATAGATGGAAGCGCCAACCCGTTGGTGTCTTCGGCTTCCATCAAACCGGATGGAGAATCTCAATGACCACGGTGATTGCAGTAGTCAACAATAAGGGAGGGGTGGCCAAGACCACCACCTGCCTCTCGCTAGGAGGCAGTTTGGCAGAGCAGGGCCACCTGACGCTGCTGGTAGACCTGGACCCCCAGGCTCACCTGACCGCGTCGCTGGGTATCAAACCAGAGACGTTGCGCCGCACGGTAGCCGACGCGCTGCTGGGCCAGAGTTCTTTGGTGTCCATCAGCCGGGAAACTGGCGTGGAGAGGCTCGACCTGGCGCCGGCCAACCGTGAACTCGCCGTTCTGGACAAGGTGCTGTACAAGCGCCCCAGGTACGAGTACCGGCTGAAACAGAGCCTGAACGGCGTTGGCCGCCAACTCTACGACGTCGTCCTGATGGACTGCCCGCCGGCTTTTGGGACACTGACGCTCAACGCGCTGACAGCGGCCGACTTGCTCATCATCCCCGTCCAGTGCGAATATTACTCTGTGCGTTCGCTCCACCAATTGCTGGAATTGGTAAAATTGGTGCGGCACAAGACCAATCCCCGCCTCGGCTACCGGCTGCTGGTAAGCATGTTCGATATGCGCAACAAAGTCCACCGTCTGACTCTGGAGCAGATGCGTACTCGTTTCCCCGATGCCTTGTTCCAGACCATCATCCAGGTGGACACCCGGCTGCGGGAAAGTCCGGCCTTTGGGCTACCGATCACCAGATACGCGCCTCGCACACGAGCTGCTCGCCAGTACCGCGCCCTGGCGCAGGAACTGGTCGCCTGTTTGCCGTCCACCGCCGTGCGCCCGATGTCGTTGATGGGGAGAGAATTATCGCTGGCCCAGAAGCCCGTCACGTTGCCATCTACGTCCCCCATACCCTACCTGGAACGCGGGGGCGTAGAAACTTGTGGTGAGCCCAGCCGAACCATGGGAGTGAGATGCTATGCCTGACGACCAACTAAGGCGTTCTCTGGAAGAGTTATTCTCCGATATCTCGGCGCCGGCACCTGAACCGGAGGCCGAACCATTGCCTCCACCCTCTCCGCCGGCGGAAGAGCCGGCACCTGAACCGGAGCCGGAACCGCTGCCTCCACCCTCTCCACCGGCGGAAGAGCCGGCACCTGAGCCAGAGCCGGAACTGCTGGCGACTAAAGCCCTTGCCGGTCCCCCGACCGAGGAAAAAGCGGCTGTGCGGGGCCCTGACCAACTTGGGGTATTGCGGGAGCGGATCATAAATATTGTGCTGCGGAGCGCGGCGATCCTGGGTTTGCCTGCGCTGATCGCGTGGGGGGCTTATGTCATTCCCCAGAACGATTGGGTTGGCCTGGCGATCAACGGAGCGCTATACTCACTGCTCCTCGTGATCACTTTCGTTCGCACTATTTCTTTTCAGATTCGCGCAGGCGTCATCCTGACTATGGTTTATGGCCTCGGGTTACTCAGCCTGATCGATTCTGGCCTGAGCGGGGATGGGCCTCTTTATCTCATCTCACTGCCAGTCCTCGCGACCATACTGCTGGGACGGCGGAGCGGAATTGGCTCTCTAGTTCTGAGCCTGGGCACCCTGGTCGTCGTCGGTTGGGCGATGGTCTCCGGACGGCTGACGCCGCTGCTTCAAGTTCATCTTGCTCAACCCGTCCTTTGGCTCAGCGTAACGGTTGTATTCTTGGTTCTGGCAGCGGCCATGTTGCTCTCCCACACCTCCCTGGTCAGTGGCCTGGAGCAGGTACTGGCTCGTTCCGAGCAACTGACCACAGAATTGCAGATTTCCAAAGAGACATTGGAGCAACGAGTAGCCGAGCGCACCCGTGAACTCGAAGAGAGCAACCGGCGACTCCAACGGCACGCTACCCAATTGCGTGCCAGCGCTCAAGTCGGCCATGCCGCGACGTCCATCCTGGACGTAGATGAACTTTTACGTACCACGGTAGACCTCATCCGTGACGAGTTCGGCTTTTACCACGCCAGTGTGTTTCTGATAGATGAAACCGGTGAATGGGCCGTGTTGCAAGAGGCGACCGGTGAGATCGGGCAGCAGATGAAGGCCCAGGGCCACCGGCTGACAGTGGGTGGCCGCTCAATGGTCGGCTGGGCCGCAGCCTACCGCCAGCCCCGCATTGCTTTGGACGTGGGAAAAGACGCTGTTCACTTTGACAATCCTCTGCTGCCCCACACCCGTTCGGAGATGACGTTGCCTCTGCTGGTCGGCGAACGGCTGATGGGGGTACTAGACGTGCAGAGCACAGAGGAGGCCGCCTTCGACGAGGAGGACGTCCGCACGCTGCGTATCATGGCCGACCAGATCGCGGTAGCCATTGACAACGCTCGCAAGTTCTCCGACAAGACGCAATTGCTAGAGATGACCAGTCCGATCTACCGGGCCAGCCGCCGCCTGACGACAGCCGTAACGCCCGGTGAGGTGGCCGATGCCGTCATCGCCTCCGTAGCCGAGACGGGGGCCGATGGGTGTGTCATGGTGGAGTTTGAATATTCACCCACCGGCGAATTTGAGGCTCTCTTGTACCGGGGGGTGTGGCGGTGTGACCGGGAACCCCAGTTCCAAACCGGTATGCGGCTTCCAATCTCAGAGAGCCCTTTCCCCCCCGAGATGGTGAGCACTTTGTGGGCGATCGCCGATGTGGAGCAGGACGAGCGCTTGCCCCAGAGTGCGCGCCAGGTCTTTGAAGCGACGGACGCGAGGGCCCTGGCCAATATTCCCCTGCATACCAAGTCAGGGGTGATTGGCCAGGTGGTGGTGATACGTACCACCCCGATTCCCTTCTCCGACGCTGCCCTGCGCCTCTACGAGGTGCTGAGTGATCAAGCATCAGTGGCGCTGGAGCGGGCCCTCCTACTGGAGGAGGCACAGGTACGAGCGCAGCGCATCGCTGCCCTCTACAATTTTAGCCGTGATCTCTCCGCCGCGCTTGATGTGGACACTGTCGCCCTCACCACTCTACAGGCCATCAACGACATTCTGGCGTTCGAGTATGCCACCATCTCCCTGGTGGACATCTCACGAAGTATGATCGAGACGAAACGCGGCATATGGGAAGGGCAGCTGGACGTCTTCCCTGAATGGCTAGAGATGTCCCGCTATCCCCTCGATCACCTGGATATCCTGACCGACATTGTGTACACAGGTAAAGCAGAGATCATTGATCGTTGGGACGACCGTTTGAACAGAGATATCTGGGAGCGTTTCAACCACGAACGGTTGATCCGTGTCTTTATGCCCATCCGCGTCAAGGATAAAGTGCTTGGCGTCGTGGAGGCCGGTTATGACAAGAGCCACAAAGCCGAGATTACTGCTGAGGAACTGGATTTACTAGAGGCGTTCGCCGGTCAGGCTGGTTTGGCGCTGGAGCGAGCCTATCTGCTGGAGGAAACACGACGCCGCGCCGAGCACGAGCGCCTGGTGAGCGAGATCACCGCCAAGATCCGCCGGCCTCTGGACGTGGACACCGTCCTGCGCGTGAGTCTGCAGGAACTGGGGACGGCGCTGGGTGCATCCGAAGGACTGGTGCGGCTGGGGATCGGTGATGGGGCCGACAGGAAATGAACAAATACCGGCTCTGGGTGAGAGGCAATGTAGTCGAGGCTTCGGCGCGGCTCAGCCGAGCGG
>Ga0209834_10001790_pt1 | contig 11728 bp, 8 predicted proteins | sample Mar14236cmmetaG_FD_184134 | JGI IMG/M metagenome (GOLD analysis project Ga0209834, IMG submission 184134) | Marine hydrothermal vent microbial communities from Guaymas Basin, Gulf of California to study Microbial Dark Matter (Phase II) - Marker... ...
ACCAGAACGGGAGCTCCTTGATGATGTGGACGTCGTCCTTGGGCTTCTTCTCGATGTCTATCGGCGTGACAACGGCAATGCCCTTCCCGTCCTCGGTGAAGCGGAGGTTCCCGATTCCGTACTTAAACTTCGCTAAAAGCCTCGCCTCGCCGCCGTCCGTCGGTATGACGTACAGCTCGGCCTCCTTGCTCTCGTTATCGCGCTTCGAGGTGAAGGCCACAAGCTTCCCGTTCGGTGAAAAGCGCGGGTTGGAGTCCTTCTTTCCGGATGTGAACGGCTTAACCTTCCTGCCGTCGTAGAGGTAGAGCCTTGAGAAGTAGTCGTCTTTCTCAACGCTTATCTCAGTCACCTGAAAAACCAGTTTTCTCCTGAACGCATCGACGTTTCCGACGAGCTTAAAATTTCCGAGGTCTTTAATACTCAGTCCCTTTGCCATAGAAACCACCGAATTAGCATCGGCCTTTTCGTATAAAAGCTTAGCGTTTCGATGGACATCTTCGAGAGGAATTTGCAACTCCGAAAGGTATTTAACACCATCGGCAATAGTTGTTGTGATGAGACTCCCTCAAAGAAAATATGTCCTAGCGCTCATAATGGCGGGCATAATTCTCCTAACCGCCGTCCAGTGGATTGCCTTCGAGAAAACGCAGGAAAGAGTCCTCTCGCTTCTCTGCAACACGTCCCCCGCGCCATACACGCTTGAGGTCGAGACCTTCCTTCCGCCGGAGGAGCTGATCGATGAGGCCGTCGGTTACCGCTACCATGATGGCGAGATTGAGATTGTGATTCCAGGAAAGCATGGGAATGTGAGCCTCTGGTACGAGACTCTCTCCTGGAAGCTTTCGTGGGAGCTGAACACCTCAGTATCTGATCTCAGGGGCTATCTCGCGAACGGGAGTGATGAGGAAGTAGAAATGATGTTCCAGATTGTGAAGAGGGTCTACCTCATGTCCCAGTTCAAGGAAGGGCTCTGCCAGAAAAACCTGACGGCCGTGATTTTCAGGCCGGCGCCCCCATTTAAGTGGTTTCTGTCGCTGAGGCATGCTGCAGAAGAGCTCACAAAATATCGGGACTTTAAGATGATGCTGATTATGGCAGTCACTTTTTGCTTCATCGGCGTCTTCTGGCTCTGGTTCTCTCTCGTTTCAAGGTTGCCTCTCAAAGGCCTGCCCAGGATAGCTGCAGCGCTCCTCTTAATTGGGGTTCTCTTTGGATCTTTCATCTATGCACTGGAGCTCATCTTGCCGGACGGGGAGAGTGAGCACCTCCAGGGGCCCTCTCATCATGAGTGCGGCGCTTTTCAATTAAATGACTGTTACGCAGAGCTCTTCTACGCAGCTTTAGATTACATGGGTGAAAATAGGGAAACCACAACCTGCGAGACCCTCACCTATCTGGAAAAACACCTGAGGGAAGATGAAATGGAAAGGCTGACTCGGGTGCTGGAGCCGAACTGTCCCTGACGCCACCTTTTTAAATCCCTCCCCTCCCTTTTATCCGGGAGGTGACGGCCGTGACCGTCAAGGTCCGCTTTGATAAGGAAGTGAGAGACTACGCCAAAGGCGAGAAGGTTAAGGACTCGGTTCTCAAGATCACCGAGACTGCCCTTGCTCAGGCCCTGGAGAAGTTCCACAGGAGAATGATAATAATTGAGGGAGACACCCTAAAGAAGGCAGAACTGGCCGGAATCCTTGCTGGAGCCTCGGCCAGGGTCCTGGGCAGCGTCATAGACGAGCTGAAGAAGAAGCGCCTCCGCGACGAGGGGGAGGACAAAATAGAGGTTCTCTACGCGACAGATGCCCTCGGAGAGGAGACGTTTGGTAGAAAACGCTACGAAGCGTTCAGGAAACACTTTGACGTTCTGGCCGGTTCAGATGTTAACGTTAAGGCCGTAACCTTTAAGCACACCCGCGACATCCTCGGAAGGACGTACGACCTGCTCGTTCTCGATATGAGCTATGACTACTCCCCCAACGACCTCGGCAGGATCATCGAGACCGTGCGCGGTGGAGGGCTGATATTCATACTCGCCCACCCATTCGAGAAGTGGAAGAACATGTGGACGGGCTTCCACAAGAGCCTCGTCACGCCGCCCTACACGATAGACGACGTTAAAAAGCGCTTCAACAGGCGTCTAATCCGGAAGTTCACGGAGCACGATGGCATCTACATAATCACCGAGAACGGGAAGGCCAAGAAGAAGCCCAAGCGCAGCAAGACCCAGGCCAGGATAAAGGGCAGAAAGGGCGTGCCGATTCCGGAGGAGACACTCTTCCCGCGCGAGCTGTACGAGATGGCCCTCACAGAGGGACAGGTCGAGGTCATCAAGGCCTTCGAGGAGCTGGTTGAGGAGGGCATGCTCGTTCTCACCGCAGATAGAGGTAGGGGTAAGAGCGTCTCCGTGGGAATAGCGGCGATAGGTCTCGCGCTCGCACTCAAGAAGAGAACCAGGATAGTCGTCACCGCCCCCGAGCCGGAGAACGTCCAGGCCCTGTTCCGCTTCGCCAAGAGGGCCCTGGAAAAGCTCGGCTTCAAGCCGCACGTCGTTGAGGAGAAGGGCCTCATAAAGGAACTCTACGCGAGAAAAATAGGCCTGCGCTATTACCCACCGACCGAAGGCTACAAGAAGAGCGCCGACCTCTACATCCTCGACGAGGCGGCGGGTATTCACGTGCCCATACTCCACAGGTACCTGAACAAGCCGCGCGTGGTCTATTCATCAACGGTTCACGGTTACGAGGGTGCCGGAAGGGGCTTCTCGGTCAAGTTCCTCAAGAAAGCCCGCGAAAAGAGGAAATTCAGGGAGCTACACATGGAGGAGCCGATACGCTACTCGGAGAACGACCCGATTGAGAAGTGGCTCTTCGACGTCCTGCTCCTCGATGCCGAGCCGGTGGAGCTTACCGAGGAGGACTACGAGCTGATAAAGAACAAAGAGGTCTATTTCGAGGAGCCCGACCTGGACGACTGGTTCGAGAACGACAGGGAAGACCTGAGAAACTTTGTCGGCATTTACATCCTGGCCCACTACCGCAACAGGCCGAGCGACGTCGCCCTGCTCGCCGACGCGCCGCACCACGAGGCGAGGGTCCTCCGCCTCAAGAACGGCAAGATAGTGACGGCGGTTCAGGTAGCCAAGGAGGGCAACATACCCAAGAAGGTCATCGAGAAGATGGTCAAGGGCTACAAGCCGCGCGGCAACATAATACCCGACATGATGGTCAAGCACCACATGCTCAAGGAGTTCGCAAAGCTGAAGGGGTACAGGATAGTCCGTATCGCCACCCATCCGGATGCCATGGACATGGGACTTGGAAGCAGGGCACTGGAGCTTCTCGAGAACGAGGCGAGGGAGAAGGGCCTCGACTGGATCGGCTCGGGATTCGGTGCGAGCGAGGAGCTTGCCCGCTTCTGGGTCAGGAACGGCTTTGCCGTGGTGCACCTCAGCCCCGCCAGGAACCCGGTCAGCGGTGAGTTTACGGCCATAGTCCTCAAGCCGATAAGCGAGAAGGCCAAGAAGCTCATCCGCAAGGCCAACGACGAGTTCAGGATAAGGCTCACGGAGTGGCTGGGCGACACCCACCGCGACCTCGAGCCGGAGATAGCCCGCTGGCTCTTTGAAACGCCCTTCGGCGAGGCGGTTGATTACCCAGTTCACCTCACGGACGTCCAGAAGAAGAGACTGGACGCGTTCACGGGCAAGGTTCTCACCTACGACACAGTGGTTGACGCGGTGAAGCCCATCGTGAAGCTCTACTTCCTCGACGGGTGGATGAAGCCCTACCTAGACGAGCGTCAGATCAAGCTCCTCATCCACCGCGTCCTGCAGGCCCACAGCTGGGAAGAAACGGCGAAGCTCATAGACAGGACGGAGACATTCACCATGATTGAGGTCAGGGACATAATTAGGGGCCTCTGGTACTATTACAAGCGGCTCCTGTGACCGGCCCTTTCCTCTCTTTTGTTTCTCCCCCACCGTCCGGCAATTGTTTTTTCGCTCCATCGGTGTTCTCCGATATATGCTTGGGCTCTACGGACCGATTTTGTAAGAAAAAATGACAAAAAAATTAACATTTTTATAGTGTTAGTCCGTAGGTAATGTGGTATTACATTGGTAGTTAGTTGATGGACTATTTCAGCGGTGACGGCCATGCCGGGCGGCAATTGGGAGAGGATAATATCGATGACGAAGGATGGAATGAGGAGCATCGGAATGATGCGAAAAAAGATAAGCAGGGGAAAGAGAATAGCCCTCCTCATCGACGGCCCGAATATTCTTCGTAAGGAGTTTGGAGTCAAGCTGGAGGACATAGTTGAGGCACTGGAGGGACTGGGCAACCTCAGGGTGGCTAAAGTCATACTAAACCAGTACGCGCCGCAGGGGCTCATAGAAGCCGTGGCCAACCAGGGATTCGAGGCCATCGTGGTTTCCGGCGAGACGGGGGTAAAGCTCGCAGTCGAGGCGATGAGGGAGATATACAACCCCAACATTGACGTGATCGCCCTGGCGACCAGAAACGCGGAGTTTCTGCCGGTGATCCTCAAGGCCAAGGAGAACGGCAAGGAAACCATCGTCATCGGCATAGAGCCGGGCTTTTCGGCGGCACTGAAGCACGCGGCGGACTATACCATAATACTGACACCGGGGGGTGAGGAGGAATGAAGAAGACCCTCTTCAAAGTCCTCAAGCGCGGCGAGAAGGAGGCCGAGGAAAAGCCAGAGAAACCAAAGAGCAAGAAGAGCATAGGCCTAATCATCGATGGGCCCAACATCCTCAGGAAGGAGTTCGGCATAAAGCTGGAGGATATAATCGAGGCCCTTAAGAGGATAGGTAAAATCCGCGTTGCAAAGGTGGTCCTCAACCACTACGCGCCTCAGGGGCTAATAGAGGCCGTGGTCAACCAGGGGCTTGAGCCGATTATAGTTGCGGGAGACACCGACGTGAGGATAGCCATAGAGGCCATGGAGCTCATATACAACTCCGACGTCGAGGTAATATCCCTGGCGACGAGGGACGCTGACTTTCTGCCGATAATCAACGAGGCCAAGCGCAAGGGGAAGGAGACGATAGTCATTGGGGCTGAGCCGGGCTTTTCGGTGGCCCTTCAGAACGCGGCTGATTACGTCATCAAAATGGAGGGTAAGGGAAGCGGGGGCCAGTAAACCCAAATTATTTTAAGGGCCCGTCCTAGCCCATTCTGGTGAGGGTAGTGATAGTTGAAATAGTCGCGTTCATCGTGGGACTTGCCCTTCTAATCAAGGGGAGCGATTTCTTCGTTGAGGCCGCTTCAAGGGTGGCCAAGGGCTTTGGGGTGAGCGAGTTCCTCATAGCGCTCGTCCTGGCGAGCATAGCGACGACCCTGCCGGAGGTCACAGTCTCGGCGATATCGTCCTACCAGGGAGAGCCTGAAATTGCCCTTGGAAACGCCATCGGGAGTGCCTTCGCCAACATAGCCCTTATTCTCGGTATCTCATCACTCCTCCGCCCGCTTAAGGTCGAGAGAACCGCTTGGAAGAACGCCCTCTTTATGATAGGGGTCACCGCTTACTCCGGACTGCTCATGTACGACGGCACGATAAGCCGCCTCGACGGCGCGAGCCTGGTGCTCATTTACTTTGGCTTCCTGTACTACCTCTACAAAAAGCACATGACCCTGGAAGACCTTCCGGAAGGGGGGCGCGGGAATCCAAAGCGCGATGCCCTTATAATGTTCGGGAGCGGCTTGGTGGTTGTTGCCGGCGCTAAACTCGTCGTTGACAGCGCCGTCACCCTTGCAATGGCTTTCGGTGTCCCCGAAGTGGTCATAGGCCTCACGATGGTCTCGATAGGAACCTCCCTGCCAGAGCTGACGAACTCCCTGATGGCCACGCTAAAACGGCTCCCCAACATCAGCGTGGGCAACGTAATCGGCGCCAACATCCTTGACATCCTGATGGTCATCGGGATCGCGTCGCTCATAAACCCGATCCAGGTCGATCAGACTATATACACGTTCACCCTTCCGCTGACGCTCCTTGTCATGGCCATACTCACGGGGGCGCTCCGCATCACCGGCAGGGTGAGCAGGGTAACCGGCGGAGTCTTCGTGGCAATATACGGTTATTTCCTCTACGTTTACTACTTCATGTACTCCTCTGGGGCTCCCTGAGGTTCATCCCATTTCTGGGAAGCAAAGTTTTTTAATTGGATTTATTACTCCCTTATTAGAGTCTAAAACTCGTTCATGGAGGTGTGAGCATGAGAAGATTTTGGGCTTTAGCCCTTGCCCTGCTCTTCCTCGGATCCCTCGGGGCCCAGCACAGGGTCGGGGCCCAGGAAGAGCTGACGGTCTATTCCTACGACAGCATAGAGTGGTGGATGAAAGAGATAGTTCCGATATTCGAACAGAAATACGGCGTCAAGGTGAACCTCGTCCTCATAGGCGACGCCGGCGAGGTTCTAAACAGGCTCATCCTCGAGAAGGACAACCCGCAGGCCGATGTAGTCATCGGCATAGACAACAGCTACCTCGCCAAGGCCATAGACGCGGGCGTCCTCGAACCCTACGAGCCTGCCAACGCTGACGTTATCCCGGACTGGATAATCGAGAAGTTTGACCCCACGTTCCACCTCACGCCCTATGACTACGGGTACATCGCCATCAACTACCGCAAGGACATGGTTCAGAACCCGCCGACCAGCCTCGAGGATCTCACCAAGCCGGAGTGGAAGGGCAAGCTCATCATCGAGGACCCGCGCACCAGCTCGCCTGGAATGGCCTTCCTCCTGTGGACTGTCGCGGTCTACGGCGACGACTGGCTCTACTACTGGGAGAAGCTCAAGGAGAACGACGTCCAGATAGTCAAGGGCTGGAGCGAGGCGTGGGGGGCCTTCGTCGAGGGTGAGTACCCGCTCGTCCTCAGCTACGCCACCTCCCCGGCCGCGACCGTTTACTACGAGAACAACACCAACATCGGAGCCGTGGCGTTCAAGGAGGGTAACTACCTCCAGATCGAGGGCGCGGGAATAGTCAAGGGCGCCAAGAACAGGGAGCTGGCGGAGAAGTTCATAGAGTTCCTCATCAGCGAGGAGGCCCAGGAGAAGCTCCCGCTCAACCAGTGGATGTACCCCGTCAACAAGAACGTCGAGCTCCCGGAGGTCTTCCAGTACGCGGCTGAGGTTGAGAAGCCGGTGACCGTTGACTCGGCGGAGATAGAGAAGAACTACGAGACCTGGCTCAACCAGTGGACCCAGCTTATGGTCGAGGACAAGAGCCCCGATGAGATACTCGGCAAGACTGCCACCGAAACCGGCGGAGAAAACGAAAGCGCCGGCATCTGTGGACCGGCCCTGATGATCAGCCTCGCCGTAGTGCCCCTCCTTTTCAGAAGGAGAGGTTGAGCGTTTATCTTTTTCTTTTGTTCTACTCCGTTCAAGACATCTGAATGGTCCCGCTATTTTTTGGCGAGGTTTAGCACCACTGTAATGGAATCCCCCTCCTGCGCAACCTTGACCCAGAACCTGTTAAACCTGTTTAAATCATTTTTAATCTCCGGATAGCCGGCGAAGCTCAGATAAAAGTACTCCACGAATTCATTGTGAAACACTGGGTGATAGTAGTCTGCGAAATACGGAAACTTCATTCTCCAGGTTATACCGTCAGAATATCCCGGTGGCAGGTAAGTTCTTGTGTCCAATGAGCTAATTCCGCTATCAAGGATCAAATTTGGATGATTCCTCTGGAAAATCTCTCTCAAACCTTTGGATATTCCCGCCAAATCCGTAGAACTAATCCTGTAGTCTTTAGATTTGAAGTCTTTAGCCGTCAGAACGTCAATTTCTTTAACTGTGATGTTCCCTCCCTCTTTTCGGACTTCGTAGATAGTTGCATTTGAAATTATGCGTGTTTCTCCAAGTGTCTCCTTCCGATATGCTGACCAGGCTCTGTAATACGTCCCCAAATCCATAGCCGGGGGGTGCTGATCCAGGAGGAAGTATTCACCATTGATTTTAACAGCCGCTGCCGTGTGCCCAATTTCTGTGTTTTCAAACTCAATGTCAAACACATAAACAGGAGAATAACCCATCTCTAGCAAGAGTGCGGTGGTTAGAATCGCGTAGTCACTGCAAACACCTGCCCTTTTTTGGATGGTCTCGTAGGGGGTTTGAATTTCTATGCCGGGTTCTGCTGTGATATCTGTGATTTCTCCATTCGTTGTCCAAATGGTTGGTGCAGGCAAAAGTGATTTGGAGTAGTTGTACTCTATGTTCTCATCAAGCCACTCCAGAACATTCCACGCACTTTCCTGTAAAGTTTTTCCTTTCAACTGGTTCGCGAGGTAAGAGACCTTTGAAAGTTCTTGTTCAGTTAAAGCGCATTTAAGAGCGTCCTCAAAGATATACTTCCAATAACCACTGGAGCATTCACTGGTGGTGAGAGCATTTGTAGGTGTTCCTGTCATTTGGCTCGGAGTTTGCGTATCTACGTAACCCGGAGTATACGTGTCGGTTTCCTGCAAAGGCGCATCTTGAGAGTTTCCGAAAATTCCTGGTTTAATTTCATCAAAAGCTCCCTGTGAGTACAGATAACCTGTCAGAATCAGCAAGATTGCAATCCCAACTGCTACATACTTTCCTCTGGATTTTTTCCTGTGAGGCTGATACATGTCCTGCTTTTCGGCGGGCATCCCTGAGCCCCCAGTAAAGCTATGATACGATTTTTACGCCGAAATATAAGATCCTTTTGGGGCTGTTTAATCTTTTGCTCCTGCAAACAAGCTCCTCAAAGAACACCTGGTGGAAGTGAAGTGCATGGGAGCAGTCATTTTAAGAATGGCGGGCCCGGCGGGATTCGAACCCGCGACCTCCGGCTTAGAAGGCCGGCGCCCTATCCTGCTAGGCTACGGGCCCTCGGGTTAGTGGTCTTGGGGGAGTTTTATAAAAGTTTTGGTGGGGGCAGGCTCACGGATACAGCCTGCTCGGTGTCCTCGGGAAGAGCGTTGCCCAGCGGACGTGGTCGAGCTTGAGAACCCACGCCACGAGGCGCTCAAGGCCGAGGCCGAAGCCGCTGTGCGGGACGCTACCGTACTTCCTCAGGTCGAGGTACCACTCGTAGTCCTCCGGGTTCATGCCCTCCTCGAGGATCCTCTGGACGAGCTTGTCGTAGTCGTCCTCACGCTGGGAGCCACCGATTATCTCGCCGTACCCTTCCGGCGCGAGCATGTCCGCGGCGAGAACCTTTCTTGGGTCTTCAGGGTCCTCCTTCATGTAGAAGGCCTTGATGTGCTTTGGATAGCCGTAGACGAAGAACGGGCTCTCGAACTCCTGGGTGAGAATCCTTTCCTCGTCCGCGCCCATGTCCTCGCCCCACTCGATCTCGACGCCCTTGCTCTGGAGTATATCTATCGCCTCGTCGTAGCTTATCCTCGGGAACGGCGGGACGGCGTTCTTGAGGGTGGTCAGGTCCTTCCTGAATGTCTCCACGTCGCTCTTCCTGAGCTCAAGCGTCCTCTGCACCATGTAGCTCACGAGCTCCTCCTCGACCTTCATGATGTCCCAGAGGTCCATCCAGGCCGCCTCAAGCTCGAGGTGCCAGAACTCGGTGAGGTGCCTCCTCGTCCTGCTCTTCTCGGCCCTGAAGCTTGGGGTGAGCGACCAGACCTTTTCGAGGCCGAAGATGGCAGCCTCAAGGTAGAGCTGCGCCGACTGGCTAAGGTAGGCGTAGCGGTCGAAGTACTTGAGCTTGAAGAGCGTCGCCCCACCTTCAACGGCCCCGGTGACGAGTATCGGCGGGAAGACCTCGTACCAGCCGTCCTGGAGGAGCCACTCGCGGGCGGCCTGCATCATCGTCGCCTTGACCTTCATTATGCTCGCGACCTTCGGCGAGTGGAGGTGCAGGTGCCTCACGTCGAGCAGGAACTCCTCACTGGCGTCCTTGGTTATCGGGAAAAAGTCCACGTTCTGGATGACCTCAAGCTTGTCTGCCTGGACTTCCACGCCGGTCGGAGCCCTCGGGTCAGGCTTGACCGTTCCCTCGATTATAACGCTCGACTCGATACCGAGCTTTTTTGCCTCCCTGTAGGCGTCCTCGTTGAGCTCTTTGGAGAATATCACCTGAACAATTCCGCTTGAGTCCCTAAGCACTATGAAGACCTTCTTTCCGACTTCTCTCTTTCTGTAAACCCATCCGGCGAGCTTGACGCGCTTACCTTCCATCTCGGGCTTAACGTCCGCGCAATAAACCTTATCAATCATCATTACCACCTCCAGAGGCTTTGAAATGGACTTTATAACGGTAGCGATTCCAGACTGCCCACGTCAGCAGAAGAGCCTCAATTTATCCACGGCTCAAGGACGGTTATCCCGTTCCGTACCATCAGTATCGGCGGCATGGTTTCGGGTTTCCCTTTCTACATTTAAATCCTTTGGGCGATTTTATGTCGTTGTGTCAAAATTTTTAAGTATCGCAGTGTCATATATCCAACGGGTGATGGGATGTTCGCTCTCATTGGTACGGTTGTCGATGCTGAAAAAGTCCTGAGGGACCATGCAGTCTTGATTGATGGAAACAGAGTAATAAAAGTTATCCCCCGGGAGGAGCTTGGGGAGTACGGGGTTGATGAAACCTACGGCGGCGATGGCTACCTCGTTCTGCCGGGTCTAATCAACACCCACACACACGTGGCGATGTCCAGACTCCGCGGGCTCGGTGAGGATTTGCCGATAGAGCGCTGGCTCAAGGAGGTTATCTGGCCCGCCGAGCTCGAGTGGACGCGCGAGGAAGTCCACCGCTGGGCGCTCCTTGGAATGGCAGAGGCCCTGGCCAGCGGATCCACGACGATAAACGACCACTACTTCTTTGCCGATGAGATAGCCCGGGCCGCACGGGAGCTTGGGATCAGGGCGTTCATCGGCCATACCGTTATGGACACTATTGACTTCCCAATAGCCGCGCCCGAGGAGGGCTTCCGCTTTTACAGACAGTGGGAAGGGAAGGATGAACTCGTCAAACCAACCCTCGCCCCCCACGCGACCAACACTGTTTCACTTGAGCTCATGCGGGAAATCGGCGCCTTTGCACGAGAGAGGAACGCTCTGCTCCACATCCACCTCTCCCAGAGCAGGGAGGAGGTGAGAACCGTTAAGGAGCGCTACGGGCTGACTCCGGTTGAGTACCTCGCCGAGGCAGGAGTTCTCCATGAGAATCTCATCGGAGTGCACGGCATTTACCTGAGCGACGGGGAAGTTGAACTCTATTCCAAGAGCGGGGCAACTTTAGTCCACTGCTCCCTCAGCATGGCGAAGCTCGAAGGAAGGATAGCGCCGATAATAGAGCTTTACAGCGGAGGGACTAACATAGCCCTCGGCAACGACTCCCCGAACCCAATTGGAGTTATGGACATGTTCACGGAGATGCGCTTTGCGGCCGTGCTCAACAAGGTATGGAGGAGGAGAACGGACGTGGCCCCGGCGAAGGATGTCTTCCGCTGGGCCACAGTCGGTGGAGCCACCGCCCTGAAGTTTAACGCCGGCCTCATACAACCCGGCTACCTGGCCGACCTCGTGCTGGTAAACGCGAAGAAGCCCCAGTTCCTGCCGGGCGAGAACCCATACTCCCACATCGTTTATTCCGCCAGGGGAAGCGACGTTGAGCTCGTCGTGGTGAACGGGGAGGTAGTTTACAGAAACGGCGTCTTCACGAGGCTTGGAAAAACGATGGAGGAGCTGTGGGATGAGCTCAGGCCTTCC
>Ga0209834_10001794_pt1 | contig 11695 bp, 8 predicted proteins | sample Mar14236cmmetaG_FD_184134 | JGI IMG/M metagenome (GOLD analysis project Ga0209834, IMG submission 184134) | Marine hydrothermal vent microbial communities from Guaymas Basin, Gulf of California to study Microbial Dark Matter (Phase II) - Marker... ...
TTGGCGTCCTTCGGACGCCTTCTCACAGTGAAACACTCTCCAGAGAGCAGGTTAAACAAAAACTCACTTAGAAATCTGCAACTTTAAAAAAGCACTTAATTTTTCCGTCAACGCTTTGCGAAGCAAAGGGTTGTTATGGTGCGGGGGCGGGGATTTGAACCCCGGAACCCCTACGGGAGTGGATCTTGAGTCCACCGCCTTTGACCAGGCTCGGCAACCCCCGCTCAGGAGGGGTCAAGGAAAATAACCCGCCCCAGATTTATAAATTTAACTAAACTTGGCGGGCTGAGTACTAAGTTAAAAAGAATATGGAGAGATCAGAGCTTTATTGGCGCTCCAAAGGCCCTGTCGCCGGCATCGCCAAGGCCGGGCAGTATGTAACCCTTCTCGTTCAGCTCCCTGTCTACCGCGGCCACGAATATTTCTACGTCGGGGTGGGCTTCTTTTATCCTGCTTATCCCCTCCGGCGCGGCCAGGACGCCGACGATGACGTAGCGCTTTGCCTTTCCGTACTTTTTGACCTCCTCAAGAACCTTGATGAGGGTTGAGCCCGTCGCTATCATAGGGTCGGCTACGATGACGGTGTCTTCAGGCTTTACCTGGGGCACCTTGACGTACTTCATCTCTATCTCGAACTTCGGAGCCTTGCCGCGGGAGGCAGAAACAATGCCCACGCGCGCGTGGTCGAGAACCTTGATGAGGCCTTCCATGAGCGGTATAGCCGCCCTCAGAACGGTTATTATGACGACGTTGCGCCTGTCCTTTATCAGAGTCCCCTCTGTCTCCTCCAGCGGGGTCTTTATCGGGACCTTCTCGATTTCCATGGTCTTCGTCAGCTCATAGGCCATGTAGCGGCCGAGCTTAACGAGGCCCTTTCTGAATGCTATCGGCCCGGTTCTCTCATCCCTGAGCTCCGTCAGTATCTCCATGATGAAGGGGCTGTCCTCAAAGGAGTAAACACCTTCCCAGCGTTCGTCCCTCTTCATGCTCTCACCAAAACCCCTTCGGTGGGGGGTTTATTAGCCTTCCGCCTGCCAATCAGGCCCTGTAATGTATCAGTTTTTTGACTGATCCCCGATGATGCAGCTCATCCAGCTTCCCCTAAGGAACCATGCGAGAGCGACCATCGCCGCTATGAAGTTGCTCATTCCCATGCCGAAGAACACACCCTTACTCGTGAAGTCGAAGAGCTCCGCGAGTGGTATGGTAATTCCAAGGACGGTGAGGCTTCCGATGTAGCCGAAGGCATAGCTCAGCGGTATCCTAAGCCCCCAGAGGCGGATTATGCCGAGGAGCATGCTCTTCTTTGTGTGGCCTGCGGAACTGAACGTCCTGTTAACAACGATGAAGATTCCGTTGAAGAAAGGCACCGAGATGAGGAAGTACTCCAGGACGATTTTGCTCTCGGCTATGACCTTTGGGTCGTTGAGAAAGACCTTGAAAATTGGGACGCGGAAGATTCCGATTATCAGAATCGCCAACGTTGCTATCGTGAAGTTGACGAGCATCGTCCTCTCCGCTATCCTCTTTGCCCTCTCGAACTTCCCGGCCCCGACGTTCTGGGCCACCATCGTTCCCATCGCCATGCTTATGCCGCGGGCGATGCTGGTTAGAAAGTTGACCAGGCGGGTTGTTATGACATAGGCCGCGTAAGTGACGTCGCCGAAGCCCATTATAATCCTTGTAAGAACCACGAAGCCGAAGCTGTTGGCCGACTGACCGATGCTTGACGGCAGTCCAACCCGAAAGAGCTTTCCGTAGAACTTGAAGTCCGGTCTTAGACTGGAGGGGCTGAGCCTCAGGGCGACCCTCCCCGTGAACAGGAGGTAGAGACCGATTATCGAACCGGTGGTGTTGGCCATCACCGTCGCCAGCGCCGCCCCCGCGACTCCAAGCTCTGGAAACGGTCCCCATCCAAAAATTAGGAGGGGGTCGAGGACTATGTTTATCAACACTGTGAGGAGCGTTATCTTAACGGGCGTCTTCGTATCCCCCGTCGCCCTTACAAGGGCTTCAAAGGCCATGAACGTAAAGGAAAACGGAATCCCGAGGAAGACTATCGTCGCGTAGGTCTTCGCGTGCGGGTAGAGCGTAGGGGTTACCTTCATGAAACGGAGTGCATAGGGAAGTATCAGGACGCTCACTATGGCCGTTATGACCGAGAAGAAAAGCATCAGCGAATAGAGTGCCCCGGCGGAGCGGTTTGCCTTTTCGTATTCCTCCGCTCCAATATACTGTCCGACGAAGGCAAAGCCCGCCGTCGTGAACCCCATCCCCAGTGCCATGAGGGTTCCAATTATCGGCCAGGTGACGCCCGGGGCGGATAAAGCCTCCCTGCCGAGCTTTCCAAGCCAAAAAGTATCCGTTATGTTGTAAACCACCTGAACCAGGTTGTTGACTATTAAAGGGCCCGCCAGAATGAGAAGGGTCTTCTCTATCGGGCCGTTAAGTATCTGGTCTCTCATTCTCTGGATTTTCTCGCTCTTCATCTTCGCTCAGACCGCAGTCGAAACGCTGTTATAAAAAGTTTATGATTTTTCCTGACAGCAGACCGTGTCCAGGAACTCTCTCAGAAAGTCGAGTCCGCCCCCGTAGTTGATTACCCCCGGGTGGATGGATAGGTAGAAAGGAGTCCCCTGCTCCATGGCCTTTCTGTAGTCGTGGAGGGCAACTGAGAGCCTGTCCTCGACTTCATTCCGCTCTATGTACCAGGTGTACTCCCTGTTCCATATCCTCCGCTGGGTTCCGTTGGGGAAGATGAGCCAGTCGGTCGTGACAATGGTCAGGTTGTGCTTCAGGATTGCCTTGAGGGACTCGTTGTTGAGCGCCCACGCAGGTGGGAGGAAAAGGGTGAGGTTGTCGAAGCCCAGCGAGGACATCAGGGCCGTTGCGTTGTCAAGCTTCTCTTTTGCCGTCTCATAGGAGCAGTTGAACTCGTGGTAGGTGTGCCCGTACCCGTGGAGCTCCACCCTATATCCCCTCAGCTGGAGTTCGCGCAGATATCCCACAAAATCTGGGTGGTTTTTTAGACTCCATTCGTTACCGTAGTGGTCGGGGTCGAAGACTGGGATTACAAAGAGAACAGTCCTGTCGGAGTAGTTGTACTCGTCAAGAACGGCCACGATCTCTCTGAGGTCATCGAAGTAGTACGGGGTGACGTCGTGGACGAGGATTAATGGCGGCTCGGTGTGGGTTCTTCGTTCCCCATTTTTGACCGTGATTCCCGGGATGCTCCCGTTTTGGTCTGTGCGGTGGGAAAATCCACCGTCTGGGGGTGGAGTATACGGGGCATCATGGGTGACGCTCCCGGCCACGACCGCCAGAACGGCCAGGATGATGAGCATGAGTGCTAGGTGCCTGGTTCGCAAGGGGTTCACCGGGTGATACTCTGCATCCGAATGATAAAAAGTTTACTGTCCTGGGGAGTGGTTCTCCTCTATGATGCGCCTCATCCAGCTTCCTCTGAGGAACCATGCGAGCGCAACGACTGCACCGAGGATGTTGCTCAGGCCCATTCCAAGCCACATTCCGGCGGTGTCCCTCATGAGGACTCCAAGCCCGTAGCTCAGCGGGAGCCTGAGCACCCAGAGGCGGAACATGTCTACTATCATACTCTTCTTTGTGTGCCCCGCGCTCCTGAAGACGTTCTCCACCGCAGCAAAGATTCCAAAGAACGGGAGCGATATGGAGAAGTACTTCACGACCTTGGCGCTCTCGGTTATTATCGCGGGGTCGTTGATGAAGAACCTGAAAATCTCCACGCGGAAGATGATAAAGAGGAGCGTGCCTACACCGAGGATTGTGAAGTTTATCGCCATGGTTTTTTCTGCGACTTCCTTGGCCCTCTGGTAGAGCCTCGCACCGACGGCCTGGCCTACCATCGTTCCCATCGCCATGCTTATTCCATCGGAGAACGCGAACATGAAGTTGGTCAGCCTGTTGGTTATCGAGTAGGTAGCGAAGGCAATGTCCTCAAAGTTCTCAATGCCGTGGGTCTGGCCGTAGAGTTTGCCTACGGTGAAGATTATCCTCGTGAGGATTACAAAGCCAAAGGCCGTTGTTGATGAACCTATGCTTGAGGGTATGCCGACGCGGAAGATTCTGGAGTAGAACGGCCAGTCCGGCTTGAGGTTGTGGGGTGTGAGGTGTATCCCTACCTTCCCGCTGAAGAGGAGGTAGCCGCCCACAAGGGAGCCGAGGCTGTTGGAGAGCATGGTGGCGACGGCCGCTCCGACGACGCCGAGCTCCGGAAACGGCCCCCAGCCGAAGATGAAGAACGGGTCGAGGACGAGGTTAAGGAGGACGGTTCCTATGTTTATCTTAACCGGCGTTTTTGTGTCCCCAATAGCCCTGAGGAGGAAGTTAAAGGCGAAGAGCGTGAATGAGAATGGTATTCCAGCGAAGATTATGCGCGTGTAGGATAGGGCGTAGGGGTAAACCGTATCGCTAACGTTCATGAACCTGAGGAGGTACGGGGCCGAGATGACACCGAACACTCCAACGGCAATTGCAAAGAACATCATGAGTGAATAGAGAGCCCCAGCGGCGCGATCTGCCTTCTTATAATTCCCGGCTCCAACGTACTGGCTCACGAAGGCAAATCCTGCCGTGGCAAACCCCATACCGATGGACATGAAGAACCAGACAAGCGGCCACGCCGTCCCCGGTGCCGCCAATTCCTCCCTGCCGAGCTTCCCGAGCCAGAAAGTGTCGGTGAGGTTGTAGAGAACCTGCACGAGCTGGTTTATTATTATGGGATACGCTAACACTAGGAGTGTTTTGACGACGGGCCCGTTGAGAATCCGGTTACGCATTGCTTCTACTTCGCGCCTCATTGAGATACCAGTCGAAACGTTGGTATAAAAAGTTTATTGTGGATAAAAGGACCAGCAAATTCGTTCCAAGAATACGTTCCAACAGGTTAAACAAAACGGAATAGAAAAGAGAGGTGGAAGGTCACTCGAAGAGGGCCTTCCTGGCAGCCTCAAGCTGGAGCCTGGCCTCTTCCCTGGCGATGGTCTTCCTGACGAGCTCGACGGCGTCCGGGTTGGCGCTGACGCTGTCGATGCCCATCCTGACGAGGAGCTTGACCATCTTCGGGTCGCTGCCGGCCTGGCCGCAGATGCTGGTCTCGACGCCGTGCTTCTTGCAGACCTTGATGACGTTCTCGATGAGCTTGAGAACGGCCGGGTGCTTCTCGTCGTAGAGCTTGAAGACGCGCTCGTTGTCCCTGTCGATGGCGAGGGTGTACTGGGTGAGGTCGTTGGTACCGAAGCTGACGAAGTCAAGGCCCTCCTTGATGAGGTCCTCGATGATGAGGGCGCTGGCCGGGGTCTCAATCATGACGCCCCACTCGACGTCCTTGTGCGGAATGAGGCCGACCTCCATGGCGATCTCCTTGGCCTTCCTGACCTGCTCGGGGTGGCTGACGAGCGGGAGCATGACACCGATGTTATCGTAGCCCTCGTCAACGAGCCTCTTGATGGCCTTGAACTCGGCCCTGAGGAGCTCCGGCTGGTCGAGGCCACGCCTGATTCCTCTCCATCCGAGCATCGGGTTCCTCTCTTCCGGCTCGTCCTCGCCGCCCGGAAGCTCGCGGAACTCGTTGGTCGGGGCGTCGAGGGTCCTGTACCAGACGCGCCTCGGGTAGAAGGCCTCAACGACCTTCCTGATGCCCTCAACGAGCCTCTCGACGAGCTCCTCTTCCTTGCCCTCCTTGATGAACTTGATCGGGTGGGCACCGATACCGAGGATCATGTGCTCGGCCCTGAGGAGTCCAACACCGTCGGCGCCGGTGGCAGCGGCCCTCTCGGCGACCTCAGGCATTGAGACGTTGGCCTTGACCTCGGTGGCGGTGACGAGCGGAGCGCCAGCAACGACGACCTGTCCGCCGGCGGCCTTCTCCTCGCTCTCCTTCTTGACGAGGCTCTTGACTATGCCCTCGTAGACGACACCCCTGGTACCGTCGACGGTGACGAGCATGCCGTCCTTGAGGACCTTGGTGGCCTCCTTGGTACCGACGACGGCCGGGATACCGAGCTCCCTGCTGACGATGGCGGCGTGGCAGGTCCTTCCGCCCTCGTCGGTGACGATGGCGCTGGCCCTCTTCATGGCCGGAACCATGTCCGGGTTGGTCATGGTGGTGACGAGGACGTCGCCCTCCTTGACCTTGTCGATCTCGCTGGCGTCGAATATGACGACAACCTTACCAGCACCGACACCCGGTGAGGCACCAAGGCCCTTGAGGAGAACCTTCATCTCCTCGGTCATCTCAGCCTCCTCCGTCTTAACCTCCTCCTTGAGGGTGGTGATCGGCCTGCTCTGGACGATGTAGAGCTTGCCGTCGTCCTTGTCGTAGGCCCACTCGATGTCCTGCGGCCAGCCGTAGTGCTCCTCAATCTTGGCGCCAATCTTGGCGACCTCGATGATCTGCTCCTCGGTGAGAACCTGCTTCTCAACCCACTCGGGGCCGAGGTAGTCGGCGACCTTGACGTAGACGGTGCCCTTGCCGGTCTCCGGGTTGCGGACGACCATAACTTCCTTCTTAGCGATGTACTTCTCCTTAATCTTCCAGGTGCCCTTCTCGACGATGTACTCGTCCGGGGAAACGCTTCCGCTAACGACGGCCTCACCGAGGCCCCAGGCGGCGTTGATCATTATCTCGCTCCTGTCGTTGGTGACCGGGTTGGCGGTGAACATGACACCGCTGGTCTCGCTGTTGACCATCTTCTGAACCACAGCCGAGAGGTAGACCTTGCTGTGGTCGAAGCCCTGCTTGGCCCTGTAGAAGGTGGCGCGAGCGGTCCAGAGGCTGGCCCAGCACTTCTTGACCTTGTCTATGACGTCCTCAACGCCGTAGACGTCGAGGTAGGTCTCCTGCTGGCCGGCGAAGCTGGCCTCGGGAAGGTCCTCGGCGGTGGCAGAAGAGCGAACGGCGACGTAAACGGCGTCCTTGTTGTACCTGGCGCTGAGCTTCTTGTAAGCGTCCTCGATCTCCTTGGCTATCTCCGGGAGCATCGGGAGCTCGATTATCTTCTGCCTGATCTTGGCGGTGTTCTCCTGGAGCTGCTTGCTGTCATCGACGTTGGTCTCAGCGATGATGCTCATAATCCAGTCCTGGAGAACGGTACCATCCTCAAGCTTAACGTTCTCAACGAAGTACTTGTAGGCCTCGGCGGTAACACAGAATCCGGGCGGGACGGGTATTCCCGCGTTGGTCATTTCTCCGAGGTTGGCACCCTTTCCACCGACGAGGGGAACGTCGGTCTTCCTGAGGTCCTCAAACCATCTTATAAACTTGTATTCGCTCATGCGAATCCCTCCACAATCGTTTACTGCGGGTGATATATCGAAGGCCCATATTTAAAATTAACTATCCATGGCTGTTCTCTGACGTACAGAAATAAAGGAGAAGACGAATGTGTTCATTTGGACTGACATGTCTATTTCTTGTTTTTGAGGATTTAAAGTGAAACGGAAAATTGAATCCGCCGCAGTCAGCCCTTCTGTGGGGGAGACACCACGAAAACCTTTATTTTCCCATCTTGGAATTCTCTGACAAGTTTATATTTGCCGGACTCCTCTATTATTTTTAGTATGTTGCCCCCACTGCTTTCATACCTCCATATTATCAGGTCCAGCTCCCCTTTCTTAACGCTGGATTTTATGTAATCCGTTGGGAGCAGATGATAAACCTTGGAATCAGGGAAGTAATAACCGGCCAGCGTGTAAAATCTGGGGCTCACTCCAATAATCTGCGGGTTGAATCTTTCGCTGGCGTAGTGAACTGCCCTGTTCTCTTCGAGGAATTGAGCATCCCACGCCTGCTTGTATTGAAGAGAGTGGTGGGCAGATGATACAAGACCAATCCCAATAATGATGGCCAAAAGCACCAGTTTAAACCTGTTTGGATACGGAACGTGCTTGAAAAACAACTCGGCCACTGAGAAAGCCCCCTGTGCACAGAGGATTGCCAGCAAGGGCATCAGGAAAGTCACAAACCTTGCCTCCTTGTGGGTAACGGTCAGTATTCCCATAAGACCCACAACGCCCCAGCTAATTATTAGCCACCCAACGTTGTCCTTTTTGAGGCTTCCAAATCCCAGGAGAGCTAGTATTACGGCTGGAGCTCCCAGGATTTCTGAAACTTCGACAAGGTACTCGGACGCTGAAACCGGCGTATCTTTTGTGATAACCGTCATTGCAACTGAAAATGGTCTGAGGGCGCCCCCGTAGTGAACGTGGCCCATGTACATCCAGGGGGATAGAGTTAATGCAAAGAGTGCGAACCCCACGTAAGTTTCCTTTCTTTTGAGCCAGTCCCAGTGGGAAATTAGATACAGGTATGCCACGAAGACACCAATTATGGAGAGTCCGGTATAGCGCGTTAAAACCGCCAAACCGGCAGACACAAAGGATACGTAAATCAGTTTACTGTTTTTGTCCCGGGTCCCTTTGTATAACAAAAACACTGCTAATGTGTAGAAAAAAGAGAACTCGCTGTGCACCAGGGCCCTGTTTGACATTGTGAAGCTTAGTGGGCTCAGGATGTAGAATAGGCTTGCAGCAACGCCTTTCTTCCAATCTTTGAAAAGCTCTACCGCAAAGAGGTACACTAGCACTGCGGTTAGTGCATAGAAGATTGCGGAGATTGTTCTCGCTATTGTAAGATGGTGGGCGTACTCAGAGAGACGATAAAAAGCTGAGAGCGTGTAGGGATACAGAGGGGGGCGGTACATCATATACACTCCCTGGTACGTAAAGCTGGAGATGTCCCTTGCGAGGTTTCTTGCGACGTTGATGTACAGGGCCTCGTCGTAGGTTATGCTCAGCGTGGGAGGCAGGGAAAACAGGCTTAAACTCAAGGCAGCTATAAATATACCGGCCAAGACCAGGTTGCTTCTACCAATCGTCTTTATATTGACGTTCATCCCATATTCCCCCCGATATTGGCAACGTTTCTGCTGGTAAGTAGGGCAAAGTAAGCGGAGCCCATTAAAATTCCGAAGTTTAAAGCGTCAAAACCGGTCTCAATTGCAGGGACTAAAAAAGCCAGGCTGAGGGCCTTGAACATTGGTGACTTCTCAGAATCGCTCAATGCCGTCCCCACGATGAAGGCTTCAAGAAGCCCAAAAACGCCCAGATCATAGGCAGGCTGTCCGAAAATTGTGTAAGTGTAGTTCTGCACCTTCCCGAAAAGGGCCGCGACGTATTCCCTTGCATTCGGGTTGAGGAGAAGTTCAAAATTTCCAAAGGGCATCCCCAGGGAGAAGAGCTTCTCATAAACCATGTAAGAAAATCCGGCCCTGTAGACCAGACTCTGGAGGAAGCCGAGCTTCCAGATGGGATACACGCTCTTAGTTGCGTAGAAACGGGCTAAGAACGCCAATCCAATCAAAGGAACGCCGATTATTAAAAGCCGTTTCAATTCCTTTTTTTCAGCCCTAAACAGGTAGGTTAAAAAAATCATGAGGGCGTTGGTTCTAAAAGTCGAAACTACTGCAAAAGCTTCTCCCAGAAGAAAAACAATCGGGTTCGGTTTATATGCAATGAGGAGAGAAGCAAAAATGGCAGATACCAGGTATAGGTCTTTCAAATCACTGTACCTCGTCTGGGGGTGTAGAATTGGAATTACGCCTTTAACCATCGCTATGAGGGGGAGAGCAATCACCAGGGCTATTCCGGCCCAGTAGATATATCTGTGATATTCCTGCCAGATTCTCCTTAGAATGATACTTCCACCCAATAGGACGATCAAAGCGACCACAACTCCAAAAATTCCAGCCGCCAAACTTACCAAAACGCCAAGCACCAAGTAAACGTAAGTCCGCTGGGGTGGGCGGTTAAACTTCTTTTCAACGTTATACCCCAGGAGTAGCATCAAAGAAAACCCCAGCGCATAAAGCAACGCACCCCAGCTGAGCCCGCCGAGGTAATCTCTAAAAGTGAACTTTCCAAGCAGTGCGAGGGAAATGTAGGAGGCCAAAAAGAGTGCTAAAATTTTATCACTCCGCAACTTTCACCACCCTTATGGAGTACTTCCCCCTTATCAGGGCGTAGATGCCTGCGAAGAAGAACAAGTAAACCGGCAGGTCCAGAATTCCCGTCTCGACGCCCACGACACCATAGGCGAGGGTGGTGTAGTAAATCACCTTCAAAAGAAGATTTTTGGCCTTGCTAATCATGCCGTAATACATCCCGAGCAAAAAGCCTTCTATGATTGAGAAAAGCCCAAAATCCAAATACATGCCCCCTAAAAGCGTTGGAGTTATTGAAACTCCTGTCTTCACGTACAAAAAGCGCGCTACTAGGCCTCTTGGTGAATAACCGCCCACTATGTAAGACCTAATTCCTGCCCACTGGAGGTGGCCGTGGTAAAAACCATGCCATGGAGCTCTCTCCATTATGACGTCCAAAACGGAGGTCGTTGCCTGGATTCTAAAGAGTTGTGCGCTTAATGTTTCCCCTCTCGCGAGGGCAATCCCTACAAATCCAGCCAAAATTAAAAGAGAGAAACCCGCGAAGTGCTTCGGCCTGAGTTCTATCCTTTCAAAATAAGCGGCCCCAAAGGCTAGAAAACTGACCAAAACGGGGGTCCTGTACCCGTATAATGCCACGAGAATTGGGTAAGCAAGGGCATATTTATTCCCCTTTGAAAAAAGATACACGCTTGATGGGACACCTAAAAAGTATGTTAGGGCCGTTAGATGTGGGCTTAATAGATGCCTAGCCGATGAATCTAAGAGAGGAACCTTTCCAATAATTAATATCTGGAGCAGGACCAAAAGCAACGATATCAAAAAAGCCCAGAGCAGGTATTCTTCCTTTATGAATTTGAATTCCTTCTCTTTCCAGGGGGTCTCTTCACCTTTAAAAACTCCGTATGCAAAGGCCATCGCGAAGATAGTGCCTATTAAGATCGTCTTATATGAAGCCGCACCAAGAGCTATGAATGCCATGAAAAAGGCTGGAATTATAAAAGAAAGCCTCAATCTCATGGAGTTTTCACCTCCAGCAGCGTAAGGGGCAGATTGCGCTCATCTGAGTTCACGTGGAGCGTCCCGTACATGTAAACTTCCCTGTCTCCAAGGTACTTCCCGAGAATCTCAATCGGCACCATACCGGCCGTCAAAACAACACCGTCCGGGAGTGACTGCTTCACGTCGATGGACCCGTAGGTGAGGTAGTCCACGTGGTATTTGAGTTTTCCTATCTCTATCGGGTCGGTGAGGCCTTTTACAAATATCAATCCTGAAAAACGCTGGGAGTAGGCGTCCACTTTGAGCCCTTCAATAACTTCACTGCACTTACCGCTCTTAGGTGGGAGCTCGTAGACGTAGACATAGCCGTTTGCTTTAATTTCGAGACGCTTTGCCTTTATATCCTCCTTTGTAGCGGAGGGGCCCCCGATAGTGAGCTTCTTTCCATCCTTAATGATGTAGACCGTTGAACCACTAACCGAAAAGAGCTCGCCTTCTAAGGTTTCTCCATCTACGGTTTTCACTAAGACTGTGACGTTGAATCCTTTTTGAAGCAAGTTAAAACCCTCATTCGCGGCTTCATAGATTTCTCCGCCCTGATAATGGTCGATGCTATAATTAACTACAAAACCGATAAAAGCAATCACAATTATTATGGCAAAGATTTTCTTACTGTCCACACATATCACCCGCCCGCATTTTTCTATCCTTTGTGA
>Ga0209834_10001795_pt1 | contig 11687 bp, 10 predicted proteins | sample Mar14236cmmetaG_FD_184134 | JGI IMG/M metagenome (GOLD analysis project Ga0209834, IMG submission 184134) | Marine hydrothermal vent microbial communities from Guaymas Basin, Gulf of California to study Microbial Dark Matter (Phase II) - Marker... ...
CAATATGGATGGTCATGGATGGGTTGAAATATCAGCATTGGTTGAAACCCTCAAAGACTCTAGATCTGGTTTCCATTGGTTGCAAAACAAGCATATTGAGGCAATAGCTTTAACTGATCCACGTGGCAGATACCAAGTTTCAGGTGATATGATTAGAGCCACATATGGGCATACTGTGGATGTAAATCTTGATGATTTACCATTAGCTGATAAAGATGAGCTTTATTATCCAGTTACTCCTGAGGAGGCAGAAATTGTTTTAGAAGGTGGTTTGCATCCAACTGATAGAAAGATGGTGCATCTAAGTGGTAGTGTTGAAAAAGCGTTGGAAGCAGGTCGTGTGAGAACAGAAAACCCTGTGATACTCAGAATAGATTGTAAAAAAGCACTTGAGGATAACGTGAAAATATACCATGCAGGTAAAGATGTTTATATTGCAGAGAGTATAGATGCAAAATATATTTCTTTGTTAGAAGAAGATTTAAATAAAGAAAAACCATGATCAAAAATATATTTCTTCTTATGGGATACTTATATTGTGATGGGCTCGTAGCTCAGCTAGGTAGAGCGGCAGGCTCTTAACCTGTTGGTCAGGGGTTCGAATCCCCTCGAGCCCGCTACTCATATATGATTTTTTAAAATTGAAATTGTTACTTCCTAATTAGTTTTAATAGTTCGATTTCTTCTTCTGATAAATATGCTCGTTCTATCTCTGTTATTTTCTTTGATCTATTTTTCATCAGCATCACCTAATCAAATTTTTATCAGAAATTATATTTAAAAAATATGATACAAATATCGAATGGAAAATCATTTTTTATGAAAAACCTCTTTTACCTCTAATCTATTCACAAAAATATGATCATAATAAAGCTTGGTGGAAGCGCTATAACAGACAAGGGAGAAAGCTATAGTTTCAACAAGGATGTAGTCGCAAGGCTAGCAGGTGAAATAAAAAAGGCAGGTAAAAAATGTATTGTTATACACGGAGCCGGATCTTTTGGGCATATAACCGCGGAGCAGTTTATGTTGAACGAGGGTTTAAAAGATGAGAATCAAATTATTGGTTTTTCATTGACCCATGTAACAGTTAGACTGCTTGATCTGGAGATAATTGATATTTTTCTAAAAAATGGTATCAGAGTTTTTTCAATACCACCGTCTTCTGTTATGAGGTTAAATGATCATCAACCTTTTTCTTTTAATTATGAATTGTTTGAAGAGGCATTGGACAAAGGTTTCACTCCGATAACATTTGGTGATGTTGTTTTTGATGAGAAGATTGGTTTTTCTATTTGCTCTGGGGATTTACTTGCTGAGATTTTAGCTGCTCATTTTAAACCAGAAAAGGTTATATTTGTTATAGACGAGGATGGTCTCTATACTTCTAATCCAAAGATTGACAAAAACGCGAGATTCATAGAATCAATAAAATATAGTGAGATAGGAGAAATAGGGTTAGAAAGAGATGAGCATCCAGATGTTACAGGAGGTATGCAGGGGAAGGTTAATGTTATTAAAAAGATTTGCCAAAAGGGCATAGATTGTGTATTGGTCAATGGGAGGCATGAGAATAGGTTGTATAATGTGATTTTAGGGGAACCCACTAAGGCTACTATGGTTTATGGTGAGAAAAAATGAATAAGATTGAGATTAGAAAAAATGAGCATGTTAAAATTGCTCTGGAAGAAAATGTTGTAGCAGGTCAAAATTATTGGGATTATATAAAACTTGTTCATAATGCATTACCAGAGATAAACAAGGAGGATGTTGATTACTCGACTGTTTTCCTAGGTAAAAAATTGGGGGCACCTATAATAATAGCGGGTATGACTGGTGGTTATAATGAGGCGAGGAAGATAAATGAAAACTTGGCAAGTGCAGCAGAAAAGTTTCAACTTGGAATGGGTGTTGGTTCTCAGAGATCAGCCTTGGAAAAAAAGAGCCTGGAGAAAACATATTCTGTGATAAAAAAATATGATATCCCATTTAGAATAGCGAATATTGGTGCATCTCAGCTGGTTGAATGGGGATATGAAAAATCTTTGGAAAATGCAAATAGGATCATAGAGATGATTGATGCAGATGCTATTGCAATTTGCCTGAATTTTTTACAAGAAGTGATTCAGCTTGAAGGTGAGGCACATTCTAGAGGATGTTATGAAATCATAAAAAAATTAGCGGATGATCTGGACAAACCAGTTATTGTTAAGGAAACTGGTGCAGGTATATCTGGAGAGGTTGCAAGAAGATTAGCAAAGACAAACATTGCATGTATAGATGTTGGTGGCCTTGGTGGTACATCATTTGCAGCGATAGAGCATTATAGAGCTAAAAAGAGGGGTGATGAGCTGCATGCTAGAGGTGGAAAAACATTTTGGGATTGGGGTATACCTACACCTCTCTCTATTGTTGAGACAGGAGTAGCAACAAAGTGGAGGATACCAATTATAGCGACAGGTGGCATAAGAAATGGTTTAGATGTTGCAAAGGCAATAGCAATAGGAGCAGATGTTGCAGGGATAGCTAGAGTGTTGTTAAAACCTGCTGTGAAAAGCAAAAAAGCAGTTGAAGAAGAAGTAGAGGTTATAATAAAGGAGTTAAGAGCAGCTATGTTTTTGGTTGGTGCAGAGAATATTGAAAAACTTATGGAAGCTGAGATTGAATTATGGATCTAAAAAGCGAATTAGAAAGAAGGAGAAAAATTTTTGAAAAAGAGCTGCAAAAATATCTCCATGAGCAGGAACCAAAAACGCTCTATGATGCAGTGAGATATCTACCGTTATCAGGTGGAAAAAGGCTGAGACCTATACTTTCAATTATTGCCTGTGAGGCAGTAGGTGGCAAAATCGAGGATGTTATGCCTTTTGCAGTCTCTCTGGAGTTAATACATAATTTTACTTTGGTTCACGATGATATAATGGATAAATCAACATTGAGAAGAAATATACAGACGGTTCATATTAAATTTGGAGAATCTACAGCTATTATAGCAGGTGACACCTTGTTTGCTAAGGCTTTTGAGGTTTTGCATAATATAAAGACAAAAGAGGCGATAGAAATTGCTTTTAAACTTAGCAAGTGTGTAAAAGAAATATGTGAAGGGCAGCAGATGGATATGGAGTTTGAAAAGAGAAAAATCGTAAGCGAAGAGGAGTATCTTAAAATGATAGGTAAAAAAACAGCATCCTTGTTCAAGTTTTCAACAGAAGGAGGAGCAGTTGTAGGAGGAGGAAGCGATGGTGAGATAAAAGCTTTATCTTCATATGGATGGAATCTTGGATTGGCATTTCAAATAAGAGATGATTATCTGGATATACATGGTGAGGAGAATATCCTTGGTAAAGACGTTGGTAATGATATAAGAAATGGTAAAAAAACGATATTAGTTGTTCATGCAATCAAGGTTGCTAAGGGTGATGATAAGAAAAAACTTCTAAGTATATTGGGTAAAAGGGATGCTACAGATAAGGAAATAAAAGAGGTTTTTGAAATTTTACTCAGAACAGGATCTATTGGTTATGCTGAAAGTTTAGCTAAGGGTTATTATAGAGAGGCATGTAAAAGTCTGGAAATGTTGAGAGATTCTCCTCAAAAAGAATTGTTAAAAGAAATCGCTAGATATTCAATTGAAAGGAAAAAATAATATGAAGAATCTTAAGCTCATAGTTAGAAAATATGCTTTGCAAAATGCAGTTCAGTTTGAGGGTAGGGCAGATAAAAAGGCGGTAATGGGGAAAATAGTTGCAGAGCTTAAAAAGGAAGGTGTTTCCCCTCGAGAGATATTATCTCTTGTAGATGATATAGTAAAAGAGGTGAACAAGCTTCCATATGAGGATCAACTTAAAGAGCTTGAAAAACTAGCACCTGAGCTTATTAAAAAGGAGAAAAAAGAAAAGAAAGTAGCTTTGCCAGAGCTGCCAGATGCTGAGAGAGGAAAAGTAGTGACTCGTTTTCCACCAGAGCCAAATGGGTATTTGCACATTGGTCATGCTAAGGCTGCAATTATTGATCACGAGTATGCAAGGATGTATGATGGAAAGTTTATACTGAGATTTGATGATACAAACCCAGAGAATGAGGATATAATATTCTATGATGCGCAGAGAGAGGATCTCAGGTGGCTTGGGATAGAATGGGATCATGAGTACAATACCTCAGATAATCTAGAAAGACATTACCAGTTTGCCCTGCAGCTGATAAACCAGGGTGATGCCTATGTCTGCACTTGTTACCCTGAGGAGATAAGAAAAAACAGGTTCAAAGGAATAGAATGCAAATGCAGAAGAAGAGATGCTGATGAGAACAAAGAACTCTGGGAAAAAATGCAATCAGATCTTCCACAGGGAAAGGCAATTTTGAGGCTCAAAGGTAATATGAAAAGCGAGAATACTGCTATGAGAGATCCAACACTGTTTAGAATAGTGGAGGCAGAGCATCCTATACATGGTGATAATTATAGAGTATGGCCAACATATGATTTTGCTGGGGCGGTAGAGGATAGCATAAGTGGTGTTACCCACCCGTTCCGTACAAAGGAATATGAACTGAGAGACGAGGTATACTTTTACATTTTAGATAAACTGGGATTAAGAAAACCTTATCTTATGGAGTTTTCGAGACTTGACATAGAAGGAATGCCAGTGTCAAAAAGACTAATAAAACCCCTTATAGAGGAAGGAAAAGTAGAAGGATATGATGACATAAGGTTACCAACTCTAAGGGCTTTAAAACGAAGAGGGATACAACCAGAGGCAATAAAACAATTTGTACTATCTCAGGGTATTTCCAAGGTTGAATCAAAGATAACCTTTGATCAGATAGAAGCGATAAATCGTAAGATAATAGACCCAGTTGCTAAAAGATATTTTTTTGTAAGTAATCCTGTAAAAGTAATTGTTGAAAATGCTCCAGAAATTGAAAAAGATTTGAAACTCCATCCAACAGAAGATCTTGGCTACAGGAGAATCAAGACAAAAAACATTTTTTACATATCTAAAGATGATGCTAATAAGTACAAGGTAAAGGATAAAGTAAGATTAAAAGATCTTTACAATATTGAGATAACAAGAGTAAACAACGTGATTCATTCAAAGTTTATAGGAAAAGAGCTCATACCAGGTGTTGACAAAATACAATGGGTAACAGATGAACATGTAGAAACACTTATTTTAAAACCAAATCCGCTTTTCAAGAACGGCAAATATAATGAGAAAAGCCTTGAAAGAATAAGAGGCTACGCTGAAAACGGGGTAAAAAGTGTAAATATTGGGGAGATATTACAGTTTGAGAGATTCGGCTTCGTCAAGATAGAAAAGAAGGAAAAAGAAAAGATAATAGGAATTTTTATTCACAAATAAAAAATCAAACATACTATCAAGATGTTTTTAAAAAATTTTTAATAACATATATCAGATTACAAGTATCAAAGGGGGAAGTTTATGGCATCTAAGGAAGATATTGAAAATGCTTTGAATCTTATAAAAGAAAAATTCAACGACCCAAAACTAAAGCAGAGGTTTTCTAGTTTTTCAAAAAACATGCAATTTACCTTCCCAGATCTCAACACTTCTTATGTGATAAAGGTTGAGAATGGAGAGGTAAAATCTATCGAAGAGGAAACCCTGGAGGGGCCAGATATACATGTTACTGTTGAAAGCAATGTGTTGATAGATATTTTAAACAAAAAGACAAACCCAATGAAGGCATATACAACAGGAAAATTAAAAGCCAAGGGAAAGCTTACAGATCTGTTAAAATTACAAAAACTGATGTAAAAGTTGATGTCAAATGAAAGCGTTGATAACAGCACCATTCCATGAGTCTGGGTTAGAAATACTTCAGAAACACATGGATATAAAATATGAGAATTGGAGAGAGACCAACATACTCTATGAGAACCCCAAAGATTATATTGAAAAGATAAGAAAAGAGGAAGCAGATGTTTTGATAACAGAGGGGGATGAGATAGATAGAGAGGTTATTAATTCATGTGATATTAAGATTATAGGGGTGTGTAGGGGAGACCCTGTAAACGTTGATCTGGAGGCAGCAACAGATAAAGGAGTACCAGTTTTTTATACACCTCATCGGAATGCTGATGCAGTTGCTGATTTAACGGTAGCTTTGATGCTTTCCCAGTTAAGACATTTAACTGAGATAGATAGAACTCTAAAATCAGGTGATTTTTTCGTGGACACGGCAGAAGCTCTAACGCAAATGTTTGAACGTTTCAAAGGAAGTGAACTAGGTGGCAAAACAGTGGGTATAATTGGATTTGGCGCCATAGGATATAGAGTTGCTAAGAGATTGAAAAATGGTTTTGGATCAAAAATTTTAGTTTATGATCCATATGCTGATAAAAAGCTTGTAGAAGAGGTAGATGGAAAAATAGTTGATCTGCATACCTTGCTCAGGGAATCTGATATTGTAACTATACATGCAAAAGTAACAGAGGAAACCATAGATATGATTGGTAAAGAAGAGATAGAAATGATGAAACCAACAGCTTATTTTTTCAACACGGCAAGAGCTGCAATTGTGGATGAAGACGCACTTTTTGATGCATTGAAGAACAAAAGAATAGCAGGTGCAGGCCTTGATGTTTTCGGAGTTGAACCTGTTGATTCTGATAACAGGTTCCTGGAACTGGATAATGTTACTGTAACCCCCCATATTGGGGGGATGACTATTGAAACAGAGATCAGGCATTCAATGATGATAGCAGAGGATATAGAGAGATATCTTAAGGGAGAGAAACCCAGGTTTATTAAAAACCCTGAAGTTTTGAAGAAGTGAAAAAATAAAATGGCTAAGTATCTACTATCTATAGATGCTGGGCATGGAGGATGTAAATGTGTACTTTTTGATGTAGAGAGTAGAAAATATTTCACCTCTTTTGAGAAATGGGGTTATATAACCCCAGGTGATGATTTTCTCTTAAAAGAGTTTGATCCCAATCTTTTTTTTGAGAAGATTTGCAGAGGTGTAAAAAAACTCCTAAAAAAAGTTAAGGCAAATCCAAAAGATATTTTAGCAATAAGTAGCTCTAGCATGAGACATTCTTTTGTTTTTTTAGACAGTAATGGTAGAGAAATATATGCTGGTCCCAATACAGATGCAAGAGGAGCACTATATCAGGATATAATAGAGGAGAAAATTGGAGATAGGATATACAGTATAACTGGACAATGGCCTCCTTTAATATTTGTACCAGCCAGGTTGTTATGGTTTAGGGAGGAGGAGCCGGAGAAGTTTGAGAGGATAAGATATGCATTGGCAACAAATGATTGGATAATATACAGGCTTTGTAAAACATTTGCTACAGAACCATCTATTGCATCTGCCACTCTGCTCTTAGATATTAAAAAAAGAGCTTGGAATCAAGAACTATTGGATCTTCTCGAGCTTTCTCATATAACTCTTCCAGATCTCCACAAAACAGGTGATATAGTTGGTGAGCTATCAGAGGATGCAGCTAAAAAAATGAATCTTAAAAAAGGCATACCTGTGGTTATGGGTGGAGCTGATTCACAAATTGCTATGCTTGCATGCTCAGCTCTTAATAATGGGGATACAGCTGTTATCGCGGGAACATCTGCTCCTGTGATGATGAGCATGTCCAAACCAGTTGTAGATGAAAAAATGAGAACATGGACAAGCTGTCATGTGGTTAAAGATAGATGGGTTTTAGAGGCAAATGCTCAAATCACTGGTTTAAACTATGAGTGGTTAAAAAGCATTCTTAAAGAGATAGTAGGTGGTGATGATAAAACCATTTACAAAATCATGGAGGAGATGGCATCATCTGTCAAGGCAGCGCCAAATGATGTTTATGCTTTTCTAGGGCCGGAGATAATGGATGTCAGCAATATATCCATAGTGAGACCTGGAATGTTTTTATTCCAGCAGCCTTCGCATCCTATGAACCCTGAGCCACCCTTGTTTAAGCATTTTGTAAGATCAACTTTGGAAAACATTTCTTTTGCTATAAGAGCAAATGTTGAACTGCTTGAGGAGATAACAAAGAACAGCGTGGATAACATTTATGTTACAGGTGGCTTGACAAGAAGCAGTGTTTGGCTTAGGACACTTGCTGAGATAACAGGTAGAAAAATTTTAGTGTCAAAGGTTGAGGAGGGAACAGCCTTTGGATGTGCAATAGGTGCCGCGGTTGGAATTGGTTTGTATAAAAATATTGAAGAAGCTTTGAAAAACATGGTTGAGCTTCGGGAGGAAATACTGCCAGTGGACAAAGAGCTGTATGAAAGTGGTTATGAAAGATGGAAGGAGTTATATTATAAGATAGCAGATTTGTAGGTGAGTATGGAAATGGACATTGATAAGTTGAAAGAAAAGATCATAGAGATTGGTATACAACTTTTAAAAGAGAATCTGACACATGGAACATGTGGGAATATTAGCTGCAGAGTTGACAAGGAGAAAATACTGATCACGCCTAGTAGTTTGCCCTACGGGGATATAAAACCAGATGATATCTTGCTTGTAAACCTTGATGGAGAGGTTTTAGAAGGTAAGAGAAATCCCTCGGTTGAGACACCATTTCATACAGCTATTTACAAAAACAGGGATGATGTCAAGGCGATTATACACACACATTCTCAGTATGCCCTGGCAGTTTCATCTGTTGTGGATTCTATCCCTGTGTTTCTTGATGAAATATTTTCTCATATAGGTGGAGAGCTAACAGTAAGCCGGTATGCTCTTCCTGGAAGTGATGAGCTTGCTGAAAATTTATTAAATGTTCTTGGAGACAAAAATGCTGCTTTGCTTTCTAATCACGGAGCAGTTTGCTGTGGTAAAAACCTGGATGAGGCACTTGAAGTTGTTAGAGTAGTTGAACAGATTTGCAAAATCTTTATACTCTCCTCCTGTCTAGGCAAGACTAAGGTTTTACCTGAGGAGGGCAGGGAATATCAGAGAGCTATGTTTGAAATGAAAAAAGAGTTTTGAGAATTTATTTGTTACGCATAAGTTTTATCATCGCAGGTAAACCCTTTATTTTATCAACTGTTTTTTCTGAGAATAGGCTTTTAAAAGTTGTTAAAAACCTCTCATATTTTTCTTTTCCAAATGGGTACCAGTTGATCTCTGTTTCCTTTTTCCCTTTTTCTATCATAACTGCTTTGATGTTTGAAAATGCGTATAAGCCATAGGGTCCATGGTATCTTCCCATGCCGCTTTGTTTTGTACCACCAAAGGGCAGGGCAAAGTTTGCAGATGCTGTCAGTGCATTGTTTATAGCTACACCACCACATTTTATCTGCCGAGCTATTCTAACAGCTCTATCTATATCGTCTGACCAAACACTCGCGTTTAGACCATATATAGTATCATTTGCAAGCTTTACAGCTTCTTTTTCATCCTTGAATTTCATTATACATATTACAGGTCCAAAGGTTTCTTCTTTCATTATCTTCATTTTGTGATTTACATTTACTAGAACAGTTGGTGGGAAAAACATGCTTTTACCTTTTCTTTTTCCTCCGACAAGTATCTTAGCGCCTTTTTTAACAGCATCTTTTATGTGATCCTCAACAATTTTTATCTGATTTGGGGATGTCATAGAGCCGATATCATAGTCTCCATTCCATCCCTGTCTGAGTTTTTTGACCTTCTCCACAACCAGTTTAACAAAATCATCATAAACATTCTCCTGCACATATATGCGTTCTATGGCTACGCAGGCTTGTCCAGAGTTTAAAAGGCTGCCCCAAACTGCTGCATTTGTAGCTCTTTCAAGGTCTACATCTTCAAATACAATCATTGGATCCTTTCCACCTAGCTCTAGCTCAACTGGGATCAAATATTTGGCAGCTTTTTCCATTATAATCCTACCTGTAGTTGTACTGCCTGTCAAAAAGATTTTATCAGGTTTTCCCTCAATCAAAGCATCTCCTATTTCTCTTCCTCTTCCATAAACAACAGTTACCACTCCTTTTTCGAAACCACTTTTTTCTAATATTTCTTCTATGAGCATTCCAGTATATGTTGCTAACTCAGATGGTTTGTAGATAACAACATTGCCAGCAATTATTGCTGATATTATAGGTATAAAAGATAGGTTGAAAGGGTAATTCCATGGAGCTATAACAAGTATAACACCTAATGGTTCGTAGAAAACATATGATTTTTTTCCTATCAAAGAAATTGGATTTCTAACCTTTTTATCTTTTAAAATCTTTTTTGCATTTTTTTCATAATATGAAATGCAATCTAGAACAGGGAAAATTTCCATTAGCAATGCCTCACTTTTTATCTTACCTAGATCCTTAGAAATTTTTTCCGCGATTTCCTCCATGTTTTCTACAATATATCTCTTTATCTTCCTAACCTCTTCAATTCGTTGCTCAATAGTGGTGTTTTTAAAAGATTCTGCTTTTTCACGTGCTTTTTTGTATGCATCTAATATTTGTTTTCTAGTCCAACATTTTTTAACACCTAGTTTTTCACCTGTAGCTGGATTTGTCATTATTATTTCTGACATAAGAAGGGAATAAGTGGCGGTGTTTATTTAAGTTTTATTTTTAAACGATTTAGCTTTCAAAAAATCTAAAATAGTTGGTAAAATCATTAGCGAAATAGCGAAACAAAGCATATGGAAACCAATCGAGAGACCCCAGTTTGCTTCAATGTTGACATACTCTCCAGTAAACGGGTTTTCTATATTCAAGGTTGAAAAACCTTGTAAATTTCCCAGGCCAACTTTACAGAGTTCATTCATTGCAAACACATACAGCCCAGCAGATGCAATTAAGATAAACAGCCCAATAAACAAAATAGACATCATAATTTTTCTACGTCTTTTTATTAACACGGATATAATTCCTAAAAATCCCCCTAAGATGGTTGTTGCAATTATTGCTGATAGAAAAATGTTAAACTCTGGGGGAATATTTGATAATTCACCAACTGGGTTGTCTCCAAATTTTGTCATAGTCACAATGTTTGAGGGAATTAGATACGCGCTGCACCATCTCTCAATAATATGCGTGGTAGATGAACCATGTAAGCTCCACCATGGTAGAACTAGAGCAACTATTATTGAAATAAATGCTAGCATTCTAAATAGAAAACTCATGGAAATTTTTCTTAGCAGAAACAGTGACACAATTACTATGGCTCCTACTAAAGCAAAGATTTCTACTAGAAGGGGAAAGAAAGGCCCTTTCATAGTTAGAATATAATCACTCCCATCTTTTGTAACATCTAATTTTTTTGATCCTACAAGATTGCTATCATAATACGCATCTATTTTATAAACTCCAGGAGGTAGAGAAAATATAGCATGGTTGTCCGCGAATTTCTCAATCTTTTTACCTTCTCGGTTTGCTATAACTTTTATACCATTTAATGGAAAACCTCTCACATCTAATATATCCAGCTTGATATTAAACAAGGGTGTAAAAGTCATATCGAGCATATTATCCTTAACAGGAACTTTTATATTTTTTTCATCAACAATAGAGCCATGTGAGATTTTTATTATATAATTTGCAGGTAAAAGATTATCAAACGAATAGACTCCTTTTCCTGTTTCTCTTGGTATTATATTTGTGGGGTCTTCCATTTCATTACTTGTTAGTAAAACATTAATCTTCACGCCCGGGGGCAGACCAAGTTTATCTTTTAGAGTGAGTTTTAATGGATAGAGATCAAGTTTAATT
>Ga0209834_10001796_pt1 | contig 11686 bp, 13 predicted proteins | sample Mar14236cmmetaG_FD_184134 | JGI IMG/M metagenome (GOLD analysis project Ga0209834, IMG submission 184134) | Marine hydrothermal vent microbial communities from Guaymas Basin, Gulf of California to study Microbial Dark Matter (Phase II) - Marker... ...
GGCTATTTTGAGCGATGTAGCCGCGCTTTCCATAGCGCGAAGCCGTTCGCGGAATGGAATCCGCGCCTACGAGGCCATTTTCGAGCATTTTGACGCTCAGAGCCTGCGCGATTCAAATGACGCACGCCGAGACCGGAAAATCATTTATGGATTCGAGGCTTTAGCCGGTGTTTGTTGACGTTCCAAATCAAACTGTTTGGTGGTTGACGGGAGTGCCAGTCGTGGTATAATCTAGTCACAATTCAATCACAAACCTTGTTCGAAAAGACAGTGAACAGGAGGAGTAGGCGGGTTCAGCTCTGGCGAACCCCTCGAAGGGGAAAGAGAAGAGGGTCACATCGGCTGCAAGCCCTCGCAGCGCCCCCGCCGAAAGTCGCCTGGGAGTCGAGAGGCCGAACCGAGCCTACTGGCTCGGACAAGCCTCTCCGGGTTCGCCCGTTACCGCGAGAGCCCTTGTTGGAGGGCTTGCAGAGTGCGACAACAAAGACAGTTGTCGAACCAGGGTGGTACCACGGGAGGTCGCCCCTTTCGTCCTTGGACGAAGGGGGTTTTTGTGTGATAAGGAGGAGAATGATGACCGGCAAACTTGCCAAAACCTACAACCCCAAAGAGCACGAAGAACGCATTTACCAGTGGTGGGAGGAGCAGGGCTACTTTCGTCCCGAAAAGCAGGTCGAACTGGGCCTGGTCTCTGAGGACGGCCCGCGCTGGTGCATCACTATGCCGCTGCCCAACGTCACCGGCGCGCTGCACCTGGGCCACGCGATGACCGGCTCGGTCGAGGACTTGATGACCCGTTATTATCGTATGCAGGGATACCAGGCTCTCTACTTGCCCGGCACCGACCACGCCGGCATCGCCACCCAGAACGTGGTCGAACGGGAATTGCGCAAAGAGGGACTTTCGCGCCACGATCTGGGCCGCGCCAAGTTCGTGGAGCGCGTCTGGGAGTGGAAAGAGGTCTACCACGCTCGCATCACCGCCCAGCAAAAACGGCTGGGTATCTCGTGCGACTGGACACGAGAGCGCTTCACCCTCGAAGAGGATTTGAGCCACGCCGTGCGCACCGCGTTTGTGCGCCTCTACAAGAAGGGACTTGTCTACCGGGGCGTCTACCTGGTCAACTGGTGCCCCCGCTGTACCAGTGCCGTCTCTGACCTGGAGGTGATCCCGGAGGAGCGTGCCAGTCACCTCTGGCACATTCGCTACCCTATCCTCAACGACACTTGGGATGGGCCGCGAGAGGAGTGGACCAGCGGCAAGTGGGCCGCGGGCGCGACCGAGTTCATCGAGATGGCCACCACTCGCCCGGAGACCATCCTGGGCGACACCGCCGTCGCCGTCCATCCCGCTGACTCGCGCTGGCAACACCTGATCGGCAAGACCGCTGTCCTGCCTGTCATCGGTCGCCACATCCCCATCGTCGCCGACGAAGTAGTTGACCCCGAGTTCGGTACCGGCGCGGTCAAAGTCACCCCCGCGCACGACCCCACCGACAACGAGATCGGCGCCCGCCACGGTCTGGAGGCCCCCAACGTCTTGACCGAGACCGCCCGGATGAACGAATTGGCCGGCCCCTACGCCGGGCAGGACCGCTTCGAGTGCCGAGACAATATCGTCGCCGATTTTGAGAGGGAAGGGTTGCTCGTTCAAGTCGAGCCCTACTTTCACGCCGTGGGTACCTGCGAGCGCTGCCACACCGACATTGAGCCGCGCATCTCCACCCAATGGTTTGTCAACGTAAAGCCGCTGGCCGAGGCTGCGATGGAGGCGGTGCGCGATGGCAGCACGACGATCATCCCGGAGCGGGAGGAGCACCGTTTCTTCCATTGGATGGAAAACATCCGTCCGTGGTGTGTCTCACGTCAACTGTGGTGGGGGCATCGCATCCCCGTCTGGTACTGCGACGACTGCGGCGAGCAGACCTGTGAGATAGCCGACCCTACTGCGTGTGCCCATTGTGGCAGCGCCAACATTCACCAGGATGAGGATGTGCTGGATACCTGGTTTTCCTCTGGCCTGTGGCCTTTTTCCACTATGGGCTGGCCGGACACCGAGGCGCCCGACTATAAGCACTTTTACCCCACCGACGTGCGGGAGACCGGCTACGACATCCTGTTCTTTTGGGTGGCGCGGGAGATGATGATGGGCATCGAGTTGACCGGTCAGACGCCCTACGCCACTGTCTACCTGCACGGTCTGGTGCGCAACGAGGAAGGCAAAAAGGTCTGCAAGTCAATGGAGGACATTGACGAGTACGACCCGCTGAACGTCATTGAGAAGTACGGCAGCGACGCGCTCCGCTACACCTTGCTGACCAGTTCCACGCCAGGCTTGGACATGAACCTTAATCTGCGCCGGCTGGAAGGTGCCCGCAACTTTGCCAACAAAATCTGGCAGGCCGCACGCTTTGTGCTCAGCAACCAGGGAGATGGCCCAGTGCCTCTGCCTCCCGCTTCTCGCCTCCTGCTTCCTGATCGCTGGATTCTCTCGCGCCTCAACCATCTCGTCCAGAACGCGACTCATCTCTTCGATAGCTACCAGTATGGCGAGGCCGGCCGCCAGATCCACGATTTCCTGTGGGGAGAGTACTGCGACTGGTACATCGAAGCCAGCAAGGTACGCCTCTACGATGAGACGGCGGACAAGTCGGTCCCGCGAGCCGTCCTGCTCCACGTGATGGAGACATCGCTGCGGCTATTGCACCCCTTTATGCCCTTTGTCACCGAGGCGATCTGGCAAGCGTTGCCCGGCGAAACACGTGGGGGCGAGGCGTTGATGATGGCCCGCTGGCCGCAGCCGGACACAGCCTTTCTGGACGAGGAGGCCGAGGGGCAGATGGAATTGGTGATGGCGCTCACCCGATCCATCCGCAACCGGCGGGCCGAGTACAATGTGACCCCTGGTAAGCGCATCCCCGCTCTCGTCGCGGCGGGTGACGCCTTCGGGTGGCTGAACGAACAACGCGCGCTCCTCTGCTCCCTGGCCAAACTCGACCCGGCTCGACTGACCATTCAGCCCCAGGTGGAACCGCCGGAACAGGCGGCGACCATCGTGGTCGGCGAGACCGTCTGCTACCTGCCACTGGCCGCGCTGGTGGACCTGGAGGCGGAGCGGGAGAAACTGTTGTCAGAGTTGGCCGCCATCGAGGGCCGCATAACCCGCAGCGCCAAGTTGCTGGCGGGAGAGTTCGCGCAGAAGGCTCCTGCGCACGTCGTCCAGCGGGAGCGGGACAAATTGTCTGACCTGCAAACCGAGCAAACCAAGTTGAGGGAACGGCTGGCATCGCTGGGGTAGAGAGCAAACCAGGGCCAGACGACCGCAGACTTCCAAGGTCAAGCAGACTTGGAAGTTTTGCATTTGGTCTATAATGATAGTTGTGGTATCATGCCATTGTGAAATCCATAACCACAAATGGAGGATAACCATGCCTGTTGACCCCAAGATCGAAAAACTGCACCAGATGCGCGAGCAGGCCCGCCTGGGCGGCGGTCAGAAGCGCATTGACCGCCAACACGCCCGCGGCAAGATGACTGCCCGCGAACGGGTCGAAAAATTGCTCGACCCTGGCACCTTCCGCGAGATGGATATGTTCGTCACCCACCGCGCCGTCGGCTTTGGCGTGGAGAAACAGAGGTACCTGGGGGATAGTGTCGTCACCGGTTGGGGCCACGTCAATGGCCGGTTGGTCTATATCTTTTCCCAGGACTTTACCGTCTTTGGCGGCAGCCTCTCCGAGGTGCATGCCGAGAAGGTGTGCAAGATTATGGACCTGGCGACGAAAAACGGCGCGCCGGTCATCGGTCTGAACGATTCCGGCGGGGCGCGCATCCAAGAAGGGGTCGTCTCCTTGGCCGGATATGCCTACATTTTCCTGCGCAACGTCCTGGCCTCCGGCGTCGTCCCCCAGATTTCGGCCATCCTCGGCCCCTGCGCCGGGGGCGCGGTCTATTCCCCGGCCATGACCGATTTTACCCTGATGACCAAAGAGACCAGCCACATGTTCATCACCGGCCCCGAGGTCATCAAGGCGGTCACGCGCGAGGATGTGACGTTCGAGGAACTGGGCGGGGCGATGACCCACGCTTCCAAGAGCGGCGTGGCCCACTTTGCCGCCGAGAACGAGGAGCACTGCTTGGCCCTCGTTCGCCAACTCCTGGGTTACATTCCCCAGAACAACCTGGAGGACCCGCCCTTCGTCCCCACCGCCGACCCGGAGGACCGGATGGACGAGGCGCTAAAGACCATCATTCCCGACAGCCCGACCAAAGCCTACGACATGAAAGATGTCATCCGGCGCGTGGCGGATGATGGGCAATTCTTGGAGGTGCATGAGCACTGGGCGCAGAACATTATCGTGGGGTTCGCCCGGCTGGGTGGCTTTTCCGTCGGCATCGTCGCCCAGCAGCCGATGATTCTGGCCGGCGTGCTGGACATTAACGCTTCTCGAAAAGGCGCCCGCTTTGTTCGCTTCTGTGACGCTTTTAACATCCCCATCGTCACCTTTGAGGACGTGCCGGGCTTTTTGCCCGGTGTGGAGCAAGAGCATGGCGGGATCATTCTCAACGGGGCCAAACTTTTATACGCCTACTGCGAGGCCACTGTGCCCAAGATCACCATCATCACCCGCAAGGCCTACGGCGGGGCCTACGACGTGATGAGTTCCAAGCACATCCGGGGCGACATCTCTTACGCCTGGCCCACGGCCGAGATCGCGGTGATGGGGCCGGACGGCGCGGTCAATATTGTCTTTCGCCAGGAACTGGCCGCTGCCGAGGACCCGGAGGCGGAGCGGGCGCGACTGGCGCAGGAGTATCGGGAGCAGTTCGCCAACCCCTACGTCGCTGCCGCGCGAGGCTACGTGGACGACGTCATTGAGCCGCAGGAGACCCGCCCGCGTCTCATCGAGGCGCTAAAGATGTTGCAGAACAAACGGGATACGAACCCGCCAAAGAAGCATGGGAATATTCCATTGTGAATGAACAATGACCAATGACCAAATAGGAGGAGAGAGGAAAATGGCTCGATTGACGTTCACCCGGGACAATATGCCGGCGCCGGAGGAGTTCAGACGGACGCTGGCTCAAGCGATGGTGCAAAGCAATCCCGTAGACGACTTGTTGGAGACAGCGGACGAACTACGGGAATACGAACAGAGATATGATATGACTTCGGCTGAATTTTACGAGCAATTCCGCCGGGGTGTGCTGGATGATGAACTGCAGCATTGTATAGGCTGGGCAGCCGCTTTTGAGATTTTCACCAAACTCAAGCGTATGGTGGAGAGCACCCTGATGCGCGAAGCGGTGTGGCACGAGATCCGGGTAGAACCAGAAAGGGTCACGGCCTGATGCTCCATCGGTATCTCTCGCGTCTCTACGATACGATTCATTCTCGTGGTGAAATCGAAATCGAATATCTCGATGTGAAACAGCCTACCCTGCTTCGTGGACGTATTACAGGGCGCTTGCGATTCTACGATGGGTCAACCCTCGCGTTCGAGGAGGTTCTGGAACAGCAGAAGATTCGCCAGGTCAGCAGGATCTACTACAAATATCACTACCAGCGCGCTGATGGAACGCTGGTCGTCCGTTACGACAACGCGCCGCATCACCCGGAGGTATCTACTTATCCCGACCACATCCACATTGAAGGGCGCGTGGAGGCCGCCGAGCCGCCCGATTTGAGCGACGTGCTGCGCAGGATTGACGGGCTACTGTACCCCCGGCCGGATGACGAATGACAAATCCAAAAAGTTCAGGATGTGAGAGGTCAACCTGGTATACGAGTCCTGGCACCGCTTTGCACGAGGCAGGCCACATTGTGCTGGCAGAGACGTTCGGCTATCTGACACTGGCCTACTACCAGGGAGGACAAAACGTTTCGCTTTACTACTTTGATGAGGAAAGGTTCATCCGGGGAATCGCACCACCTCTGTGTGTGATCGGGATGGGAGGATACGCGGCCGAGTTGTTGTTCAGCGATAGCATTGATTTAGCCGGATGTGCTTGTGACTTTGAGCGAGTGATCGCTACCTACGATGAGCCATTCGTCAGTTCGTTGCTGTCCAGGGTCCGGTCATCATCGCGGAAGGCGGTAGATGCGCTGACTGATCGCTTGATGGCTGAACAGCGGGCCTGCCTCTACGTCGCTTACGACAGATTGGTTGGCCGGCGTGAGGCATGCTTGGAGACAGCGAAAAGGTTGCAGTGGGTCCCTGACAGGGCCAAGTGGAGCAATGGCACGACCACCCGCATCTGGGATGCACCCAACCGCCCCGCTTGATTTAAATATCTGGGAGGATGCTATGTCTGAGAAAATTAACATCGCTCAAGTCGCCACCAGGCTGACCGAGCCGTTCAAACACATTATCGTAGGGCAGGTGGACGACTACTGCGCCTATCTGACCCGTATCGAGGGCGCTTACCTTTTCCACCAGCACGCCCGGGACGAGATGTACCTGGTGCTGGAAGGAAAGATCGGGGTGGACTATGCCGACGGCGCCAGCGTTGCCCTGGGCCAGGGGGAGAGCCTGGTCGTGCGGGCCGGGGAGAAGCACCGCTCCCGGTCGGAGGAGGGGGCGTTAGTGCTGATGTTCAAGGCGCGGGACCTATTTGCGGAGTAGGAGGCAAAATGACCAACCAACTCAAAATCTGTGACCTGATCCTACGCGACGCTCACCAATCGCTCCTGGCCACCCGCATGCGCACCGACGACATGCTGCCCATCGCCGCCAAGATTGACCAGGTGGGCTACTGGGCCGTCGAGATGTGGGGCGGCGCCACCTTTGACTCTGCCATGCGCTTCCTGGGCGAGAACCCCTGGGACCGCATCCGCCGCCTCAAAGCGCTGATGCCCAACACCCCCTTCCTGATGCTCCTGCGTGGGCAGAACGTCGTCGGCTACAAACACTACCCTGACGATGTGCTGGAGCGGTTCATCGTCCACGCCCACGCCGACGGCATAGACGTCTTTCGCATCTTTGACGCGCTCAACGACGTGCGCAACATGCGCAAGGCGATGCAGGTCGTCAAACGGGAGGGGGCCCACGTCCAGGCCAGCATCTGCTATACCATCGGGCCGCCCTACGACGTGGACTATTTTGTCGCCACTGCCAGCCGATTGGCGGATATGGGCGCTGACTCCATCTGCATCAAGGACATGGCCGGCCTCATCACCCCCTACATCGCCTACGAGTTGGTGGCGCGGCTCAAGGCCGACGTTGGCCTGCCGGTGCATCTACACTCCCACTCCACCAGCGGCATGGCGACGGCGGCGCTGCTCAAGGCCATCGAGGCCGGGGTGGACATTGTGGACACCGCCATCTCCGCCCTTTCGGGAATTACCTCCCACCCGCCGACCGAGTCCATCGTGGCGACGCTGGCCGGCACCGAGCGGGATACCGGCTTTGACCTCAATCTCCTGGCCGAGATCGCCGCCTACTTTGTCGAGGTGCGCAAAAAGTATGCCCGCTTCGAGAGTGGGATGAAAACCGCCGATGTGCGCGTCCTGCAATATCAGATCCCCGGCGGCATGCTCTCTAACCTGGTCTCCCAGTTGCGCGGGCAGAACGCCGAGGACAGGTACGAGGATGTTCTGGCAGAAGTGCCCCGCGTGCGGGAGGAACTGGGCTACCCACCGCTGGTCACCCCGTCCAGCCAGATCGTCGGCACCCAGGCCACGCTCAACGTCGTGCTGGGTGAACGGTACAAGATCATCCCTGAGGAGGTCAGGCAGTACGTGCGGGGCTACTATGGCCGCCCGCCGGCCCCGATTGACATCGAGATACAGCGCCTGGCCATCGGCGACGAGCAGCCCATTGACTGCCGCCCCGCTGACCTGATCCCGCCGGGGATGGGAAAAGCCCGCGCCGAGATCGGCGACCTGGCGCGGGACGAGGAGGACGTGATCTCGTATGCCCTGTTCCCCCAGGTAGCGCGTCCCTTCCTGGAGCGGCGCGCCCGGGGCAGCGATGGCAAAGAGCCGGTCGTGGCCGCCATCGCCGGGCTGATGTTGAAGCGATTGGATGAACATGCCGCCGCCACTGCTGCCCCGTCCGGCCCGGCCATTTCGCAGTGGAAGGTCGCCTGGCGGCCGGGGGTGGGCCGCTGGATGGGATTGATTGATGGTGCAGGAGGGATGAGATAAATGATCCATTTTATCCGGGAGTACGCTACGCCGCAGCAATTGACTGAAATGTTGGAGGCCCTCGAAGTGTACGTCAAGTTGGCTGTGGACATCCGTCGGGGGACCCTGGCCGGTGGGGGTACGTTGCATGCCGACTGCGAGGCCGTCTTGCTGGAGAATGGAAGCCGCCAGGAGGACATCTGGGGAGCGGATTGGTTTCCAGCCACACAGCAAGTCACTTTCGAGGCCCTGATCAACATCCGACCGCGTCAGAGGAATCCTTCGATGGTAATCCTGGATCCAGAAATCCGTAGGCGTGTCGAGGAGACCGCACGTCAGTTGTTGGGAGGTGTTGCATGGGTACTAGACTGAGCGCTGTTCGAGAACGGTATATGCGAGATGGACTGCCGACCCGGCTGGGTGGACTGGCTACCAACCTGATGCGCATCGCATCGATCGCTGACCATCCAGAGAACCGCCAGGTCGTGGACAGCCTTTTGGAAGAGAGCAAGTTCTTTATTGAATGGGCAGTGCCAGATGCTACCCTGGATAAACAGGTGTCGCTAGTGGAACTACAGATTCGGTTAGCCAGATGGCATCATGGATGGCATCGCGACTTTATTGACCAAGCGAGACGGGCTCATCTTGCACGAGAGGCACGCACCTGGGCCGAGCAGGTACTGGAGATGTCTGGTCTACTGACAGAGAGGGAAAAAGTGCAATGAAACGCGAATTTACACTGACATTGGACAACGTCGAATACCCGGTCGTCGCTGACGGCGACATCATCACCGTCAACGGCCGCCCCTTCACCGTCGAGGTAGCCGACGACCCTTCGACAGCCCTTCGACAGGGCTCAGGACAAGGCTCAGGGCAAGGCGGCGCGGTGCTGGTGGACGGCATCGCCTACGACGTGACGCTGGAGGGAGAGACGGTCACAGTGGGCGGAGAGTCCTGCTCCGTGCAGGTCACTGGGCTGGCGATGACACCGGTGGCAGCCGTGACCGCGCCCGCAGCACCGGCCGTCGCAGCGGCGGGAGCCGGCGCGGTGCTGGCGATCATGCCGGGCAAGATCATCCGTGTGCTGGTTGAGGTGGGCCAGCAGGTGCAAGATGGTGAGCCTGTCTGCGTGCTGGAGGCGATGAAAATGGAGAACGAACTCCACGCTCACCAGAGCGGCGCCGTGCAGGCGGTACACGTCAAGCCGGGGGACGACGTGGAGAAGGATCAGGTGTTGGTAGAGATTGAATGAAAAAGGAGTAGTGAAATCTGATGAATGAAAAGAGACTACGTATTCTGATCGCCAAGCCGGGCCTCGACGGCCACGACCGGGGGGCCAAGGTCGTCGCCCGCGCGCTGCGGGACGCCGGAATGGAAGTCATCTACACAGGGTTGCGGCAGACCCCGGAGATGATCGTCGAAGCGGCGCTGCAGGAGGACGTGGACGCGGTGGGGTTGAGCATCCTTTCGGGCGCCCACATGACGTTGGTGCCCCGGGTGGTCGAGGGATTGCACGAGGCCGGACTGAACCAGGTCAAGGTTTTCGTCGGCGGCATCATCCCCGACGAGGACGCGCCGGTGCTGAAAGGGCTGGGCGTGACGGGCATCTTTGGCCCAGGCGCCAATACCCAGGAGATAGCCGAGTTTATCCGCCGGCAAGTGAGCGAGGGCTGACGTGGAACTGGTAACTGAGGCTCTCAACGGCAATCGTTACGCGCTGGCGCGGCTTATCTCCCGCGTCGAGGACGGCGGCGCGGACGCTCGCGTTTCCCTCGCCGCGCTCTACCCCCACACCGGGCAGGCCCACATCGTCGGCGTCACCGGTGCGCCTGGCACCGGCAAGTCCACGCTGGTCAATGAATTGACCAAGTCGCTGCGTTCTCAGGGCACGACGGTAGGCGTCGTGGCAGTGGACCCCAGCAGCCCGTTCACCGGCGGGGCGCTGCTGGGCGACCGGGTGCGCATGCGCGACCTGGCGGGCGACCCTGGCGTTTTCATCCGCAGCATGGCCACGCGTGGCAGCCTGGGCGGGCTGGCGCGGGCCACGGCCGACGTGGTCAAGGTGCTCGACGCGGCCGGTTTCGCCGTCGTGTTGGTCGAGACGGTCGGGGCCGGCCAGGCGGAGGTGGACATTGCCCGCACGGCCCATACGACCATCGTCATCGAAGCGCCGGGACTGGGTGACGAGGTGCAGGCGCTCAAGGCCGGCCTGATGGAGATCGCCGATGTGTTGGTGGTCAACAAGGCGGACCGGCCGGGGGCGGCGCAGACGGCGCGGGCGCTAGAGATGGTGATCAACCGAAATGCTGTTCACGGAACAGATAACAACGTCTGGAGACCGCCTATCCTCAAGACCATCGCGCTGGACGGCAGCGGCATACCGGAGGTGTTGGCGGCGGTCGCCGCTCACCGCGAGTACCTGCGCACCGGCGGCGCCTGGGTCGAGCGGGAGCGCATCCGCATCGAGACCGAGTTGCGCAACGTGCTGCAGCAAGAGTTGCTCGACCGGCTGTTGGCGCGGGTGGGGGAGGAGCAGATACAGGCGTGGGTGGCGCGCATCGTGGCGCGGGAGGTGGATGTGTATACGGTGGTGCAGGCGATCCTCGGCGCGTGAGGGGGGAGGTCAACGGATTCAACGGATTTAACGGAGTGGACGAGCGATTCTCGGCGCGTGAGGGGGGGGAGATATGGATTTTGTCAACCAGATTATCCACGGCGACTGCGAGCAAGTTCTAAAAGGGTTTCCAGACGATTCTATTGACCTGATTTTCACCTCACCGCCTTATGCAGACCGGAGGAAAAAAACCTATGGTGGCGTAAAGCCAGGTGAGTATGTGGATTGGTTTTTGCCCAAGTCGGAGCAATTCTCACCAGACAGTTTGTTGAAGAATTCTGTAATAGTACGGGCGCGATAGACTGGGTCAAGTTGGTCGAGTTCAACAGCGGCAACTATGACCTGGACAAGTTCTTTTCTCAGGGGACTGCAAGGTGATCAATGAAGAAACCAAGAGTGCCATCGAAGCATTTCTGGGAGGGTTCATTCAAGGTTGGATAGACTCGCACTTTTTCCGGCCTCGATCACGATATCCTCATCAGCGGGTGGCCCTACGAGGCGTTGGGCAGCCGCCGCGCCGAGTTCGAGTTCGCCGACCTGGGCCAGGTGCAGATTCGGGGCAAAGTGGAGCCGGTGCGGGTGTGGGCGGTGGTGAAAAAAGGACGCTAACCGGCCACAGCCTGTGCTTTTTGCTTCTGTGATGCTCGCCGGAGTTGCCAGAGGATGAAACGCGCTCGCTGGGATATTGACACAGAGATGTTCCACAGCAGCCGGCTGCCTAGCATGGCGTCATCCTCGCACAGGGTCAACAGCCGGTCACGCGTCAGGGCCAATACCGTAGCGCCCTCTGGGCCGGCGATCAGGTCGGCGCTGCGTAACCCCTCGTCCAGCATGGCGAATTCGCCGACGACCTGACCGGGCTTCATAGTTGCCATACAACGAGGATTCTCGGGCGCTTGACCGGGAAGGCTATCCGGGTCGCCCCAGACTTTGACTGTGCCGGCT
>Ga0209834_10001802_pt1 | contig 11662 bp, 11 predicted proteins | sample Mar14236cmmetaG_FD_184134 | JGI IMG/M metagenome (GOLD analysis project Ga0209834, IMG submission 184134) | Marine hydrothermal vent microbial communities from Guaymas Basin, Gulf of California to study Microbial Dark Matter (Phase II) - Marker... ...
TTTTCAATTTTAGGATTTTAAATGTCAATGAAACTAATTCTCAATGAGTTAGGAGATTAGTCGGAGCAGATCAAGAGTCGATCGTGAAAGGAACGACTAATGATGATTAAAAAATTTCAAATTTCTTAATTTCTTAGAATATTCACGATGAATTCGTAATAAATCTTTGATTTTACTGTTCGGACCTTCTATGTCATTTGTTGTGTTTGTTATGTCTATTTCAGGATAATTTTGATATTGATAAGTTATATGCTTAATATTATGTTAATTAATTTCAGGAAGTCTAATTGAGAATTATTCTTCTCCACTTCTTCTTGTGCTACTCTTATTTTTATTTTTCAAAATGGATAAACTTCTAAACCTGCAAGCATTGCTCCCTCGATTGTTCCATCAATTTCTCCTGCTCCCGGCATCAAAAAAATATCATCAGTAAATGTTTCCGATGTATATTTGAAGATCTCGAAATCCCAGTCCGAAATTTTGCCGTTATATTTTAACCGACATATTGGACCTTTTCTACCATATTCGTTTCTCATTAGATACAAGAAATCTTTCTTGAATTTTGGAAAATAAAAAATTTCTTTACTCGTAAAATGTTCTTTATTGAATTTTTCAATGATCTTTTCAACTTCTTTTTTTACAGATTCTTTGATTATCATTTTTTCCTTTCTTACTAATTTCGGTTCTCTAAAATTATTTTCTCAACTTTTTCTTTAGCTTCTTGTAGAAGTTGTTTGGCTTCATTCTGTAATCTTTCAGCTTTAAGCATTCTTCTTTTTACTTCTTCTGCAATTTTACTTTGGATTTCAATATCAATTTTTGGGAATGGTAACTCAGAAAAATCTTCATGAGATAATCTCATACGGCTTGGTGTTGCACCACGAGTTTTTTGAATCATCAGATTTTTGTAGAAATCTGTTTTTAAAAGGTGAAGAGCAAAATAAGGATTGTTTATTTCATTACATCTTAAACAAATAAATTCGTTTGAGGAAATGAGCTCAATGTTCGATTTTGGCGCTAAAACAAATTTTCTGTTTTCTATTGTCGGCCCAAGTCTTGCTATTAGAACATCATTTGTTTGTACTTTTAAAATTGTTCCATTAACATCTTTCCCTTTTACATTACGAGTTACAGCTGAAATTGGATTGTTAGCTAAATCATCAATTCTCATTAAAGAATATATGTTTTCGGGATTGGTTTTTTCTGGTGTAAACGTATCTCTATAAATTTGACCTATATTATTTATTTTTATCCAATCTACAACACGATCAAATTGGATTTGATTTGCATACCTTTCAGGATTAAATGCACCATCTAAATCATTAAGGTTAATTGAAAACATTTTTTTCCGTGTAATTTTTTTCAGATCTAAGACTTTTTCATCACGAAGTAATTCTTCGAAAGAATCCAAGAGTTGTTGCGCTTCGTTTTCTTTTTGTTTTTTGATTTTGTAGGCATTGTCCATTATTGAGACGATTTGGTTTTGGATTGAGAGAGGTGGGAGAGGAATCTTAAATGATTTAAACTCTTCAGAATTAATGTTTGGTTGTCCTGAAGGTCTTTGTATTGTTCTAATCCATAATTTAAAGTGATTTAATTGAGAATAATAAAAAATATATTTAGGATTTACTTTTTTTTCATCAAAAACAAATCGAATTAAATAACCAGCAAATATAGATTTTCCATACTCATTCTTATAATAAAAACATTTACCTGCTGTCGCTCCACTTCGTGCAAATAAGATATCACCTTCATTCAGTTCATATTTTTTTTTAACTATCTGCGAAGTTTTCCAATCATTGTTTTTAAGATTTCCAAATTCATCAATATCTGTTATCCTAATATATCTTACATCTTTTATTGGATTACCATTTATTGCTGATTCGTTTGCTCCATATTGAACATTTTTTTTCAATAAACTCCCTAATTTAACTAAACTATATTTATTTTTTATCTTTTCTAAAACCAATATGTTTTTTAAATATAAAGGATCAATTCTCCCCATAATATCATTTGAATAAACAGCAAAACATTCCATCTTTAACAACCTTCGTAAGATTTTGGTCTTTTTCTAAACTTCTGATATTCGTCATAGATCTTATCAAAATCATTAACAGGGTCTTTTCTGCCTGTAGCATCATAACCGATATGTTCTGCAATTGCCATGAATATCGGATAATTTTCTAACACTTCTTCTTTTCCTTTTCTGCGCAGGAAAATTAGGGAACTTTTCACACCAGCACCAAAATGGCTGAAAGCAAATTGCGGCAGAGAAACAACAGATAGAATCTGGCATCTTTCCATAATATGGTCACGCACATATTGCAGGGATGAGTTAGTCAAGATTCCATCAGGAAGCACTATCCCGATTTTCCCTGTTTTGGGTTTTACAAAATTAATACATCGCTCAATAAACATAATCTCTGTTTTCTGAGAGTTTCGTTTCTTTATTTTTGAACCAAGTTCATATTTATCTAAATAATCTTTTTCAGTTGACTTTACTGTTGCACCAAACGGAGGATTGGTGAGGATTAAATCAAAACTATCCGGCTTAAATGTTTTATGTTGATCAGTTATTTCTTCAATTTTTCTGAGTGAATCTGTACTTATGATATTTGTGTGACCGTCATCGTGAATGATCATATTCATTTTGCAAACTCTAGCAATCTGGTCATTGATCTCAATTCCATAAAGATTTTCTTTTGCAAAATCGTGCCACATACGATATTGTTCTGTTGTGTCATTTGGATATTCATCTTTTGCAATATTCCTTACTGAATCCATAGAATTGAGTAAAAATCCACCTGAACCACAAGCAGGGTCTAAAACCAATTGATTTGTTTGCGGGTTTAACATCTTAACGCAGAATCTAATGATTTCTCGTGGCGTAAAGAATTGTCCCATTTTTCCTTTAAAGAGATCTTCCATAAACCTCTCAAAAGCAACGCCTTTTGTATCTAAATCAGTTTTATTAAAATTAATGCTTTGTAAATGCTCCACTACTGCATAAATTATTTTTGGCTCTAATCTTATATCGTCTTTAAAGACTTCTGCATCTTTAATTTTTGCTTGCTGATATATTTTGTTAATCCTTTGAAAAACATCATTTGGACTTTCATGTGTTCCTATTTGGAATTTATATGGTTCTCCCCGTTTTGTGATAGTGCTTTCTTTTTCATCTTGTAATTTGCAGAAAAGTAGTTTGGATACTTCATCAAATGCAGCAGTTGGTGCCAATTTTCCACCCTGCCAAACAGTATCATGAGATTTTTCTAATGCTCTAATCAGTTCTTGTCTTGAAACAACCGTTAATTCTTTTTGGGAATTTCCTTTAATAAACCTATATTTAGGAATTTTACCAAATTTTATTGGAATGTCAGAAATAACATTTCTTTCCCTTTCTCCAGGATTGAATCCGGCAACATTAAAAGCTGTTCTTGTAGTACCTGCGACAACAATTGCAAATTTGGCTCTTAAATAATTTGCATATCGAAAAACTTGGTCAATTGCTTTTTTAAATTCCGCATCCGTAATTCCATCTTTTTTACACTCAACAACAAGATAAGGTTTTTTCTTTTCATCATCCTCATAAACTACAATATCTGCGGAATCTCTATCAGGTTTAGTTTCGACTTCCAAACAAATAAGTTTCTTTGAATATTTATACCTTTCGATAAGTTCAACATAAAATGAAGCACGAACCTTTTCTTCCGGGTTTTTAAAGCTGTAAGTTTTATCTATTTCATTGTAAGTGATTTTATTTTTCTTTTTATCAAAAAATATAATCTTTTTGTCAACACCAGTTAATAAAAATTCTTCAGGTTCTGCTTTAATTTCTTCTTTTACTTTTTCTTCATATAATATTTTGCTCATTTTATTCCTCTTTATTTTTAAACATGAATATTCATTCAACAATTTCTCAATATCGTCTTTTTGCTATTTCTCGGTTATTTTCCTTCTAACTTTTTTACCACTTTTCTACCCGCTTTTTCTGACCACCCTTTCTGACCACCTTTTATCCGAACTTTCTCCGAACAAATTGTGAATACTAATTCGGTGTAAATATTTTCTGGGTAGTTTTCTGGGTAGTTACTGGGCATTAGAAATTATCTCCCAATATCCACCTTTATCTGGTCCGATTCTTTTTAGGAGACCTTTTTGTTTTAGTTTTGCTATGTTTTTATCAATTGCTGTTGTATTGATACCAATCCTATTTGACATTTCTTTTTTTGAGATTGTGGGATTTATTTTAATCAACTCTAATATCTTCTTTTGACTTTCAGCCAACTTTCCTACCCACCTTGTTTGACTTTCTTTTCTACCCACCTTTTCTACCCACCTTTTCTGCCCACCTTTTCTACCCACCTTTTCTCCGACTCTTTCACCGACTTTTTTATCTCTTATCTTATTCCAAAAAATAATCTTAAACTGCAACAATTCTTCTTTAAATTCTGGCACGATATTCTCATACTGTTTACATAATTTAATAATATTAGAAAAGCCCCGCCCCCACTGCTCGATAATCTTTAATTCGGAAAAAATTCTGCCTATTGTAACATTACGCAATTTAGAGAAATCCATTTTTCCAATATCATCTACAGAATAACCGGCTGGCAAATCACCCGGACTGCTTATCTCGATCCTGTTATCGAAAACAGCAACTTTTATATCCTGTCCTTTCAAAAGATAATTCCTATGGGTTACAGCATTGACGATCGCTTCTCTCAAAGCAGGAATAGGGTATTCGTATTTTTCTTCTCTATATACATCACCAATTACAGCAGAGAGTTTTATATTCGATTTCAGGAATTTTATTGCTGATTCTATCTGGTCGATGATACTCCCTCTGAATTCGGCTTTATCGATAAATATGTCTTTAGTATTTCCTTTGAAATGAGCACATTTTATCTGAGCAAAATCATATTCAATATATTCTTTTTTGGGGAACAGTAACATTCCTGCCACAGTTGGATAAATTTTTTCATCTCTCTTTGATAGAAGATTGAACATAAAAAGATGGTCTTCTTTTAGCTCAATATCCTTCTTTTCTTTAAATACCTTTTTTATTCTTGGAAAATCCACGTCATCTTTTGAAAATCTATAATCGGTTTGAGAGTCATAACTTATATTTTCACCTCTAAATTGTAATGATTTTATTATCTCTTTGCCGGCAAGTCTGGTTGTAGAACCAACTCGAATATAAGTTCCATTTCCCATTCCTTTATTTTTAAGATAATATGGAGTTTCAATACCTAACGGAATTTTTATTATTACCAATGTTTTATTCTGTTCGGTGATAAATACCGTGTCGATGCGGATTGTTGGGCTAATGCTGTCAAAAGTGATATTAGATAATTTTTCTTCCAATTCAAAAGGATTTGCTACTCCAATTATCTTCCTATTATCATCGATACCAAAAACTATATTTCCACCACTTCCATTAGCAAAAGCAATAATAGTCTGAAGAATTTTTTCTTTATTGGAATTATTAAATTCTCTTTTGAATTCTAATGTTTTACTTTCCTGCTTTGATAATAATTCTTTCATATTTATATCAGACCTTTATCCTTAAAACTAAAAAAGTTAGTTCTTGAAATAATAATGTGGTCAACCAAATCAATTCCCAGAATTTTACCGGCTTCCATCAGTCTTTTGGTTATATCTAAATCATCTTCGGACGGTTGAGTATCTCCTGAGGGATGGTTATGAACAATGATCACGGTTGATGCGGAATTCTTTATAGCTGGCAGAAATACTTCTCGCGGGTGGGCTAAACTTGCACTTAATGTTCCCGTTGAAACCTTATCTACACTTATCAGATTATTCCGGGTAGTTAATGAAAGTATATAAAAACTTTCTTTCATTTTATTTCCGATTTCATTTTTCAAGAGATTGAAAACAGTTTCCGGTTTTTTTATTTTTTCTCCGAAATTTGTAATGTGTAATCCTGCTTTCTCACCCAACTTAAAAGCAGCTTGAAGTTTGCAGGCAGTGGCAAAGCCAATACCTTTGACTTTTTTTAATTCTTCAAGACTGGCGTTTTTTATATTTTGAAGATTCCCAAAATGAGCTAACAAGTTTTGAGCAAGTGTTAATACAGTCTGTCCTCTGCCACCTTTTTCAATTATTAGTGCTAATAATTCCTGAGTAGAAAGATTATCAACGCCAACTTTTTGCAAACGCTCTCTTGGTCGGTCTTCAATTGGTAAATCGCTAACCGTATATGTCCTAGTTTTCATAATTAAGAATAAAGCTTAGAAATAAGTATTGAGATTACAAATTAAAGCAAACCACCTTGGGTTCTGTCATTTCCATGAGAGCAAACTTGATACCTTCACGACCAAGACCAGAGTTTTTCACACCACCGAAAGGCATTCCGTCTATTCGATAATCTGAGGAATCGTTGATCATTATTCCACCAACATTGATTTCTTTAATTGCCTTAAAAGCGTTATTTAGATTGCTCGTAAATATGCCCGCATGCAATCCATAAACAACATCATTTGCTTCCTTGATTGCCTCATCAAGATTGTCGATTTTGTAAAGAATAACAACAGGTCCAAAGACTTCTTCATGTCCGAGACGGCAGCTTTTAGGAACATCTTTCATGACTGTTGGCTGTACAACTGAACCTTTTCTTTCTCCGCCAGTGAGGAGTATTCCGCCAGCTTGCACTGCTTCTTTTATCCATTCTTCTACACGGATTGCCTCTTTTTCTGTGATCATGGGTCCCATGTCCGTATCTTCATTAAGCTGAAAACCAACTTTCATCTTCCTGGTTCGTTCAACAAATTTTATCTCAAATGCATCATAAATATTTTTTTGAACATACAGTCGTTGAACGCCGATACAATTTTGTCCAACAGCCCAGAATGCACCCGAAACACAACTTTCCACAGCTTTTTCAAGATCACAATCATCCATAACAATAACGGGGCTGTTCGAGCCAAGTTCCATTCCAATCTTTTTAAGTCCTGCTTTTTTGGTTATTCCTTTTCCTGCTTCGGGTCCTCCTGTAAAGGTGACCATCCTGACTCTTTCATCTGTAACCAAAGCATCGCCGATGACATCTCCATAACCGGTAACGATGTTCAATATTTTTGGAGGAAGACCTGCATCGAGTAAGATCTCACCAAGTTTTAAAGCTGAAAGCGGAGTAACTGTTGCGGGCTTTAACACAACTGAATTTCCGCCAGCTATTATAGGACCAAGCTTATGAGCCACAAGATTAAGCGGGTCGTTGAAGGGCGTGATTGCTGCTATCACTCCAATTGGAAAACGGTAATAGTAGCCCACACGATTTTCTGCTCCCGGCATACTATCGAATGGAATTGTTTCTCCAAGAATTCTTTTAGCTTCCTCACCGGAAAGTGTAATAGTATTAATTGCTCTGGTTACTTCTCCTCGCGCTTCTCTAATAGTTTTACTGCCTTCTGTTGCGATGGTTCTGGATAATTCTTCATGCCGTCCTCTCATTAGTTCGGCTGCTTTCAATAAAATATCAACCCGTTTGTGGACAGGCAGCTTTCTATTGATCTCATAGCCCTCAACTGCGGCATCTATAGCTTTTTTAACATCTTCGGGAGTTCCTGCCGGAACTGTGTCTATTATTTCTCCATTAAATGGATTTTTGACTTCAATTTTCTCGTCTTTATCAATCCATTTGCCGTTAATGTGCATTTTCATATATTTCTCCAATTATTTATTTAGCCAAGAATATTTAAAATATCCACAAATATTGAGTATCCGGTTTCAATTTTTCCTGCACCGGCACCCTGTATTGTTATTTTTCCCATTAGATCCGTATCAAATGTAAGAGCATTATTTGCTCCATCAACTCCAGTGAGTGGATCAGATAAAGGCAATTTAACTGGTTTTACAGAAGCGATAATTTTATCTCCTTCGAGTCTTGTTGATCCAATAAGTTTGTACCGCATTCCTTCTGCGGCAGCTGATTTAACATCTTCGAGAGAGACCTTGCTAATTCCTTCGCAGGGTACATCATTCGGAGTAATATCCCCACCAAGTAATACATTACTGAGGATCACGACCTTTGCAAGAGCATCATAGCCCTCCACGTCAGCCGTAGGATCTGCTTCTGCGTACCCAAGTTCCTGTGCTTTTTGAAGGGCATCGTCATACGACCAGCCCTCCTGTTCCATTTTTGTTAAAATGTAATTTGTGGTGCCGTTAAGGATACCCTTTACTTCGGTTATTTTGCATCCTGCAAGGCATTCTCTCGCAAGATCAAAAACAGGGGTACCGCTCATAACAGTTCCTTCGATCAGAAATTTAACACCATTTTCTGCTGCCAATTTGGAAAGTCTGTTGAACTGCAATGCAGCCGGTCCTTTGTTCGATGTTGTTACATGCATGCCCTTTTTCAATGCTTCTTCAATGTGCTTTGTGGCTGGCTGTCCTGTTTTAATATCAGTATAGGTCATCTCAGCCATAATATCCGCATCACATTTGCGTATTGTTTCGAGAGCATCCCAACCTTTATACATCTTGCCATCAGAACAATCAGGATCACATTTATAATTTTCCAGTGATTTCCCGGATTCCAACAATTCAAGAACAGTTGTAAGGCACAGTCCGTCTGCACAACATATAGAACCTCTCTTGAAATCGGAAATTGCTACGACTAAGATATCCAATTTTTTACTTTTGATAATCTCTAACAAGCCCTGCCCAACAACTCCACAACCTATGATCACGAGTTTCGGTTTTGTCATCTTTATTTTCTCCTTTTGTAAATATTTTTACTTTTTAATTTGGTAACGATTCGAATGGTCAAAAACATCAATTACAAAAACTTTTGTCAGAAATTCTGCTGAGTGTGCTATGCCTTCAGGGATATAGTACCAATCTCCTTTTTGATAGATTTTTGTCTCGTCCCCGATTGTCAGCTTCATTTTTCCATCAAGCATAATACCCCATTGGGAACAATGAGAATGTTCCAGCATTTTTCCAACCGGATCGATATCAAAAAAAACAACTTGTTTATCCTCACCTTGCAGAAGCCAACCGCGAATTCCTTCGATTGGAATATCGATTTCGGGAAGATCTCTAAGCATTTGTGGATAAGGTGTATTACCAAATTCTTTAAAAAGATCCTTCATTATACCTCGCAGATTTAAAATAATCCTTTTACAAATCCACCATCTATCTGCAACGCAGTACCTGTAATATATCCAGCTCCTTCAGAAGCAAGAAATGCTACTGCTTTTGCAAATTCCTCTGGAGTTCCGAGTCTCCCCATCGGGATATTGTCTTCGATTTTCTTATAGAAATCTGAGATCGTTCCTTTTCCGCTTTTTTGAAATGATTTTGCCAAATTCGCAACTCTTTGAGTTCTTGTATAACCCGGACATATTGCATTCACAGTTATGCCATATTTTGCAGCTTGGGCTGAAAGGGATTTGGAAAATCCTAAAACACCTGTTCTGGAAGTATTAGAGAGAATCAAATTATCAATAGGTTGTTTTACAGAAACAGAAGTAATATTGATGATCCTTCCCCAGTGTTTTTTTTTCATATAGGGAAGCACTTCATAGCATAGGGAAATCGTGCTTATTAGATTGAGCTCCAGGGCATTTCTATAATCATCTATGGTAAAATCTTCTATCATTCCGGCTGGAGGTCCGCCTGCATTACACACTAATATATCAATCGTGCCGAATTCTTCAATGATATCCTTTACCGCTTGAGTTACTTGTTCGTTCTTTGTAACATCCAGCCGAACAGCTTTCAGCTCAGTATTAGTTTTGTATTCAATGTCTGCCTTGGCTTTGATCAGATCATCATCGTTCCTTGAGCAAATTACAACTTTTGCTTCTTCTGCGGAAAGTTGTAGAGCGACTGCTTTTCCAAGTCCCTTGCTTGATGCTGTTACGAATGCTACCTTATCCTTGATGCCTAAATCCATAATTGATAACTTTATTTACAATTGGTTTTTAATACATTTTGAAAGCCGTCTTACTGCTTCAGCAAGTTGTTCTTCTGATGCATAAGAAAAATTTATCCGCATGTGGTTTTTGCTGGGATTTTCACCATAAAAAACCTCTCCTGGAACAAATGCAACTTTAAATTTGATGGCTTCATAAAATAGTTGTTTTGTATCAATTTGTTCTGGAACAGTCATCCACAAAAATAATCCGCCTTCTGGCTTCGTCCATGTTACGCCCATATCTTCCGGGAAACATTCTTCCATTGTGCTCATAAATATCTCAAGTTTTCTTCGGTAATATTTTATACATTTTTCAATATGTTTTGTAAAATTCATTTCTGTAAGAAATGCAGTGCATAGATCTTGATTATATTTGGGCGTATTAAGTACATTTCCTTCTTTAATATTTGTCATTTTTGCAATTACTTCAGGATGTCCTATATTATATCCAACTCTAATTCCTGGGCAAAACAGCTTTGAAAATGTATATAATCCTATCACATTATTACCTTTTCTTTTTTGATCAAGATACAATATTGATGGGATCGATTCTCCGTAGTAACGCAGATCTCGATAAGGGCTGTCTTCGAGAATTGGAATATCATATTCATAGCTCAAATCCAAAAGTTTTTCTCTCTTTTTTAAATTCATTGTGATACCCGATGGATTCTGAAAGTCGGGAACTACATATATGAATTTTGGTTTTTTATTTTTCTCAGCTAACTCTTTTACTTTTTCTTTATATACCTCTACATTAGGACCATCATCCTGGATATCTACACCCACAAATATTGGATTTTGTAGTTGAAATGCAACTATTGCTCCGGCAAATGTCGGGCGATCTAATAATACGATATCACCCGGATTAAGGAAGAGCCGTCCTGTAATATCAAGCCCATGCTGACCTGAGGAAGTTATCAGAATATTCTCTTCTGATATTTCAATATTTTCTCTTTTCATAAAGTGTATTATTGCTTTAATGAGGGATGGTTCGCCAGGTATGGAAGTGTATTGCATTATTGTTTCTATCTCTTCCTCGAGCCGATTACGAGATGCGATTCTCGTTTCCTCTTTCAAAAATATATCTGGTGACGGTAATCCTCCAGCCAACGATATTATCTCTGGATCATTTAATAATTTGAATAATTTTCCTATGGAATAACCGCCATAATTTTTTATATTTTCTGAAAATATGTGCTTCCAGTCATTGATCATTTTGCCGCCTTTTTATATTTTTCATCAGAATACACATTTCTATCTCACCACAGAGAATACAGAGAATAGTAATTTAAACATTTCAATTCCATCTTTTAATAGCTATGCCTTGTGAAATAATCCCGATACGTAGGGATTCCTGCATAGCAGGATTTCACAGGGTGAACATTAAAGTTTATCAACAAATCTGTACCTCTATTTCACAACCAATGATCTTTCCAGTAAAAGAATCCTTCTCTAATTTCTCAGTGCTTTCTGCCTGCCACGGCGTAGTGTAACGGAGATGGGTGCTCTCTGTGGTTTGTTTCATACTAAAATCAATCTCGATACGATGCACCGCCAAAGACTGCCTTAATACCTTTTTTCATAAACTCTTTACCATCTTTTGTTGCACGTAAAGTTTTATAATAGATGACATCACCGATCTTTTCTGCATTTGCATCTCTTTCATCTTCAGGTAGGAAATATGCTTCCATTGTATCCATTTCGCGTGCAGTG
>Ga0209834_10001805_pt1 | contig 11647 bp, 7 predicted proteins | sample Mar14236cmmetaG_FD_184134 | JGI IMG/M metagenome (GOLD analysis project Ga0209834, IMG submission 184134) | Marine hydrothermal vent microbial communities from Guaymas Basin, Gulf of California to study Microbial Dark Matter (Phase II) - Marker... ...
GGCCTGCACCTGACCATCAATTGGAAACCGGGCGAGCAAATTACCGACAACTACGGCGTTCTGATCAAAGCGGACACCCCGCCGGGGCGCTACCGCCTGGTAGTGGGCATGTACGATTTGTTCACCAACGAACGGCTGCCCGTGTTTGAGCATGGCGAGCCGCGCGGTGACGCCGTGCTGCTCACTTCTATTGAGGTGTGGTAATATCCCCCAGGATGCACTCCATCTCCACCTGCCACCTCTCGCTGGGGGCCAGGTAGACCTCCCACACGGGCATCACACACGACCCCTGGTAGATGCGCTCGAAACCGGCCTCCGAATTCGAGATGGTCTCCACCGGGAAATGCCACAGCGTGGCCGGGCGCGACCAGCGCAACTCGATCTCCATGCCCAGCCAGCCCAGCACCAACCTGACCCGGTTCACCTCCGACGTTTCACCTTTAGAGTCGAGCGGGGGGTGATCGAGCCGGCCCGGAATCTCGTACCAGGCCGTTGGGCCGTTGCCGCCTAGCAATCCCCAGTTGGTCTCTACCCCGAAACGGGTGCTGACCGCCTCTCCGCCTGTATTGGTCAGAGTATAGCTCGCACGCAGGGCCGTGCTACCACCGCGTAATTCGATCCGCTTCTCCACGCGGATGGGGGCAAAGCGCGGCCCATCCCACACGTGCCCGTCGCGCCACAGGTGCAACGCCATCCACGGCTCCTTCCCCTCCCGGCCCGTCTCTACTCTGTACTCGTAGGTCTGGTTGACGAAGTCCCCTGTCTCACCGTATTGGCAGCGATAGAAGGCCTCCAGGGTGACATCGGGATGCAAAAAATGGTCAAGGAAGCTGCTGCGCCGGTACCAGTCGTAGTACAGCTTAAGGTGCAGGTCAGGCTCTTTGGCCCGCACCACGGTAGTGTGAATACTCTCCAGCTCGCTTTCCTGCCCGGCGACCACTATTTCTCCTCGCTCCCCGGCCCGGCGCAGGTCGGCGTGATAGCCCTCTGGCCGGCGGGTGAGGGTGTTGAGCAGGTTATAGGCCCTGGCCCGCCAATCCCACTCGAAGCAACTGCCGCCGTCGGCGGGATCGAAGTACAAGTTCTGGGCATCGCTTTCCAGTAGGATCTCGTCGCTGGCGTCGCGGTCGAAATCCATCGCCTGCCAGTTCACCCACGGCCCGTCGCCACGGAGCGCGCGGTCGGCGATGGCCTCCGCTTTCAACAGGTGCTCGAAGGTCGCGGCGCGGATGTGGAACAGGTATATCCCGCCGAAGACCCCGTGCCAATAGGGACAGTTGCACTGGCCGGCCCAGAGGTGATCAGAAGCGGAATGATCAAATCCCAATGACCAATGACCAACGTCTGCCCCACCCAGTTCATTGTGATTTGGGATTTGGTCATTGGTCATTCCATGCACCTTCTCACTCACCAAGAGCATCTTCTTATGCATGGTGTTGATCTCCGGGTACTTGACCATGAAGCCGCGCCAGAACCCGCCCTTGACGAAGCGCAGGATGTCCTGTCGCCCCTCGGTCTCAAGTTGATGCTTGAGGTGAACGATCTCCCCGGCCAGGTTGGCAGGCAAGGCCCATTCGGTCATCTCGTCGTAGGAGGCGGTGGGCAGGTACACGCGCCCAATCGAGGGGAAGCGCCGGGCATACTCGCCGGGAGTGATGGTCTCCAGCCACTCACTGTTGGCCTCGATGGCGCTGAAAAAGCGCTCCATCCAGGCGTTTTGGCCCCAGCAATGTTCGTAAGTGCCCGGCCACAGTCCGAACTTCTCGCCATCATCGCCCATGACCGCTACCTTAAGCCCGCCATCGTCGGCCTGATCGCGTAGCCAGGCGATGACCTCGTCCACCTCCGCCCAGGGGATGACGTAACGCAGGTGTTTGCTGGTGCCGAAGATTTTGAGCGTCGTCCCCTGCTCTTCGGTGACGTAGTAACCGAAGAGGTCTTTGTCCTCCAGGCCCACGTACTTGAAGTGGGTGTCGTCCACGATGGTGTATTCCACGCCCGCCTCGGCCAGCGGCTTCGCCAGGTGCGGCTCCCACACCCGCTCGGCCAGCCACGCTCCCGTCGGAGTGTAGCCGAAGTCGTCCTGCACGGCCTGGGTCAGCTTGCGCACCTGGCCCAGTTTATCGACATCGGGCAGAGCGACGAGCACCGGTTCGTAATACCCGCCGGTCATCATCTCCACCTGTCCCCGGGCAACCAGGGCACGAATGCGGGTCACCAGTTCTGGCCGATGCTCGACTAGCCAATCGCGCAGAGGACCGGTGTAATGCAATGCCATCCTGATCGCCGGGTGGCGTTCCAGAGCGGTGATCATCGGCTCATAGGCCACGCGGTAGCCTTCGGCGAAGACGTGGTCGAAGTTGCCCACCGGCTGGTGGTTATGGATCGCCAGAGAAAGGTAGATGTGTTTGCTCACAGTTCACCTCGTTCGCATGATTGTACTGAGCGCGTGTAGAAAACATCGTGATACGTGAAGCTAAAACGTGATTCGTGAGGGCCACGTTTCACGAATCACGTTTCACAGCTCTCAAATGCGCTGGGTACAACGAAATCTAACTACGCTCAAGTATATCGAATCAGTGTGAAGAATGAATGTCGCCCACCGTTTTCCCGCTGGCGAGGGTTTTGGTATGGAAATCGCGCTCCAGCAAGTCGCTGCCGATCAGACAGTTGCGACCGACTTTCATGCCAGGGGGCAGGCGAGTGTTCTTGCCAATCAGGGTCAGGCCGGTGTTAAGATCGGGCCGGGTCTCGTTGGGGGTGTGGTTGCGGCCCACGCCGACCTGGCTGCGCTTACCGATGACCACGTTCTTGTCCAGGATGGCGTGGTCTACCGTGGCCATCTCCTCGATCACGGCGTCGGTCATCACGATGGAATGGCGCACCACTGCCCCGGGGCACACCCGCACGCCCGGTGAGAGGACTGAGTACTCCACTGTGCCCTCAATAATGCAGCCATCGCTGATCAGGCTGTGCGCCACCGTAGCCCCGGTGCGGATGTTCACCGGGGGGCGTTCCTCGCTGCGGGTGTGGATCACCCAGCGGCGGTCTTGCAGATCCAATGGTGGCTCCTCGGCCAGGAGGTCCATGTGCGCTTCCCAGTAGGCATGTACTGTGCCCACGTCCACCCAGTAATCGTTGAAAGGATAGGCGAACACGCGGTCGCCGTGCTCCACCATGCGGGGCAGGATGTCTTTGCCAAAGTCGTGGGTTGAATCAGGCAGCAAGGCATCCTCGTCCAACCGCTCGGCCAGGACCTCGATGTTGAACACGTACACCCCCATTGAGGCCAGTGTGCCTTTCGGCCTGGCGGGTTTCTCCTGGAACTCGACCACGCGGCCATCCTTGTCCACTACCAGAATGCCAAAACGATGAGCGTCCTCGGGCCGGACGTTGATAGTAGCCACGGTCATGTCGGCGCCTTTGCGCTCGTGGTATTCGATGAAAGGCATGTAGTTCATTTTGTAGATGTGATCGCCGGAAAGGATGAGCACTACATCGGGTTTCTGGCGGATGACGAAATTCAGATTCTGGTGAATGGCATCGGCAGTGCCTCGATACCAATCTGATGCGCGGCGGCCCAGGTAAGGTTGCAACAGAGTCACGCCACCGGTCATGCGATCCAGGTCCCACGGTCGCCCCCGCCGGATGTGATCGTTGAGGGAGTGGGGCCGGTACTGGGTGAGAATGCCCACGCGGTAGATGCCCGAGTTCACGCAGTTGGACAGGGTGAAGTCAATGATGCGGTACTTACCGGCGAAAGGAACCGCCGGCTTGGCTCGCTTGCGGGAGAGGATGCTCAACCGGGTGCCCTCCCCGCCGGACAGGATCATGACCAGGATGCGCATCTCGCTGGGACGGCGGGGCGCGCGCACCATTGGAACCGCGTGCGGCCGGCCCGCAGCGCGGCGCAGGCCAGGCACTAGATAGTCGCGAGCGACGACCTCCCAGCTCATCCGCTGGCCCAGCGCGTAGCCGTCCTTGAGCAATTTCCGCATCGCCTTGTTGTCCTGGGGCAGGCGTTCGGCGATCTGACGGGCGACGCGGCCGGCCTCGTCGTCTTCGATGCGATCCCGTTCCGCCTGGCCGATAGTCAACGCCTGCAAGTAATCGCCCTCCGGGGCAGCGCCGATGTAGTCCCCGACGATGACGTTGGGCGGCAGCTTGCCCTCCGTCGCCCGTTTGAGGAAACCGACGCACCCGCAGGCGGTGGATACCACGCACAGCGCGCCGAAGCTCAGCGGCTCCACCTGGGCGATGCCAAAAGGCTCGTAGATGCTCTGCCCGAATTCCAAATCGCTGCCCTTGCGGATGTCCATGAACTCCATGTCTTTGGGCATCCGCTGACCACAGCGGTCACGGCTCCACCCGAACTGGTTGACCAGGACAATTTTGCACGCTTTGGATTGCTGATTAAAGGCCTCGATAGCGTGATAAAAGGGAATCTCGTAGCTAACCAGGTCCGGCTCACCCTCGCGGTGGACGACCGGCCAGCCGTATTCTTCTTCCATGCGGAAAATATCCTCGGCAGGGCGGCCGGCGGGGATAATAGTAGAGAGAACGAACAGGATCGCGGTCTTTTTCTGCTTGGCCAGTTCACCGTCCAGGTGCTCCAGCACGCGGATGTCACGCCACAGGCCCTTGCTGGGGATCAGGCGGGTGACGTGGGTGAACACGTAGTCGGGCAGATAGCCGAGCAGATTACGGGCGTATTGCTGAAGTTTGGCTTTGGAGGCCAGCTTGTCTTTGAGCTTGATCTGGAAACTGGGCACGCCGTTGTACACCAGGTCAATGTCCGCCTTAGCAAATTTTGGGCCTAGGAAGTGCAGCTCATCCACTATACGGTCGCCGACGGCGAATATCCCATCGCAGCGGGGGGCAGTCCGAATGAGAGCGTGCTTGAAGAAAGACGACTGATCGCCGAAAACATCCTCCATATACAGGCCCTCATCCATCGCCCGTTGCAGGACGTTGTAGAACATGGTGTCGTGGCCGGGGCTCTTCTCCACCAGGGGGCGGACAGTGGCTACCTCGTGGGCGTAGAACACCGTGTGGTACATGCCGGGATCCTGGAGCATAGCGGCGAAGACCAGGGGCAGGCCCATAAACTCGTGGGCGACGATGAATCGCTGCGGGTGCGGTTCGCCGCCGGCCACAGCCCGCAGGGCGCGGTAACTGCACTCGGCCGCATTAACGTAGAGGTTGTATTCCGGGCTCGACTCGTAGCGGTCTGAGGTGATGCCGAACCGCTCGTATAGTTTCCCTTTGAAAGCGTTGATCCGGTCGGGGAAAGCGGCCGTGGCGTCTATCAGAATGACCTCGTGCTGTGCTGTGCCGAAGGCACGCTTGCCGTACAGCAGGCGGACATTGTTCGAGTCCTCGATGCGACGGAAAGCGCGCGAGAGCCGCCCGCTGATTCCGTTCACGTCGTGGAAAGAGGAGTACAGAATCTCCAGTTTATTGCGCGGGGCGGTGAGCCGTTCCATCTCCACGCGGTCGTTAGTGTTCATCGGCCCGACGAGGATTGTGCGTTTCACCTTCTCCAGATAAGTCGGCGCGCTGAGCAGGCCGTTCAGCACCGCGCCGATACCCCCCAACTTCAGGCCCGCCTCGTGTGTGGCGTGTACTACCAGGTCGAATTCCGCGCTTGTTTTCTTATTGTTCATCTAATCTCCCCTCTTTCTCAACAGCCTACTTTTCTCGCGCGGCGAACCAGCGATAGTCCACTGTGGGGAATACCTTGTCCCGCTCGTAGAGCTCGGCGGCCAGGGCCGCGCCCTCTGCCACCTGCCCCGCCTCCGCCAGCCCGGCCAACCGTTCGAAGCGATCTACATGCCCGCTGAATCGCTGGATGGCGTACTCCCGCGCCTGGCCGGTAGTCACCAAGAAGGGCCAGTCGCTGGATTGCAGCAGGAGTAGCTCGCGGGCGGCCTGATTGAGCACGGCCAACAGGTCGCCTCCCGCCTCCGGGAAGCGCCGCACCAACGCCTCCATCCGCTGCTCGGCGGCGTGGATGGGCTGCCACATCCAGCGCGTGTCGCCGTTGTCCCACGTCCAGTGACCGCCACCCATTCCCCACGAGCCTTCGGGCAGGGCCAGCACGTCGCTGGGCGGATGCGCGTCCAGGTAATCGCTGGCGGTGGTCAGTTCCACCACCTCGCTCTGACTCAGGGCACGCAACACCTCGCGGATCCAGTCCACTCCCTCAAACCACCAGTGGCCGAAGAGCTCGGTGTCGTAGTTGGCGGCGATGATTCCGAATTTGCCGCTCTCCGCGTGATAGTTCTGGATCAAATCCTGCACCAACCAGGCGAAGTGGCGTGCGTGCTCACCCACTTTGTACTGGGCCCAATCGGGGTGATAGTAGTCCTTGCGGCTCAAATCCACCCGCGCCCCGGTCACCCGCCAATATTGCAGCCCGGAGACGCCATCCTTTTTGTGGAATTCGCGATAATCGTAATCGCCGGGGTAGCCCCAGTCCGCCGACCAGACCTGCATCCCGGTGCGGTTGTTGCGCCCGATGACTGCCACGCCCGAGTGCTGCTCCCCGCCAGCGGCGGTGAGGGGCACGTAGTAAGGCTGGTAGGTGGTGGCTTTGGTCTGAGGCATCGTCGCGCTGGCCGGGATCACGTAGCGGCGCACGATGTCCCCGTAGGGGCCGATGGCGTCGCCGGCAGCTTTGCCCACCGGACGCCCCCCCTCGATGGTGTGTGTCTCGCTGAAAAAGCAGCCCAGGTTCAGCTCGGCGAGAAAACTCTCGAGGCCAGGCCGGACGTGGCCGTCGTCGGCAATGTAGGCCGGACGATAAGCGCACTCCGGCAACCATACGGCCCGTGGGGCGCGGCCATAGTGTTGCTGATAACTCTCTACTCCGGCGCGGAGCTGTCCGTAGACGGATGAATCCTGTGAGAGCAGGGGCAGGTAGCCGTGCGTCGCCGCACAGGTGATAATCTCGATGTAACCCTCATCCTGCAACCGCCGGAAGGCGCCGACGATGTCACCGCTGAATCGCCCGTGGAAAGTATCTCGCGTGTGCGAGTACCAGTCACGGTAGAAGCCGGCCAGGTATTCCAGGTGTGGTTCGTTCGCCCGGTGGAAGCGGACGATGTCATCCTCCGCGGCGGCTATCTTCTCTTGCAGGTAGAGAGCGAAGTGTTCCAACACCTGTGTATCGGCCAGTTGTTCGGTGAGAACAGGCGTGATGCCAATAGTCAGACGAAAAGGAATGCCCTCATCCCGCAGGTCGTAGAGGGCATTCAGCAAGGGCAGGTAGGTCTCAGAAGCCGCCTCGTGTATCCATTCCTCGCCGTGGGGCCAGCGGCCAGCCATCCGGCAGTAAGGCAGGTGACTGTGCAATACAAAAGTAAACGCACCGCACTTGTCCGGCATTATTACATCCTCCCTCTGTTTGCCTGGCGCGTATCTCTGCAAAGGTACGCGCTCAGGATAACCATTGTCCAGGAGTAAGACTCCCCTGTGAATTTCAAACGAAACTCTAACGTTTTTTTAACCTTGTGTTAACAAAGGGGTGCTATTATGATGATGGCGTAATTCAGCGAAGCGACTCACTCAAAGAACGATCCTGGAAGAGATAGCTTTCCTAAAAAATAAGCGATTACCACAGCGGTATAATATCATGAACGGGCGAATTAGTCAATCGCTTCTGCATAGAGTTGCGCCCGCACACACTTCGTGGTATAATGCAAGACGGAGTCGGCAATGGTCAATGGGGGTTGAGTCAGTCGTCTTCCCTGTGGCCGTTCGTGGTTGGTGACCGGAGGGGGGACGGTCTTTGTTTGAGGGGATAACAGTGGTTATATAAGGACCGGGCCGAGCGTTAGTCATAAGTCAGAAGGGGGGCTGGCTGAAAGCATCAAACACGTAGGGATATCTTTTCACGAATACAGTACATAACAACAGGAGACATTCATGCCAGAGCTACGACATGATCCTATTCAAAGGCGATGGGTCATCATTGCCACCGAGCGGGCCAAGCGGCCCTGCGATTTCACCGGGTCTACGGATGAAACGCCCAACGGCAAATTCTGTCCGTTCTGCGAGGGCAATGAGCACACCACTCCACCAGAAGTGTACGCCTATCGGTCCAACGGATCTAAACCCAATCAGCCAGGATGGACCGTCCGCGTAGTTTCCAATAAGTTTCCGGCCCTGTGCATCGAAGGTGGCCTGGACCGCGAAGGAGAGGGCATCTTCGACAAGATGAACGGGGTAGGGGCCCACGAGGTAGTAATCGAGACACCTGACCACAATCTGCATCTGGCGGATCAGCCACTGGAGCACCTGGAGCTGGTCCTCCGCGCTTACCAACGCCGGCTGAATGACCTCATGGGAGATCCACGATTCCGCTACGTGTTGATCTTCAAAAACTACGGGATGACGGCCGGCGCGTCCCTCTCACATCCACACACGCAGCTCATCGCCACCCCGATCACCCCGCGTACCATCTCGATGGAACTCGACTCCGCCCGCGAACATTACATGCGCAAGGAGCGCTGCCTGTTCTGCGACATCATCCGCCAGGAACTCAAGGAAGGGATCCGTGTAATCAGCCAGAATGAGGACTTCATAGCTCTTTGTCCTTATGCCTCGCGCTTCCCTTTCGAGGTGTTCATCGCCCCCAGGGTACATCACCACACTTTTGCCAACATCTCAGAAGGGCAGATCAAGAGCCTGGCCGGGATCATGAAAGATACACTCACCCGCCTGAAGGTAAGCCTGAACGATCCTCCGTACAACTTCGTGTTCCACGTCGCGCCTAATACCAAGGCCATAGCCAAGCGACCCGGTTACTGGACCACGATTGAACAAGACTGGCACTGGCACATCGAGATCATGCCCCGTCTGACGCGCGTCGCCGGGTTCGAGTGGGGCACGGGCTTTTACATCAACCCCGTGCCGCCGGAGGACGCGGCCCGCTATCTGCGGGAAGCGCTACCTCAAGGCGAGGAGACCTACGCCAGCTGATCGCCCGGCATTTTTGCAGAGTAAGGTGCGACGCACTATGGAAGTGCGCCGCACCTTGTTGTTCGGTCCGGTTGCCCACAAAGCCAGCCTGTGGTAGAATATCCACCAGCCGATTGCGGGAGGAGGAGACTACGATGGCCCGCTTGTCCCGTGAGTTCTACGCCCGCGATACTCTGGTTGTCGCCCGCGATCTCCTGGGCCAACGGTTGGTTCGCCTGTTGGAGGGCGAGCGGCTCAGCGGGCGCATCGTCGAGGTGGAGGCCTACGTCGGTGAGACAGATCGGGCGTGCCATGCTGCTTGCGGGCGCACGGCACGCAACGCCGTGATGTACGGCCCACCTGGTCACGCTTACGTGTACTTCATCTACGGGATGCATCATTGTCTGAACGTCGTCACGGCGAACGAGGGCTTCCCGGCAGCGGTGCTCATCCGCGCACTGGAGCCCGTGGAGGGCCTGGCGACTATGCGCCGCCTGCGCCAGGGCCGCCCCGACCGCGAGCTGACCAGCGGTCCGGCCAAGCTGTGTCAGGCGCTGGCCATTGATCGCACCTTCAACGGTCTGGACCTGTGTGCCGATGGCCCGTTGTTCATCGAGGCCGGGCCATCGGTGGACGACGCGGACGTGGAGACTGGCCCTCGCGTGGGCGTGCGGGGGGACGAAGCCGCGCTCACCGCGCCGTGGCGCTTCTTCGTGCGCGGTAATCCTTTCGTCTCGCGGTGATGGTGTGACGTGATGGTGTGACAAGGAGGAGATCATGCGATTTCGACGCCGTTCCGCAGCCGAAAGACTCCAGGCCGAGACACATTCATGCCTGACTCTGTGGCCACTGGGGTTGATCGCCGTGCTGGTCACGATCCTACTGTGGGGTAGCGCCGGGCCAGCCGCCGTGCGCGCTTTTCAGTCCCCGGAATCTCCGCTGGTCAGCCCCACCTCGTCGCCGGAACCATCGCCCACAATCACGACTCCCCCCACCACACCACCAGTTGTCCCTCCAGCGCAGGAGTCCGCGCCTCCCAATCCGGCCGCCCGGCTGCTCCTGTGGATCGGCATCGGCCTGCTGGCGGTAGCGGCCATCGTGGGCGCGGTGCTCATCGTGCAGCGCCGGCAGGTGAGAGATTAAGGGAATGCGTGACTCAGGCCAGCGTCTCGTCCTGCTGACCATCGTGCTCCTGGCTTTCACCGTGCGGGTTTATCACCTTGACTTTCAAAGCCTGTGGCGCGATGAAATGGACGCCGTCCACTTCGCCCACGATTCCTTGTCCACACTGCTATCCAACTTTACGCGGGCAGGGTGGAACGGCCCACTGTATTATCTGCTCCTCCGCCCCTGGCTGGCCGTGGCCGGCAATTCTGAATTTGCCCTGCGCTTCTTCTCGCTGCTGTGGGGGGTGCTGGCTGTGCCTCTCACTTACGTAGTTGGCCGTCGCCTGCTTGCTCCATCCCCGGCCATTCGCGCCTCCCTGCTCGTCGCGCTCTCGCCGTACCTGGTATGGTACAGTCAGGAAGGGAAGATGTACGCCCTCGTCCTGGCTCTCGCTCTGCTATCCGTTTACCTGTACGTCCAGGCACTGGAGCGCGGCGGATTCTGGCGATGGCTGGGCCACGTGGTTGTGACCAGCCTGTGTCTGTACGTCCACGTGCTGGCCGCGCTCATCGTGCCCCTGCAAGCCCTGCTTTTCGTCGTATGGTGGCCCCGCTATCGGGCGCGCTGGCGAGGCTGGCTGGCGGCTGTGGCCGCCCTCACCCTGCCTTACCTCCCCCTGGCACTGTGGGAGATACGCATCTTGCTCTCGGAGTTCACCACCGGCCATAAGTTCGTGCCGCTGCCGCAGATGCTCAACACGATGCTGCTGGCCTTCGCCCAGGGGTTGTGGCCAGTGCACAACTGGCTGGCAATTGGAGTCTTTGTGTTTCTGCTGCTGGCCGGAGCGATTCTGCCGGAGAAGACAAACGGGTGGCGTATCACGGTCACATTACTACTGTGGTTCTTCTTCCCCGTTGTCAGCGTATATCTCATTTCACTGAAGATGCCCATCTTCCTCGACCGCTACCTCATCTGGATTGCGCCGGCGTTCTACCTACTCACTGCGCGGGGGGTGATCGAAATCGGGCGACGATCCCGATTGCTGGCGGCAGTGGTCCTAGTCACACTCGTGGTTCTCAATTCGCGCGTGTTGTGGTGGCAAGCGCACACCCCCATCAAGTCCGACTTTCGCGCCGCTGCCGCCTACGTCCGCCAGCAGCGCACACCCGACGAACTCATCATCTTCCACATCTCCTACGTTCGCCCTACTTTTGAATATTACTATGGCGATTCGTCCCCCTACGCCGACGGCATCCCCACCGACGCGAACACCCCGGAAGCCCGGCTGGACACGGCAATGAAAGCGCAAACCCAGGGCTACGACGCCGTTTGGCTGTGCTATTCCGAAGCGACGATGTGGGATGAGCGGGAGATGGTGAAAGCCTGGCTGGAGCGCAATGGCCGGCGAACTCACCACGCCGTCTTCACGCGGGTGGAAGTATCGCGCTACGAGCTTGGCCCTTGATTGTTTGGGTAGATCGCCGAGGGTGGGCCGCACCGCCGTAAAACAGGCGGTGCTGGGTCAGAAAGCAATCCAGCACCGGCTCTGCGCGGCGAGAACTGAACAACCTTGCAT
>Ga0209834_10001808_pt1 | contig 11632 bp, 10 predicted proteins | sample Mar14236cmmetaG_FD_184134 | JGI IMG/M metagenome (GOLD analysis project Ga0209834, IMG submission 184134) | Marine hydrothermal vent microbial communities from Guaymas Basin, Gulf of California to study Microbial Dark Matter (Phase II) - Marker... ...
GTGTTATCTGTCCCACCGTCGGCACCGCATGCCGCCAGTACCAACGCCAGCAGCACAATTCCCCACAGCGCCCGTCGCATGGCAGCCTCCTGACATGATCTTGAATGCTTCGTGTTTCAAAGCGATTGTAGCCCGGCATCGATCCGGGGACAAGCGTACCAAAGTCCGGCGGCTGAGTGCCAGCCGCCGGAGATACGTTACCTGGGCGTAACCGTCTAGTCGGGAACGATTTCGTAGGCTTGCCCTTCCCATACGAATAGAACGCGCTCGCCAAGGGCGAGGAACTCGCCGATCACCGGATCGAGATCAAGCAGGTCAAAGTAGTCGTCGCTGAGGAACGCGACCTCAATCGGCGTCATGTGGTCGGCCTCGTACAGCGTGTCTATCCAGATGCCGTCGCGCCAGATGAAGGTGCGGTTGGCAACGTATTCGATCACCTGTCCACTTGGGGAATACCGGCCAGATTAGCAATAAACAGTGCTACCGACACCGAGAGCAGAACAATGGTTACCACACCGAAAGTCATTTGTTCTGGATCGAGCAGCTCTTTTCCCATAGTAGTGGCTGTGCCTTTGCCTGCAATAATGGCCCCCAGAAAAACCATAATCCCGAACACTCCCGGGACCAGCCCCTTGCGGATGATACCGGAACCGTAGGCGGCCGAAAAGGAGGGCCCGGTTCCACTACCGCCCATATTGATAGCCAGAAACATGGCAGCCAGGAAGGGCAGTAACAGTTGGTTGAATAGAGGTGAGATCATGTTATCTGTTTTAATCAGTTTGTATGCAACGGATCAGAAGGTTGCAGTGTAATTATTCAAAACTAGCTGCCTGTGCGGGGATCGGCTCGCTTCGGAAGTTTGTTTTTCCTTACCGTTTTTCTGATTTCCCTGGGACCGTACCAAAGCCATAGTCCGGTTACCACAAAGGTGATCAGGGCCAGGCCCATCAGGGTGTTGTAAACCAGTTTGATCTGGCCGTTTCCGGTATTCAGCAGGCGATCCATCAGAGAGGCATCGTGGATGTTCTCTACCAGGTCGGAGGTGCGGAAGCCCAGGCGCAGCAATTCCCCTGTTGCCATATCCAGCTGTACTTCATGGTAATGGCGGGCAAAAATAAACTTGACCATGCCCTTATCAGGGCGTATGTCGATCCGGTCGAGTTCAACCGACAGATGCGGGGAAACGGAGTCGTGCAGAAAGTGAAAAGCGCGTTGGGTGAGACTGTCCACAGGAAGGCATAGGCCCAGGTCGGTGGTAGTACCGGGGTACGACCGGGGTTGTATCAGATCGCCGCTGTGTTTTTTCCATCCCAGAACGATCCCTGTGACGGCGATAACGAACATAAAGAAGAAAAGGATAATGGCCGATACCCTGTGGATTTTTCTGAACAGGCGAATGGTTTTCATTTTTCGTGTAATATGTTCTCTTTCCATGGGTAATAGCGCTGATCATTGCCACGGAAATACCTCTCCGTTTTTCCGTGAACCTGGCTGTTTTTGTGCCGGGGAAAAAGGCTCAGCTTAACAGTTTGGTAATGGCTTCTTTATTCCTGTTATTGACAATATTCTTTGATTCGGGCGTGTACAGGAAGTCTATCAGGTTCTGGTACCTTTCCACCACTTTCCGCCTTACCATTTTCTGCATGCTGTTCAGCATTTTATTCTGCACGGTCATTTCTTCGTCGAGTATCCCGATGGAAGCCGGCAACCAGCGCTGAGGGAACATCGTTTCGTATTTCCCTCCTTTGCGGTAAGCATTCACTTCCTGCTGAAGGATTTTCAGAGCGGCTTCTTTTCCCTCTTCGGTTCCTATATCCAGTTCTTTTTCCAGGAGGTATTTTTTTATTTCTTCCCTGTCGGGAACCAGGAGTATCACGGTATAAGGATTCTGATTATTATACAGCATGCATTGCAATATGTACCTGGACTGGAACACCATGGCCTCCTCGATACTTTCCGGACTGTATTTTTCTCCGTCGTCGGCAATGAGAAGGCTTTTGAAGCGGCCCAGGACATACAGGAAGCCGTCGGGGTCGATGTATCCCATATCGCCGGTATGCAGATAGCCGTTTCTGATGGTTTCGCGCGTAGCTTTCTCGTTTTTCCAGTATCCCATCATCACATTGTCGCCTTTGATCACGATCTCTCCTTTTTCGCCCACCGGCAGTTCTTTTCCGTCCTCGTCCAGAATGCGGATCTCCATCATTTTGACGGGCATGCCTGATGAGCCCAGCTTGTGGCGGTGGGGCGTGTTGATGGAAATGATGGGTGTGGCTTCGGACAGGCCGTATCCCTGGTAAATGGGAATGCCAATGGCATAGAAGAAACGCTGCAATTCAATATCGAGCAGGGCTCCCCCGCCAATGAAAAATTTCATGTTTCCACCCAGCTGTTCCCTGATCTTTTTAAATAGGATCAGGTCGTACAGTTTCATCAGCGGAAGTTTCAGGAACTGCAACCCCCCGCCTCTGTTGAAGCCTTCTTTGTTATAGGAATAGCTGATCTTCAGGGCGTGGTTGAAGAGCTTCTGTACCAGGGGACCTTTCTGCCGAATGGCGCTTTCAATATTCTTTTTCAGGTTTTTGGAAAAGGCGGGTACGCTGAACATCATTTCGGGTTTGAATTCCTTGATATTCAGAGGGATATTTTTCAGGGTTTCTATCGATGTTTTGCCCGTCTGCAGGGAACCGATGCTGGCGCCTTTTCCCATAAAGCAGTATAATCCGGCAGAGTGAGCGAAGGAATGGTCCCAGGGTATGAACAGAAAGATCTTCCAGTCGGGTTCGATGCTCATCAGGGAATAGGCCTGCTGCACATTGGCATAATAATTTTTATGAGAAAGAATGATTCCCTTGGGTTCGGCCGTGGTTCCCGAGGTATAGCTGATATTGGCAAAATCGTCTTCCTGAAGGGATTTCCATCTTTTTTCGAATGTTTCCCTGTTTTTCTGCAGGTATTCTTTTCCCCTGTTCATGACCTCAGAAAAGGGGATCTCATCGGGTGAATAGTGTTCTTTTTCATCCAGGCAGATGATTTTCTCGAGTTCGGGCAGTTCTTTTCGAATGGTTTCCAGTTTCGGATAGTGGGTTCCGGAAATAATCAGGAACCGGGAGCTGCTGTGGACAATCCTGAATTTGATTTCGGCATCGGACAGGAGCGTGGACAGGGGAACGTTGATGGCTCCCGTATAGAGAATGCCCAGTTCACATACGATCCAGTCATTCCTTCCCTCCGAGAGCAGGGCCAGGCGGTCGCCGTGATTGATCCCTATACTGAGCAGGCCACAGGCAAAATGGACCACCCGTTCGTGGATTTGCCGGTAGGTTTCGGCTTCGAATCTGTCGGTCTTTTTTTCCCACATATAGGGGTTGTCGGCGAATCTGGCCACGTTTTCTTCAAAAAAATGCGGAATCGTTCTCATAATACGGTTTTTTGGTATCTGGCGGGCTAATTTAGGAAAAAATGTGAAGGTTTTTCTATGGCTTCATGGAAAACACACCGGATACCTGTTTCGGGTATATAAAATTTCTGTTTGATAATTTGGCAGTTAATTCTACTTTTGTATCTGATAACCAATTTGTAAACAGTATTATGAAAGCGAACAGGATTTCCTTGCTTCTGACCCTGGCCGTTCTTCTCTCTCTTGGTAGCTGCAAATTTATCGAGAAAAAAGGATGGTTCGGCAAAAAGAAGGCGGCCGCCGAACAGGCGGAACAGGCACGCCGCGACAGCATACGCATGGCCGATTCGCTGAGAATTGTTGAAGAAAGACGTCAGGCTGAACAGGCCCGCCTGGATTCGTTGCAGCGGATAAGGGAGTACGAAGAGGAGATGCGTGCCCGTTACAAGTACCATGTGGTGTTGGGAAGCTTCAAGGTTCCCGGGAATGCCGATAGTTATGAAACGGTGGTTGGCAGTGAAGGGTACGAAGTGGTACGCTTATATTCACCCAATGATTTCCATCTGGTTTCTGCCTTGCGATATGACAATCCCCGCGATGCCTGGAAAAAGGTGATGGAATTTCGCTATGAGGGCCGTGATGCCTGGGTGTATGTAGATGAATAGGGGGGTCAGACAAGCTGTTTCATGATCATCATCGTGAGGATGGATTCCACGATCATGTCCTGTGACAGGGTGCTGGAATTGAAGACCATATCGAACAGGCTGTCATCGTATTCCTTGCCATAAAAATATTTCATAAACTGTTTCCTCTTCCTATCTATGTCTTCAACCCGTTTGAGGGCTTCTTCCTCGGTCAGGTTAAATCTGCCCATGATCCGGTTTACCCTCCATTTGAGGGGTGCAATCAACCTGATGTGCAATGATTGCTGAATTTCGCGGGTGATGACTGCTCCGGCTCTTCCCACAATCACCACATTCCCTTCGTGTGCGATGGAATGAATGACCTGTCCGATGGTTTTTCTGATTTTCCGGTCGCTGGCATAATATTTACTGCTTTGTGCCGCAAGGATTTCGTCGAACAGGTTTCTTTCCTCGTAATTGAAAACATGTTCAATCTTGGAAGGGTGCATTTGCAGCTCATTGGCTGTTTCTTTAAGCAACTCCTTGCTAATCCATGACCACGACTTCCTTTTTCCTTTCGCACCCACATAATTGTTAATCGACCGGGTAAGAGCTTCGGCAACCGGTTTGGAGGGACAACCGTACTGGCGTGAGATGGTTACCACGGGTCCGGGTTCCTGCTCTTTTTCTTTTTCACGGAACCGTTCAAGGGCATAACGGGTAAGGTCAATCTTTTTCATGGGCCGGAAATTGTTTTTCTGATCATCCACAATATACAAAAAAACAGGGACATTGCATGAAGAAACACCCACTATTGATGCCTTACATAAGGTTCAAAAGGGAAAAATACTTTCTTTTTCCGGTTCAGGCCGGTCAGGAAGTTCACCGGTAAATGGTCTGGTCGCGTTCCGGACCCACTGAGATCATTTTTACCGGCACACCGGTTTCCTCCTCGATGAAACGGACATATTCACTCATTTCCCGCGGCAATTCGCTGAAGGAAGTATAGCCGGAAGTGTCGGTCATCCACCCTTTAAAGTCCCGGTATACGGGTTGTACATCGTCATTCAGGTCGAAGGGTAGTGAGAAGATTTCTTTCCCGCGGTGCCGGTATGCGGTGCACACCCTGATCGTATCGAAACGGTTTAGCACATCGGCTTTGGTCATGATCAGGCGGGTTACCCCGTTCAGCATGACGGAATACTTCAGAGCCACCAGGTCGAGCCAGCCGCATCTCCTGGGCCGTCCTGTGGTAGAACCGAATTCATGACCTGCTTCCCTGAGCATTTCTCCCGTGGAGTCATCGAGTTCGGTGGGGAACGGACCGCTGCCTACCCGGGTACAGTATGCTTTGAAAATGCCCATTACTTCGCCGATGCGGTTGGGAGCAATGCCCAGTCCTATGCATGCGCCGGCGCAGATGGTGTTGGAGGAGGTGACATAAGGGTATGAACCGAAATCGATATCCAGCAGGGTTCCCTGGGCTCCTTCGGCCAGTACCGACCGTTTTTCCCTCAGGGCCTGGTTGATATAATGTTCCGTATCGATGGGATGAAACGACCGGATGGCCTCGATGCCTTCAAACCAGCCTTCTTCGTATTCTTTCAGATTATACCCGAAATCGTACAGTTTTAAAAGTTCGCGGTGTTTATTTACCAGAAAATTGTATTTTTCCCTGAATCCGGGAAGGAGGATATCGCCCGCCCGCAGCCCGTTCCTCCCTGTCTTGTCCATGTAGGTGGGGCCAATGCCTTTCAGAGTGGACCCGATCTTGGTGTCTCCCTTCTGTGCTTCCGATGCGGCATCGAGAATACGATGGGTGGGCAGGATCAGGTGGGCCTTTTTCGAGATTAGCAGGGTGGATTTCATATCCACTCCCAGTTTTTCCACCGAACGGATCTCACGGTGCAGTATGATGGGATCGATCACCACCCCGTTACCGATGAGGTTGATCTTGCCGGGATGAAAGATCCCCGACGGGATAGTGTGCAGGATATGTTGGATTTCTTTAATCTCGAGGGTATGACCGGCATTGGGCCCTCCCTGGAAACGGGCAATGATGTCATACTTAGGGGTGAGGCAATCCACGATCTTTCCCTTTCCCTCATCTCCCCATTGAAGGCCCAGTAATACGTCAACTTTCATTCGGAATGAGTATTTTCTGAAAAAACCACACTAAGGTATGAAAAAGAATCAAGAATCAGGAGAAAAAAAATGCGTCCGAAAGAAATGCATGCGGATGATTCGCTTTGGAACGGTGTCAGTTCATTTTCTTCGGCTCCTTCATCCGGCCGTAGATGTAGAGAGAGTGGTGCGAGGGCTCGAAATTGTGCAGCTCACAGGCCGTTTTTATGATCTCCTGGATGCGGGGGTCACAGAATTCCAGTACATGCCCGGAATCGAGATCGATCAGGTGATCATGCTGCATGCACCGGTAAGCTTTTTCAAACTGGGCAATGTTCTTGCCGAACTGGTGTTTGATCACCAGGTTGCAATCGAGCAGCAATTCAATGGTATTGTACAGGGTAGCCCGGCTGACGCGGTAATTTTTATTCTTCATGAAAATATAAAGTGATTCAATATCGAAGTGTCCGTCCCTCGAGTATATTTCATCCAGAATGGCGTAGCGTTCAGGAGTTTTCCGGTGGCCTTTCTTTTCCAGGTATTCCGTAAATATTTGCTTTACCGTTTCCTTTGTTTCCACACAACCCATAACTTAGTCCAAATTAAAATAGCGTTCTAAATTACAGATTTTTTAGAATCCTGAAAAACAATTCTGAATAATTTTATGTGAATCAGTCCTCGCTGATGTTTATCCGCTGTACGGTATCCACTCCTTTGATCTTGATCAGGTTCATGATCAGGTTGTTCAGGTCCTGTGTGTTGTGTACATATACGTCGATGGTACCTACGAATATTTCATCCTGAACATCAAAATTGAGCGACCGCATGTTCACATCCAGTTCCTTGGATATCACGGTGGTAATTTCATTCACCATGCCGATGCGGTCGATGCCTTTGACGGAAATCCGGGCCAGGTAGGAGAGCACCTTGTGGGTTTCCCACCTGGCTGAAACAATCCTGTCGGCCTGGCTGGCTATGAGTTTGGTGGCGGTGGGGCAGTTGGTTTTATGGATAATGATTACATTATCGTTGGGACTTTTGTATCCGATTACGTCGTCTCCGGGTATGGGATTGCAGCAGCGGGCTATTTTGTGCGTGATCTTTTCCGGATCGGGATTTTCCTGCAACACGTAAGGGGCTTTAAAATCGAATTCTTCATCCTCCTGCTGTTTCAGGTCGTCGGTTATGGGGTGAATGGTTTTTTCGTGGGATGCCCTGCCGAAACGGAGGGTCCAGTAACGGGTCAGTTTGCTTTTTCTTTTCTTTTTCAGAACCTTCTTCAGTTCCTCCAGGAGAATGGATTTCCCTCCTATGCGGGCATACAGCTCGTCCTTGCCGGTTACCTTATATTCTGAGAAGAGTTTCTGCAGAATGCGGGAAGTGGGGCGCATGCCGAGTTCCTTCAGCTTGCTTTCCAGCAATTGTTTCCCGTTCTCAATGCGTTTCCTTCGCTCTTCCTTGAAGGCGTTCTTAATAGCTGCCTTGGCCTTGGCCGTTACCACGTAGTCGAGCCATTGCTCCTGCGATTTCTGCTTTTCGGAAGTAATGATCTCTACCTGGTCGCCGCTCGAAAGGATATAATTCAGAGGCACCAGCTTGTGGTTGACCTTGGCTCCGATAGCCGAGTTTCCGATATCGGTATGGATATCGTAGGCAAAATCCAGAACTGTGGCATTTTTCGGAAGGGTGCGGAGATGTCCCTTGGGAGTGAATACCATGATCTCCGAGGAGAACAGGTTCATCTTGAATTCGTCGAGGAACTCCAGGGCATTGTGTTCGGGATTTTCCAGCATTTCCCTGATTCTTCTGATCCACTTATCGAGCTCCCCTTCCGATGCATTTTTCGGGTCCTTGTATTTCCAGTGGGCTGCGAAACCCAGTTCCGCTATTTCATCCATCCTTCGTGAACGGATCTGTACTTCCACCCATTTCCCGTTCGGTCCCATTACTGTGGCATGCAGGGCTTCGTATCCGTTTGCCTTGGGGGTTGATACCCAGTCGCGTATGCGGTCGGGCTTGGGTTTGTAAATATCGGTGATGAGGGAATAGATGTTCCAGCACTGGGTTTTTTCAGGAATGCGTGGCCTGGGTTCAAAAACTATGCGGATGGCCATCAGGTCGTATACCTCTTCGAAAGGCACATTCTTCGTTTGCATCTTGTGCCAGATGGAGTAAATGGATTTGGGCCGGCCACTGATCTCGAAATTTATTTTTGCCTGGGTAAGTTTTTCAATAATGGGAAGGGAGAACCGGTTGATCTCCTGTACCCGTTTTTTTTCGTTGTCCCTGATCTTGTTAAGCAGCTCCTGATATACCAGCGGGTGCCTGTACTTCAGGCTCAGGTCCTCCAGCTCGGTTTTGATAGCATACAATCCCAGCCGGTGAGCCAGCGGGGCATACAGGTAAATGGTTTCCCCGGCAACCTTTACCTGCTTGTTGGGCGGCAGGGCATCGAGGGTGCGCATGTTGTGCAGCCGGTCGGCCAGTTTGATCAGAATGACCCTGACATCTTCCGACAGGGTGAGCAGCATCTTTCTGAAGTTTTCAGCCTGCAGGGATGACCGGGAATCAAATACCTCCGATATCTTGGTTAAGCCGTCGATAATGGAAGCGATTTTCTCGTCAAACCAGGCGCGGATATCTTCCAGGCTGTAATCGGAGTCTTCCACCACATCGTGCAGAAGGGCGGAAATGAATGAAGTAACCCCCAGTCCCATTTCGTTTACCACAATATCCGCAACCGCAATGGGATGGTATATGTAAGGTTCTCCCGATTTTCGCCGGTGGTCTTTGTGGGCATCAAATGCCATCTGGAAGGCCTTCCTGATCTTCTGCCTGTCTGCTTCCTTCTGGCAACGGGCACATCTGTCCAGCACCGACTCGAAAGCGGCGAAAATCTTTTCCTTTTCTGTTTTTGTCACAATTGTCATTCCGCGCGATTCACTGGTTTTTATGCCCGAAAACACAAAGGTACAACTAATTTGCATATCTGCTGAACCCGGAAACCGATTGTATGGGCGGGGGAACTATTTTCTGAAAAGCACGGCTACTTTTCCCGTCTTTTCCACCACATCTCCGTCCATATTTTTGATTTTGCAGTAATAAATGTAGATCCCTTCCTGTGGTGTGGTTCCACCGCCGGGATTGCCGTCCCATCCTTCTGAAGGATTGGTGGTTTCGAATACTTTGTTGTTCCAGCGGTTATAGATCACCAGATAGTATTCGCGGGGGAAAAAGGTGTATACGGGTTTGAAAACCCTGTTTACGGGAATATTGCTGTTGGGAACAATTGCCGAAGGGAACCGGATATCGGTTTCCATTTCGATGCAGGCGATGTTGGAACGGCTTTCCCCGGTAATACCGTAGGGATTGCCGGCAGATTCGATGGCTGTTACCCGGTAACAGAAAAGACCGGGCACCGCCTGGGTGCGGAATCCGGAAATATCGTCGGTATATGTGTTGTTCAGCCTGTCGGTGGCACCGATTTCCAGGAAGGGACCGTTACCTATGGAACGGTAAATGACGTATCTGTCAACTCCGCCAATCCATTCCCGGTAGGCATTCCATACGAGATGAACCAGAAAATCTATGGCATTGCCGTGCAGGCTGATATTTGTGGCAGCATTGGAAAGGCATACCGTTTTTCCGCATTCATTCACGGCAGCCAGGCGGTATTCCCAGAGCACGTTCAGGTCTGCCTCCTCGTCGGTGTATTCCACGTATCCGGGATTTCCGCCCGAAAAAACATGCAGGGTGTCGTAAGTTCCCTGCCCGGCGGACCGGCGCAGCAGCCTGTACTCACCGGTTTCGGCCAGGGGGTCAATATGAAAGGAAACCACGATGGTTTCATTGTTTTTCACGGTGGCCTGGTCGGCGTTGATGTAACCGGGAGGCCTCGGCATGTCGGCCGTTACACATACAGTATTGGATGTGGAGGTGCGCCCTTCGGCCGACACAGCCCTGATGCGGAAGCAATATTCCGAGTAGGCGCCGGCTCCGGTGAAAAGCCAGGTGGTGTCGTTCGGCACCTGGCTGGCGGAATAAATAAACGGCCCGCCGTTTTCTGAGGTATAAATGCGGTATTCGAGTATTTCTTCCTGCCAGCCCCTGTATTTGTTCCATTCCAGGGCAATGGTGGCCTCGCAGGGATCGAATTTTGCCGAAGAATGGATGGTGGTGTGGATTTCTCCGAATGCTCCGTTCCAGTTATTCTGGGAGGCGCTGTCCAGTTCTCCAATGCGGTACTTTTCAGATTGCGATCCCGGCATTCCGTTCAGGTGCAGGTAACTGGTGTCTGTTTCCGAATAGGTAGTGTCAATACCATACCAGCCCCAGTTAACATTCTGTAGTTTCCATTGAAAAATTATGTATCCTTCTGCTCCGGGAAGGCGGTTCCATACCATGAAAGGTTTTTCCTGCCCGGCCGTATCCACCACCACACTCAGGGAATCAATCTGCGGAATGGTGTCGCTATACTGGGTATATCCCGGAAGAACGGCGGTCAGCCAGAACAGGATCCGGAGCAGGTATGGTTTCGGGAGGTACATGTTGGATGTGTTATTCACCCATCCGGCCCGCAATCACTTCCTTCATGTTTTCCGGGTTGAGGTATTTTTGCGCCAGCTTCCCGATCTCGCCGGGGGTGATGTTTTTGATCGTTTCCATGATATGCTGTACATGTGACATATCCATTCCGGCATCCACTATGCTGCGGTATGTTTCTGCCGTGGCGAAGGGTCCGTCTAGTTCGCGAAGCAGGTCGCCCATCATATAATTGCGTACCAGGTCCAGTTCTTCATCCCCAACGGGTTTACGCTGCATGGTTTCCATTTCCCGGTAAATTTCTTTAATGGTGTTTGCGGTATTTTCGGCTCCCACCTCAGAAACGATGGTAAGGTACCCTGCATTGTGCAGGGGCGAAAGAAAAGATACGATGCCGTAGGTATATCCTTTTTCTTCCCGGATATTCCGCATCAGCCTTGATCCGAAATACCCGCCCAGGATGGTGTTGAGAACCAGCATGGCAGGGAAGTCGGGGTGGTCCCTGGTAAAGGTAAGGCGGCCGATCCGCAGAGCCGACTGCATATGACGGGGCATTGAGACCACATGCCTTTTGCCGGGACAGGATGTGATATCGGGGAAAGAGGGAAGGGTATCCTCCTCTGTATGCAACGGAAGCGATGCCAGCCTTTTCTTCATCTCATTCAGTCTGGAAGGGCCCGGTTTTCCGGAAACCAGCACCCATGACCGGGAAGAGGCATAGGTTTTTTTCCAGAAATCCCGAAGCACCTCCCGGTTGATCCGGTGGAAATCATCTTCCCTGAGGGTTCTTCCGTACGGGTGGTTTTCACCGAACAGCACTTCCGTGAAACGGTTCCTGGCCCGGTAGGAAACCCGCTCCATTTCCACCAGGAATTGTTGTTTTCTTTTCTGAAGAAAAACGAGGAGTTCTTCCTCGGGAAACACGGGTTCGGTGATCATGGAA
>Ga0209834_10001816_pt1 | contig 11616 bp, 2 predicted proteins | sample Mar14236cmmetaG_FD_184134 | JGI IMG/M metagenome (GOLD analysis project Ga0209834, IMG submission 184134) | Marine hydrothermal vent microbial communities from Guaymas Basin, Gulf of California to study Microbial Dark Matter (Phase II) - Marker... ...
TCGGCCGTTGCCGGAGTTATCATCATAGGGACACAGATTTCACCCGGATCGCACAGCCTTTCAAAGAAAGGTTCCGTCGGACATTCGATCTTGGCTCTTGGACCGGTGGTTACCGTGATACAGAACACATCCGAATCAGTGGCACCGCATTCATCATAAGCTGTTACGGTCATGCAGTACTCACCCACATCGGGCGGTGTGAAGCAGACCGAACCGGTAAGTTCGCTGTACAATCCATAAGGCGTTACCACCACCGAATCGATCGTATTGTCGGGATCGAAAACACTGACCGGGCGGCATATTTCGACAAAATCACACTGGAAATATGTGGTATCGTTACCGGCATCGACAACCGGCGCATCGTTGAAATCGACATCGACACTTACCGTGCAGGTGTCGGCCCCGCAATCCGTCACGGCGATAATGGTAATCGCATACTGACCGGCGGTATCGGCGGTGAAACAAACCGATCCGTCGGCATAAGTTCCGATCGGCGAGACTGCCACCTGGGCGTAATCCGGGGTGACTCCCACCGGCAGACAGATCTCGGCGACATCACAGAGAAACACCAACGTGTCGGCGGGGCATTCGATCCGCGCTTCGACACCGACTTCGACATTGAAAGCCAGCGTGCACTGATCGCCTCCGCAAACCGTCTCGGCCGAAACGTCGATTATATACGTCCCGGCGGTGTCGGCCTGGAAGCAAAGATTGCCGTTCTCGTAATAACCGTACGACGCGGTGACAACAGCTTCCTCAGGCGAAATACCCAGCTCGTAACAGACCAGTTCCGGTCTGCAGAGATACAGATCGATCGGCTCGATAGGACAGTCTATCTGGGCCGCGACTGTCGTTTCGACAGTAACCAGAGTCGTGCTTTCGCCGATTTGGCCACAATCATCCGTGGCTGTAACCCTCACTTCGTAAGAGCCGGCTTCGGTCGGGGTGAAACATACCTTGCCCGAAGCGGCATCGTACATACCATAATTGGTTTCAATAATATCTATATTATCGTCGGCGTCGCTGATATCGACATCGACACATATTTCCGCAAAATCACACTGGAAAACCGACGTATCCGGTCCGGACACGACCACCGGCGCGGAGTTAATTGTAATATCCGCATAGATGGTATCGGCACTGTATGCCCCGCAGGAATCGACAGCAGTGATTATGATCTCACGGATTCCCGATACCGAAGTCGAGAAGCAGGCGTAACCCTGGTAATAACCGGCGCCCTGCGCATAGACGACATCGAGATTTCCGTCGGGATCATCGATCGATACCGGGATACAAAGCGTGACACGCCCGCATGAGAATACACTGGTATCGGCCGCCGCGACGGTCGGGGGCCTGTTCCCCGCCACATTGACCAGCGTCGTATCGGCATCCATGAATCCGCAAGAATCGATCGCCGCAACAATGATCTGATAAATACCGACATCATTCGGTGTGAAACAGACATTACCTGATGCCGGATCATAGGTGCCCGACGGCAGCACCGTCACATTTGCAATATTATTGTCGGTATCGTATATTTCCGCCGGGAAGCATACTTCACTTATCTCGCAGTTGAAGGCATCATAGCTTTCCGGAGCATCAACAGACGGCCCGCTGTTGAAATTTACCGTTACAACTGTGGAATCGAGGTCGTACGCGCCGCAGGCATCGACCGCGCGAACCTTTATGACATTATCACCGCTTGTATTCGGTGTGAAACAGACATTGCCGGTAAAAGCATCATACACCGCGCCCGGTGAAACTTCCACATCGACAATGTTGTCATCGGCATCGGTAATACCGACCGATATACAGATCTCCTCCGGTCCGCAAAGCGAAACAGCCGTATCGGGCCGCATAATGACCAGAGGCTCGGAATTCATGGTAACATCGACCAGGAACATACAACTGTCGATAGCACAGTCGGTCTCGGCGACAATTTTGATGTCCTTTTCGATCGAGCAGTTAGTATAGAAACAGAGTGACTGCTTGTCGGAATCATACCAAACCGATGGCGGTGAAATAGTCAGCCTGGCGCCCTCAGGTACGCCGCCGATCGGGATACAAAGTGTATCGGGGGCACAGATGAAAATCGATGTGTCAACAGGACATTCAAGAGCCGGCGACTCACCCAATATTACGGTAACGAGTGTGGTATCACTGTCGGTCGCACCGCAGACATCCATGGCAGTCGTTATAACTTCAAATGTCCCCTCTTCGTAAATACCGAAACACACCTCTCCGTTGGCGTAGGTTCCGATATTGCTCGTAATCGTCTCAATATTATCATCGACATCCGACACCTCGACCGGGATGCAAATATCCGACCAGTCGCAGGTGAGAACTGTTGTATCCGGTCCTGACACGACAACAGGTGGTGAATTCAGATCGATTGTGAAACAGATCTCGGCGGTATCGGCGCCGCAGTAATCGGAAGCTTCGACCTCGAAGCAGTATTTCCCCGCGCTGTCGGGCGAGAAGGTAATCAAGCCGCCGGCAGGATCGATATTGCCGAATCCCGACAGCAGTTTATATGTAATTTTATCACTTTCATAATCGGTAGCAACCACCTGGTAAATGTACATTTCGGCCAGGTAACAGTCGAAGAAAGTCGTGTCACCGCTGACTATCTCAGGACTCTGATTGAATGCAACATCGACCGTGAAACTGCACGAGTCAACCCCGCATTCCGATTCGGCCTTGACCATGATCTCATAGGTCCCGGACTGCTCAGCATCGAAACAGATATTCCCATCGACATAATTACCGGATGGGCTTACCGTTACAACGGCATTGGCCGGAGTAACCGTCACCGGCAAACAGATCGTTTCCGGCCCGCAGATGGTCATTGAAGTGTCATTCGGGCAGATGACATCGGCGACATCACCCATGGTGACATTGAATGTAATCTGACAGGTATCCGAACCGCATTCGGCATCGGCAATAACTTCTATTATATAAGTACCCGCGGTGTCGACAAAGAAACATAACTGGCCGTTCACATAAGTGCCGTATGAAGTTAACACGGACTCGGCATTGATATCGAGCGGGAAGCAATATTCCTGCGGCTCGCACAGGAAAATATCGATCGGCTCTATCGGGCAGATTATTTCCGCGCTTTCACCAAGGGTGATATTAATCATGGTTGTATCGGAGTCATATAGGCCGCAGGAGTCGGTCGCGGTCGTTACAATATAATAAGTGCCTTCGGCATCGGGCATGAAACATACCCGGCCTGTCCCGGGATTGTATTCTCCCGGACCGCTTATAATAGACTCAATATTTTCTTCGCTGTCGGATATATCGACATCGATACATATCTCGGCAAGATCACACATAAAGGTGTCGATATCCGGTGCCGAGATAACCATCGGCGCCGTATTCATGATAACATCGATCACTGTCGTATCCGCCGCGACGGCGCCGCAGGCATCGGTGACTGTAATGATGAATTCATAACTGCCGCTGGCCTCCGGTGTGAAACAGACATAACCGTGGGAGTATGCCCCGTAACTGATATTCATGTCGACAATATTATCATCGATATCCGAATAATCGACCGGGAAACACTGCGGGGTAGGCGCGCAGAGACTGACCGAATAATCATCAGCCGAAACGACCACCGGCACGCTGTTTATTTTTACATTGATACAAATATCCGCTGTATCGGCGCCGCACACGCCGACCGCCTCAACTGTGAAGCAGTATATTCCGGAAGTGTCGGCATTGAAGCTAAGCAAACCGGTCGCGGCATTGATCTCTCCTCCGCCACCGATCAAAGAATATTCAATCTGTCCGTTATCTGCGGCATCGGCCGTAATCTGGTAGGTCAATACGCCCGGCTCACAGACAAACATGCTCGTGTCGCCGGTAACTATTTCCGGGGGACCGTAAATCATTACATCGACTGCAAAAGAGCATGTGTCTTCGCCACATTCATTAAACAGCGAAAGAGAGATTTCGTAATGACCGGAAGTGTCGGCATTGAAACAGATCATGCCGTCTACATAATAGCCAATGGGTAATACAGCGACCGTCGCATCATAGGGGATCGGCATAAACGGCAGGCAAATCAGATCGGGATTACAAAGCTCGATAGCCGTATCGGCCGGGCAGGTCAATTGCGGTATCTCGTTGATAACAACATCGAAAGAAAAATTACAGGTATCGACACCGCATGCCGTTTCGGCGATGACCTCGATCACATACATGCCGCTTGTATCGGCCATGAAGCAGAGCTGGCCGTTTCGGTATGTTCCGAACGAGGTCGTGACCATCGCACTGGCCGGACTGATATCGATTGGGAAGCAGAATTCCTGTGGCCCGCACAGAACGACATTAGCCGGGTCAAACGGGCAGGCGATCGACGGGAATTCATCGATTGTTACATTGACCACCGTCGTGTCTTCATCCGATGTCAAACAGGAATCGATTACGGTCGTGATTATATAATAGATGCCCTCGGCATCCGGTGCGAAACAGACCTGTTTTGTTTCGGAATCGTACCGTCCGAGATTGGTCGAAATGGACTGAATATTTTCATCGGTATCGAATATGTTGACATCCATGCAGATTTCGCCGTAATCGCAGACCAGGGTATCGAAATCAGGTGCAGAATTGACAACCGGTGCTGAGTTGATGACAACCTCAACCACCGTGGTGTCCTCATCGGTGGCGCCGCATGAGTCGGTCGCCGTCGTAATAAATTCATAGGTGCCGCTTTCCTCTGGGGTAAAGCAGATATAATCGTTCGAGTAGGCGCCCTTATTGACCCTCTTTTCGAGAATATTTCCGTCAACATCGGTTATACTCACCTCGAAACACACCGGGGACGGCTCACACAGGAAGACTTCGTAATCATCGGCGGAAATAACCACCGGGGCGCTGTTGATAGTGATATCTACACAGATTTCCGCCGTATCGGCGCCGCATATATCAGACGCTTCCACAGTGAAACAGTACCGGCCGCTCTCGGCGGCATTGACGGTCAACAGACCGGTCTCAGCATTTATTTCGCCGCCACCCGATATAAGCGAATATGTTATCGCATCATTCTCGGGATCGTTGGCCATGATCGCATATTCTATTAAGCCCGGTTCGCAAATGAACATCGCCGTATCGCTGGTAACGATTTCCGGGGTGCCGTTGAAAGCAACATCAACGGCAAAATTGCAGGTATCTCTACCGCAATCGGTCTCGGCGATGATCTCGAATTTGTAGTGTCCGGATGAATCGGCATTAAAACAGAGTGAACCCGCTTCGAAATATCCTGTCGGCGTGACTGTGATCTCCGCATAATCGGGCCTGATTTCTATCGGAAGACAGATCATTTCGGGGCCGCAAAGATCGATAGCCGTATCGGCCGGGCAGGTTATCTCCGGAATCATTTCCATGTCGATATCGAACACCAGCTTACAGGTATCCGAACCGCATTCGGCATCAGCCGTGACAGTAATATTATAAACACCGGCCGTATCGGCCATGAAACAGAGCTGGCCGTTTTCGTAGGTACCAAAGGAAACATTCACCTCGGCCCATCTCGGCATGATTGTCAGATCATAGCAGATCAATTCACCGGCGCAAAGACTCTTGTAAATTGGCCCTTCCGGGCAATCGATTAAGGCGGTTTGACCCATATAAACAGCCACGATGATGGTACTGGAATGGGAAGCCATACATTCATCGGTGGCTGTCACGGTTATTTCGTACGATCCGGAAGCATCCGGAGTGAAACAGACCTGTTTGGTGTCGGCATTGTAATAACCGAGGTTGGCGGAAATACTTACTACATTACTGTCCAAATCTACTACACCGACATCGAGACAAATCTCTTCATAGTCGCATAGGGATATGGCTGTATCATTCGGAGTTGTAACGACCGGAGGTGTATTGAATATTACGTCAATAACGGTTGTATCGGAATCGACATTTCCGCAATCATCTTCGGCCTCGATAATAAAGGTATAACTTCCGGGATCGGTCGGGGCAAAACAAACGAATCCATTCAAGTATGCACCACCGCCGATCACCCTGATTTCATAAATTTTGTCCTCAGGGTCCGTGACCGAAACCGGGAAACAAATTTCACTCGGCTCGCATAAGAAGACCGTGCTGTCGTCGGCTGCTATGACCTCCGGCGGACCGTCTATACCGACCGTAATATTGGTTACAGCGGTTCCCTCTGAGCCGCAACTGTCGATTACAGTCACGGTAAACGAATATACTCCTGACTCGTCCGGAGTAAAACAGACCATACCGCTGGCGGGATCATAATAGCCGAACGGACTTATTGTGATATTCTCAATATTATTGTCTATATCCGACATCTCCACCGGGTAACATATTTCCTGTAAATCACAGAGATAAACCGAGGTGTCTATCGGAGCCGTGACCACCGGCGCAGAATTCATAGTTATATTGACATTTACCGAATCAATATCGATCACACCGCAGGAGTCGGTCACCGTGACCACGACCTTGTTCAAGCCGTCTTCCCAGTAATCGGTGCAGATCATACCGGTTGCCGCATCGTAATAACCCTGGGGCTGGACATCGACCGACATGACGTTATTATCGGCATCGCTGATTCCCACCGGCAGGCAGAGCTGATCGGTTACACACATAAACATCGAGGTATCCGGGCCGAGAATCACCAGCGGGGCCGTGTTCATGGTCACATCGACATTGAACATGCAACTGTCGATACCGCATACCGATTCGACAACGACCTTCAAATCTTTGTTTACCGTGCAATTGGTATAAAAGCAGACCGTCCCCTGAGAGGTATCATACCAGGCCGAAGGCGGCTCGACAAAAACAATCGCATCTCCCGGTAATTCCCCGATCGGGAAACACAAGGTATCCGGCTCGCAAATAAACAGCGAGGTGTCATTGGGGCAATCGAGATAAACCGATTGACCCTTGACAACCGTAATAATAACGGTATCCCTGGGTTTCGGCGGACAAATCTCGCCCTCGCTACATTTAAGACTCAGACAACTGTCGGCCACTTCATAAATAAAACGGTAATCGGCAGAATCGACATCCGCGGGAAGGAAACAGGTCTGGCCCGAGGTATCATCAACCATATTAAATATTCCCGGCCCGTCGATCTGCGTTATGACAACGCTTTCGCCGTCGGGGTCCGAGGCAAAAATATCAAAGCAGATTGTGTCGGGAATGCAAGTATAAAAGACTTGATCATCATTGTTCATCACCGGAATTGAATTAAATTCGACCGTTATACAGATCTCGGCTGTATCCGAGCCACATTCATCAGACACCTCTACCAGATGACAATATTCTTCCGGCTCGCCCGCGTAAAATTTTATTATTCCGGTATTCGAATTAATTGTACCGGAGCCGGATAAAAGTCTAAAAGTAACATTATTGCCGTCATCAGGGTCATACGCCTTGACATCGTAATAGAAATAATTTCCACTGATACAATTATATAATGTCGTATCGCCGGAGATTATTGTCGGGAGCTGATTGACAAAAATATAATAAGTCTTGGTCACGATCGTAGAATCGTTGTTACTGTCATAGGCCAGCAGCGTTATTTCAAAACTGTCTTCGCCTTCCGGCATGTATTCATAGTAGCCGTAAACTGGAGGCAAACCGGGTGTTGACGTAAGTGTCCCCGGTCCGGACAGTATCTCGATCGTGACGGTCTGATCGGTATTGGAATCGTTGACTATGAAAGTATCATAAATAATTTCTCCCTCGCATAGATATAGACTGTCGATCTCAGAGAAATTAACAAAGAATGGTTCCGAATCGGGAGGGCAGTTGGGACACTTGTCTTTAGGCGGTTTCGCAGTGTTTGGCGAATCCTGGGCCTGAGTAGCTGTAGAGGAATTACCCCCATCAAGAAAATCCCCGCCGGGGGACAATCCAGTACTTGATGATGTTGAAAGAGCGTTGCCGGTTTCCCCATAAGTATTGACAGAGAATGCACTACTTAAAAAGATTAAGGAAACCACAAGTGGTATAAGCAGTTTCGGCCTAATCATTATTTCCTCCAAAGGTTCGATGTCGCTCCTGAAAGTGCCGAAAGGCGGTGAGGGCATCAGCGGTAAATAAAACTACCCGTATATTCCCCAAGTTGTCACTCATAATTGTAACGTCAGCGATCGGTAAAACCGAAAATAGTTGGACTCCGTCGTTTTCAGGCGAGTAATCTTATAAAACCACCGTTAATATACCCGAAAACATTGGCCTGTCAAGCTATTTCTGGAGCTGTGCGGCTTGTGGAAATTGTTTTCTATCATTCTTTTAACGAATTATCCACAATGGACCGCGTTTATTAAAACCTCTATCTAAAAATTGTATTTTCTTCCCATTGAATCTCACCAAATTAGCTATTGCGTGACTTATCTATGCAACTTTCTTGCCTTTCTCCGAATTGTGTTGGATTCCACAAAATTATTGACAAAATCGTCTTAAATTTATAATAAAAATACGGAATCCGATCAATAGATCCAATCGCAAGTCATTATTGCGGGGAGGGATGCAGCGAATGTGCTAATTCATAACAATCTCCGAAATTCGAAATGCACAAATAAATTTTTTTTAGATATTTTTTGGATAACGGCAATCTATTTCCATGTTTTATATGCAGCCATATGCAAAAAATTGCGCTTACCGCCCTGTCTCTCCTTTCCATGTTATTACCTCAGCCTGTAATCGGGGAAACTGAGCCTGACGGATTAAATCAACCTCTCATATATCCTCCAACAACCAAAACCGCCACAGCTTCCCAACAACCGCCCGTCCGGCCCGCCCAATGCGACGTCCATAATGCCGGTAATTTATATCCCCCTACTTCAATTAATGAAAACCTGCCGTGCGGTGTGCGAAACACCGGCGGTGACGGATCGGCTTATACTTTCATGTTTTATCCCTGGAATCTTCAGATTGAGGATTTTGTGGATTTAATTTCGGCGATATACAACACAAACTCAATCGATAATAACAATCCCTCGATTATATTGCCGGATAAATTCGCACTCTATCCTAACTAATTATCCAAATCCGTTCGATTCTTCCATAAAAATACGATACTACATTCCTTTCAACGATTTTGTCAGACTCAACGTCTATAATATATTGGGACAGAAGGTAATCAACCTTGTGGCAGACGAAACCGTCAAAGGATTGCATTCTGTATATTGGGATGGAACGGACCGCTCCGGCCATGAGGTGGCTAGCGGGATTTACCTCTGCCGGATAAAGGCGGGAGATTATATCCGTACCAATAAAATGCTATTACTTAGATAGCCGATTTCAATATTTAATAGCATTATTCTCTGTAAGAAGACAACTGTTCGAGCGCCGTATTGTTGGAGGAATTCCATGCCCGAATACAGATATTTACTAATCAGCCTGTTTTGCGCCGCGCTGATTTCACTGCCTTTTACATCAAGTCATGGCATTAATTATCCTGCCGACAATGAGTTGCCTGCCGCGAATATAATTCCCAAAATATCTGTGGCGACCGAGCAATCGATTTTCTGGCCCAATTATGTCGGGGTTCATAATCAGAATAATATCGGTTTGGCTGTCAACTGCTTCGGTCAACTGGGATATCGCTTTATGCAGGTCAGCAATATCGATCCGGAAACCGGAAAACTGCCGCCGTCTTTCATATTCCCGGCCAATTCCAATAAAGAGTACTTATTTGCGGGCGGTTTCTGGATCGGAGGAATAGTCGAAGGTGATACGATCGTATCGGTCGGCGCCACCGGGTATGAGTATGTGGCTCCCGAGTTTTATCCCGGAGATGCCGCCCGGGGTTCGGTCAACCTGCTGTCAGGTGTCGCCGATCGACAGTTTATCGCCACTTACAGCGATTCCGCTATAACATCGTACACCGATCCCCGTTTCGACGGTCTGGATGTAACCGAACGGACTTATGCATGGGTAACCGAACCATACAAAGATTTCATAATATATGAACTGAATATAAAAAATATGACCGGCCTGCCAATCATGGATACCTGGCTCGGCTACTATATCGACTGCGATGTCTACGTCAATACATCCGCCAGTCCGAATTTCGGCTACGCCGATGACATTACCGGCCTGCGGCGACAAAGCGGAATCGCATATATTATGGACAATGACGGCGATCCGTTGACCGACGGTGAATATGCCTGGTCGGATAACGCCAGCATCAGGGGCATTTTTGGAATAAAATTGCTCGATATGTACCCGGCATCGACCGACACCAGTTACAATTGGTGGGTTCGCGGCCCAACCGGTGAAATCGACTGGGGCCCTCGCTATATCGGCGATACCAGCATCCCCCTGTACGAATTCACTGACGGCAATCACGGTCAGCCGGGCAGCGATCGGGACCGCTATCACATGCTGTCCAACAGCGAGATCGACTATGATATGATCTGGACCAGTTTCATGCAGGATGATTCGAACTGGATGCCGATGCCTGAAAACTCCGGAACTCCGGTTGATTATGGTACCGATGCCCGCTTTATATATTCTTTCGGCGAGATCGACCTGATGCCGGGCGATTCAATAGTATTTGTCTTTGCCTTGATCGGCGGCGAAAATGTCCATGTCGAGCCGGACGATTATTATAATTATCATAGCCTTACCCTTCCGGAAAGATATTATTATCGTCTCGATTTCAACGATCTCGAAAGCAATGCCTTCGCCGCTCAGGAATTATATGAATCCGGTTATCAGCTGGCGCCGCCGATCGGTCCGGTCCAGGATGTCAGAATTGTCGAATGCGGCGATAACATCGTAAGATTAAATTGGCTGGAACGTGAACATCCCGACCTGGTGGGATATAATGTCTATTACGCGCCCGTTCCCGACAGCCAGATATTTTTTGCCGACACCGTCCTCGGTCCCAGGGACACGACACAGATGATTCTGCACAATGTCGATTCCGCAATAACCGGAACCGAATATGTGATCGACGATCTGGTCGACGGGCAGATGTATTTTATTTCGGTAGCGACGGTGACCACAACCGGCAACGGAATAAAATCTCCGCCGCTTTATGTAACTTTTGGTTTCCCCGATCCTCCTCAAACCGGCGCCGCCAAGGAATATATCAAAACCGGCAACACCGTGGCTTTATCTTGGACACCTGCCAATGATGATATTGACCATTATAACATCTATCGTCGCTCCGGTTATATTGAATACAGCAAAAGCTACGGCCCCACCATAAGTGTTTACCCTGTCCTTCATAATACGCCATACGACAGCATGGCCGCCTATGTGGAGAATGGCGATACGACAATCCTGTATTATTTCAAAATGGAACCTTACACGTCGGTTCCGGCGCCCGATACCACCTTTATCGACAATGCCGGCAATGATGAACTGTACTATTTCATCACCGCCGTGGACACCCTCGGGCAGGAATCGGAACTGTCCAATCCCATTCACGTTCTTATTAGAGGACAGGTCACAAAAGATCTTCTCATCTATCTACCCAATTCCGGAAAGTCATCCAATGTCCAGGATATAGATTCGGTTATTGCCCTTTATGATCGCGCTCTGGCCGGTTTGGAACTGGATTACGATTATTTCTTCGTGAGTGATTCGACCGGTCTCAATGGATGCGAAGATTATATC
>Ga0209834_10001818_pt1 | contig 11608 bp, 7 predicted proteins | sample Mar14236cmmetaG_FD_184134 | JGI IMG/M metagenome (GOLD analysis project Ga0209834, IMG submission 184134) | Marine hydrothermal vent microbial communities from Guaymas Basin, Gulf of California to study Microbial Dark Matter (Phase II) - Marker... ...
GTCTTTGCTTTTGATATAAATCTCGATAAGATATTTTTCCTTCATAAGAAAAAAAATCCTGAATTTAATGCGATTCCAAAATATCCACCGGTTCTGCGAGATATTTCCTTTATTATTCCAAATGAGTATAAACTTGCGGAAATAAAAGAAGAAATTTTCAAGGTTAACCGGAAATTGATAAAAAAAGTTATTGTCTTTGATGAATATACCGATAAAAGTATTAAAAACGGATATCGCAGTTTAACTTTTAATCTGATCTTAAGCTCCGACACAAAGACATTAACTGATGAATTTGTAAACGGACTGATACAAAAAATCATAAAAAAATTACAAACTCGATTCAATATCGAAATGAGGTGATCATGCAGGAAAAAAAGATTCTAAGTCTGGATGAGAAAATCCAGAAGCTTATAACCAGTTTCAATGAAATAAAAGAAAAATATGCTGTTTTATTAGAAGAAAAAAATGATCTCGATAAAACTAATACGGAATTTAAACAACTAAATTCTCATAATAAAGAGAAAATCGAAGAGATGGAAAAAATTATTAATCAGCAGAAAGATGAAATTGAATTTTTAAGAAATGAGAATAGAACTCTCCGCAAACAAGTTGAGAACTATGAGTGCAATACCAATGATGCTCTCTCAAAACTGGATGATGTTTTAGATCAAATCCAGGAATTATAAATAAAATCATAAAATTAAGATGAGATCGATTGAAGTCGAGATTTTAGGGAAAAAATATTACCTGAAAAGTGATAATCCTGACAAATTAAAGGAATATGTAAATTATCTCGTCTCTCAATTGGAGGAACTCGATAAAAAATATAATACTATTGATCAAAATAAATTATTTGTTCTTTATTCACTTAAAATGACGGAGATGTATTTTAATGAAATTGAGAAAAATAAGAGATTCGAAAATGAAAAAGAACAGATCGATAGTCTTTTAAATCAAATTACACTTGATTTAGGTAAATAGAAGCCTGCAGTATGCGTGATATTATCTTTGTTTCAGAACTAAATTATGATCGGAAGTCGAGCCATTTGTGGAGCATAAGCCGGACACGATCCGGATCTGTAAAGCAAACAAGGTAGATGTCCACTTTTATCGTGGTTCGTGAAAACAATAATACACGGTACTGCGGGTTTTTTAAAACGCAAAAGGAATAATAATGACGACATATATATTTATCGCCTTTATTGGCTTTGCAGTTGGGATTGTTTTAGCATTTCTTATCATAGCCCTAAAGAAAGCTACCGGGAACAGGAATATCCTGAAATCCAACGAACTGGCAAATAAAATCATAAATGATGCTAAACAGGAATCAGACACTCTGAAAAAAGAAGTTATTTTACAGGCAAAAGAAGAATGGTATAAAACTCAAAAAAAATACGAGAATGAAATCAATGATCGCAAAAAGGAACTTTATACCCTGGAAAAAGAATACAATGAGAGAGTTCACAGCCTTGATAAAAGATTAGCTGTTTTAGATAAGAAAGATAATAATCTGCAGGAAATCGAAAACAGGTTAAAGCAAAAGGAACAGAAATTAAAAACTGAAGAAGAAAAGCTGGAAAATTTGATAGAACAACAAAATTCCAAACTTTCTGAAATTGCCAGATTATCAAGAGACGAAGCGATCCAGATCTTGAAAAATAACCTGAAAAATAAAGCCCGGAATGAAGCTGCTAAAAAAGTCAGAATGATCGCAGACCAGGCAAAAGCTGATGCTAACCGGATTGTTGCCGGAATTCTGGCGACTGCGATCCAGAGAATGGTTGTTGATCATGTCTCTGAATCGATCGTTTCGGTTGTATCGCTTCCTGATGATGATATGAAAGGCAGGATTATCGGAAGAGAAGGAAGAAATATTCGAACATTTGAAAAAGCTTCCGGAATAGATATGATCATAGACGACACTCCGGAAGCAGTTGTTTTGTCCGGATTTGATCCTGTGCGGAGAGAAATTGCTCGATTGTCGTTGGAAAAATTGATCCTCGACGGCAGGATACATCCCGGCAGGATTGAACAGGTTATTGAAAAAACTGCTAAAGAAATGGAACAAAATCTTGTTACTATCGGTGAAAACGCCTGCATGGAAATGAATATCCATAATATTTCAGCAAATATTGTAAAAATTATCGGACGACTGAAATATCGAACAAGTTATGGTCAAAATATATTACAACATTCGATCGAAACAGCCTGGCTTTGCGGAATTTTAGCAGCAGAATTGGGATTGGATCAGGAATTGGCACGCAGAGCAGGTTTCCTGCACGATATTGGAAAAGCGATTGATCACGAATATGATGGTTCTCATGCTGTCCTCGGAGCAAACATCGCCCGGAAAAATGGTGAGAGTAAGATTATTATTAACGCTATAGAATCACATCATGAGGAAGTGGAACCCATCAGTGTTTATGCGGTTCTAACTCAGGTGGCAGATGCGATTTCCGGAGCAAGACCCGGCGCCAGAAGAGAAATGCTGGAATCATACATGAAGCGTCTCGAAAAAATGGAAGACATTGCCAATTCTATCGAAGGTGTTAATAAATCGTTTGCCATTCAGGCGGGAAGAGAGCTTCGCATTATTGTAGATCCGGTTTCAATCGATGATAGTAAAACTGCGTATATTGCTTCCGATATAGCTGGAAAAATTGAGAAAGAGATGCAGTATCCGGGACAGGTTAAAGTGACTGTAATTCGAGAAACCAGACAATCGGCAATAGCAAAATAATGAATATTCTTTTCTTTGGAGATATTTTTGGAAAACCGGGAAGAATTGCTATTAATAGGACTCTCCCTGAAATGATCGAGGAATTTGATGCTGAAATTTGTATTGCCAATGGTGAAAATGTAGCAGCAGGAAAAGGAATTACCGAGAAAACAGCAGGACAACTATTCGATGCCGGAATCGATATTTTTACAAGTGGAAACCATATTTGGGATAAATTAGATTCCATTAATTATCTTGCAGAAGAAAAAAGAATTCTCAAACCTTTGAATTATCCTGAAATGTCGGTTGGGAACAGTTATTTTCTCAAAACAGGAGCAAACGGTCAGAAGCTGGCAATCGTTAGTTTGATCGGACAGGCTTTTCTCAGTATAGCAGATTCTCCATATTATGCTTTGAAAAAACTTTTGCCTGTTCTAAAGGAAAAAACAAATAAGATTCTAATTGATTTCCATGCAGAAGCAACGGCAGAAAAAAGAGCTCTCGGTTTCTGCTTTGATGGTCTGGTCAGCGCCTTTATCGGAACTCACACACATATCCAGACTGCAGATGAAGAAATTCTTCCACAGGGGACAGCGTACATAACCGATGTTGGGATGACGGGTCCGCATGATTCGGTGATCGGAGTAAAAAAAGAACTGATCCTGAAAAAGATCAGAACCGGGATGCCTGTTAAATACGAAGTTGCAGAATCAGGAATCCAGATCAATGCTGTATTCATCAAATTAGATGATGAAACCGGAAAAGCTCTAACCATCAAAAGAATTAAAAGGGATTTTAATGACTATTAAACTGACTGCAAAGATTACTGCAAAGCTTGCTGCAAAGCCTGTCATAAAACAGATTTATTCCAAATTGAAAAATGAGATCGAAAAGTATCAAATATCACCGAAACTTGCTATTTTGTTAGTTGGAGAAGATCCTGCAGCTCAATATTATGTAAATAATTTAGAAAAAAAAGGTAATAAAACAGGAATTCAAGTTGAAACCATATTTTTTCCCAGATATGTTTCTCAAATGGAGCTGCTGAATTCTCTCGAAAAGATCAATAATGATAATGAAATACATGGGATCATGATCCAGAAACCCTTACCGGAACATCTTGATGAATCGAAAATCAATATTAAAATAAATCCTGAAAAAGATGTCGATGCTTTTCATCCGTTCAATCTTGGTAATCTGCTTCTGGAAAATGAAGGTTTTATTCCCTGCACTCCGGCAGCGGTTGTCGAAATGTTAAGGTTTTATGGGATAGAAACTGCCGGGAAAAATGTCGTGATTCTCGGAAGAAGTAATATTGTTGGAAAACCTTTGGCAAACCTGTTACTGATGAAGAATAAAACAGGAAATGCAACGGTCACAGTTTGTCATAGCAAAACAATTGATTTGATTGATGTTACAAAAAGAGCAGATATTCTGATTGCTGCTATCGGAAAACCTCTATTTGTAAAACCGGAAATGATTCAAGAAAATTGTGTAATCATCGATGTCGGTGTAAACCAGGTTTCCGATCCTGAAAAAGGAATAAAATATGTGGGAGATGTCGATTATGATGCTTGTTTTGATAAAGCATCTGCGATTACACCTGTTCCTGGAGGGATTGGTTCAATTACAACAGCGATGTTGCTGAAGAATGTGTTTTTGGCATATAAAAAAACAACTCAAATACGATAATTTTATTGACGAAAAAAGAGTTAAAAGTATTTGAGTTCACAAAATTATGAAAAAAATGGTAAATAAATTCGGGAGGATTTGATGTTAAAATTTAGAAAAGTATCATACCTGTTTATCGCTGTTTTAGGTTTACTTCTGATATTAAATGCATGCGGTAGAAAGGGTGAATTAAACATTAATTTAAAACCTGTAATAATGATTACATCTTATGAAGGATCTGATAATGCAGGGTGTCTTGATGATCCAACCTTATTCCAACAAAAGATATATTGGGATGCGTTTGATTATGACGGAACTGTACAAGCTTATGCTTTTCGAGTTGTGGATGTAACTGGAGATCCATACAAAGATGAAAACGGTGATCCGATCGGAACTCCAGGATATGAGTTTGTCGATGATCAAGGTTGGGTTTATCATTATCAAGACGGTGCAGATGAAACAATTCCCATGGATGATCCGGAAGCTAAAATATCGATCTGGACAACTCAGGTTTATGCAGAGATTAACTTTCCGGCAAATGGAGAACAAATTTTCGATGAATTTGGTGATCCAGTTATTGATGAATTTGGAAATCCTGTTTTTGCTCCCGTAACAAGCATTTTTGAAGTAAAGTGTATTGATAACAGCGGTGAAGAAAATGACCAGAATTTCCCTGTTAGAAAATATTTTAATTCATTTTCTGCGACCCCTATGGTTACTATCGAATCCAGTCAGGGTGATATCTCAACAAGAACTATAGGTACAGGTATTTATTTTCAGTTTAATATTCGGGATAATGACCAGTATGTTGGTGAGATTCCTTACTACTTTTTTTTCAGACTAGAGAAACGAGATCTGGATGGAGTAGTTATTCCGTTTGCAGATGGAGGATATGACACAACCTGGATCAGTACAAAAGGACAAACGGATGTAACAAGATTCTTGATGACCCAGGGAACAGATCCGGCTTTAAGTCCTAACTTTTCAATTGATGATCCGGTCGTAAATGATTCAACATATATTATAGCTAAAGCGGTTGATATTGCCGGTATCGTTTCTGATCCAGATACAATTTCATTTCTGGTTTATGATGGATTTCACCCCGGATCATTAATTTACAGTGGAGATAATATCGGTGATGGGTGTGATATCTGGTTGATCGGAGAAAATCATTTTACTACTTATCTGGATGGTTCAATAACCAAGATTATTGAAGAAGAAGATACCTCAGAAGGGAAACATTTTTCACTCCCATTCTGGATCAATAAAGACGGAGAATATGCAGTTTTGGGTAGTAATGATCTGAAAATTTACGCACACTGGGGATGGCATGGTGAATATGGTCAATTAACCCAGGGAGAACCGAATATAACCGATAATCCCAACGATCTGGTCGTAGGTGCATTAAAAGATGAAGATACGGATGCATCCTACTACAGTGAAATGAAGTATTTCGATGTCAGATTGGATGGAGAACCTTATTATTATCCACCACTTCCACCTCAGGGTGACAATTTGCAAGTCGATGAAACCGGCAAAGAATGGCTGAGAATTCCAATAAATCATGAAATCGCTCAGAATGCTGTTCTGACATCTCTCTCAGATGGGTTACATCGATTAGAAGTTCGAGCTGTCGATCTTCAAGATGCAGGCGATCCTACACCGGCTGATCTTGATTTCAGAGTTGTTAATAGAGTTCCGAGAAATGAAAAAGAGGGGATATTGATTATTGATGATGATAATAATCATCCATTTTTTGCACCCGATGAAGTTCTTGATTGTATGTATGAAGATTTTCTGTCAGGATATAGCGGATCAATTGATGTGATCGATAGAAAAGAATTGATCGATAATAATATTTGGAAACCTCAACTACATTTTAATAGAGATGTTTTCTCACCAACCGACTTGGAAAAATATAAACTTGTGATTTATCATTCCGACTATTTGACAATTGATAGCAATTTCCAGAAAGAATTTGAAGTGTTGGAATTATACCTCCGGGGAGGAGGTAATTTAATTCTGAGTGGAGGTAAGAATTTGATAAATACTCTAAATTCTCTCGAAGGTGAATGGGCTAGTACGATTTTTGAAGAATATTTCGGACTTTCAAATGCAGATGGAGATGTTATCAAGGTTGTTACCAAAGATGGGGCAGAGGCTTCTTTTATGCAATTACAATATTTTATTAAAGCTTATGCGGAAACCAGTCCCTATCAGGATATAGATCTTTATCTATATACTGATCTTAATGGCAACGGAATTTATGATGAAGCTGAACCTTTTACCGACTGGAGTGGAAATGAGCAATACGATGAAAGTATTGATGAACCCTTTGAAGATTTAAATGAAAACGGAATTTATGATGACAATGAGCCTTTTACAGATTGGAATGAAAATGAGCAATGGGATGAAAGCCTTTCAGAACCTTTTGAAGATTTAAATAACAACGGAATTTATGATGATGCAGAACCAAAATGTTTTAATTCGTTAGTATTCGGTTCTGAAGCTCTCGGTCCGGTTGTTTATTTTGATGAAAACAACCTATCTGATGATGTAGAAGTACTATACCGTTTTGGTTGTAAAGAGCCGGGAGATGGACCGCTTGATCCGTCTGCTGCGGAATTTGAGGAATATACAGGACAGCCTGTTGCTATCAGGAAAGTTACTGATAATAACAGTTGTTACATTTTCGGTTTTCCGCTTTCATATATGAATGTGGAACAAGTTAATACAATGATGTTAGAAATCATTAACGATAATTAAGATAGGGGGAACGATCATGAAAAAAATAAAAAAATATTCTCTGTTGCTTATCCTGTTTTTAGCAGCATTTGTGATTTTCAGCTGTACAAAAGATGAGGATGGTCCGGTAACACCTTCAGATGAAACCGGTAACGATGATGTTGAAGCCGTACTCATCGACACCTGGGATTATTATCAAATTGAGAATGATTCTGCAGGAACAAGAAATGGTGTAAAAATCGGAGATAATAGAGGTAACTATCCTGAACTCGTTTCCGAAAATTATCTGAAAATATTCACTCATAAAGTTGTTGTCAACGAAGAAACTTTAGGTGGTGAAGATAACAATGGAATTATTGTAAAAGATAATCAAATATATTATCTTGATGAGAATGATCAGGAAAATTATGCATATGATTATTTCTATAATGCGAAGACAGAGGCTTTATGGCTGAAAGGTGATACGGCAGACACACTTACATTTGATTTCGATCCATTTGAAGTTCCTGATACTTTAATGGTGAATTTCGATGAATTTATGCTTTTTTATAGAAACCAACAGGGACCAAGGTTGACTTTACTCCAGCCAATAATTGATTTTATTATTCCGGACGAAGATGAAGATGATCTTGATGATCTTACTCCAAAATTCAAATGGGAAATATTTCCCAATGCTGTGGAATATGTAATTCAAGTTAGGAATGATTCTCTGTTTGAAGGTTCTGATCCAGAATCATTTGTAATTATAGATACTATTGCCGCAGCTTCATACGAAGTAAGCAATGATCTTGAGAATTTCAAATCATTTTATTGGAGAGTAAAAGCAGATAATTCTGCATGGAGTAATATCTGGGTTTTTCATACCCGGAAAGTTGTGGAACTTTTAAATCCGCAAAATAACAAAGTTGTGGGTTTAAGACCTACTATAAACTGGGAAGAATTTAACGATGCTGAAAACTATCATCTGCAAATTTCAAATGATGAAAACGATTTTGATGAAAGAGAACTGATTGTCGATATTGAACAAACAGGAACAGAATATATTCCAGCGATTGATAATTTTAGCGAAAATACAAAGTATTATTGGCGGGTAAAAAGCGATAATACAGAAGGATTCTGGAGTAAAGTCAGAAATTTTAAAACCGAAAGACGAGTGAAACTTGCAACTCCTTTGCCATTGGAAACAGAAGTAACCAATCCAATAGAATTTACCTGGGATGAATTAGATAATGCTTCCTCCTATACAATTCAGGTTTGTCTTGATAATGAATTTACTGATCTGGTTGTCGATAGTACTTTAGGAATAAGTGATAATTATGAAGCCGATTTAGATGTGAATAATGTTTATTATTGGCGAGTGGATTGTGATGTTGCTGCTGATTGGAGTGATACTTTGAGATTCCAGACAAATAATTACCCGTTTCTGAGTTCTCCTGAAAATGAAAGTGTTGATGTCGGAGTTATTCCTGATTTCAAATGGATCGAATATAATGGAGCAGATTCATATACTCTTCAGGTTGCGACCGATGATAATTTTACTGATCTGATAATTGATGAAATCGGTATTGAAGATACAGTAGTAGTGCTTGATACTGATTTTGAAGGAAATCAGACTTATTATTGGCGAGTTCAACCGGATAATCTTAGAGACTGGTCGGAAATATGGAGTTTTACTACTTATGATATAACCGAACAAGTAACTTTGTTAACACCTACTGAAAATCAAGAGGGAGTATATCAAATCCCAGAATTTACCTGGAATCCGTTTACAGGTTCAAGCTTATTCAGGATACAAATTTCGGATGTAGAGGATTTTTCAAATCTTATAATCAATAAAACAACATCCTCTGAATCTTATGATTTATCTGAAGACGATATGTTAAATGAACAAGAGATGCTTATTTTGGGCAATAGTTACTATTTCAGGGTAAGATGCGACCTCAGTATCTGGAGTGCTACTCGTATGTTCACAGTAACGACCGGTATTCCTTATGATGTTGAAGCAGAAGCATTATCTGTATTCAAAGTTGATCTGAACTGGAAGGACTCTGCTCAGGAAGAAACTGAATTTTTAGTAGAAGTTGCAGAATCACTAGAGGGAGATTGGACAGAATTAGGAAGTGTGGGTCAAAATGTAACTGAATTTGTTGATTTTGACAAAGAACCGAATATGACTTATTATTACCGTATCAGAGTTAATACTCCGGTCGGATATAGCGATTATTGCGAACCTGTTTCTGTTACAACTCTCAATTTTTCTTTTGATTCCTATCCTGAACTGGTACCAGTTCCTGCTGGTGATTTTGAAATGGGTAGTAACAATGGTGAAGCAGATGAGCAACCGGTTCATAATATTCTGCTGACACACGATTTTGAAATTGGAAAATACGAAGTTACTATCGGGCAGTATGCAGATGTACTGAACTGGGCTCTTGGTAAAGGAAAAATAAAAGGATTATATGATACTAACATGAATTATGCAGATGATGCCGTCGATGTCGGTTCTATCCTGAAAGATACGGAACTTGAGTGTGGAGTATGCTTCGATGAAGATGAGAAATACTTTGTCCTCCAATCCGGGATCGAGAACAAACCAATGACAGATATTAAATGGCAAGGAGCTGCTGTTTATACAAATTGGCTTGGTCAAATTGCGGAAATAAATACACTCTATAATACCAATAACTGGAGTTGCAGTGTTTATGATGGAGGTAATGGATATCGTTTACCAACAGAAGCGGAATGGGAATATTTTGCTCGTTATAATGCTGCTGACAATGATTGGACTTATCCCTGGGGAGAAACTGAACCAAACGGAGATCTGGCTAATTATTTTAATTCCGGAAATGGAAATATGAGTCTCGATGTTGGTTCGTTACCTGCTGGAAATAGTTACTTGGGAGCAAGTGATATTGCCGGAAATGTCTGGGAATGGTGTAATGATAAATATGATAGTGAATTCTATCTTGAAAGTCCTGGTGAAGATCCGGTTGGTCCGGGTGGTTCAATTAGTGGAACTACCAGGATTGTGATCAGGGGTGGAAGCTGGGAATTCGGACCTGATTACTTGAGAAATACGAATAGAAGTAATTGCAAAGCGGATTTGAATATTGGAAGAGTTACAACTTATATAGGTTTCAGGATTTTGAAGATAAATCCGTAAACAACTAACGATAACGAACAATAAAATATAAAGAGCATCTGGAAATTCCGGATGCTCTTTTTAATAAAGATTATATTCCTTTTTTCACAACCTTATTGATCTTTATCTTATTAATCTCTTCTATCTGAAAAATATCATTTTCCAGGCAAACAAAATCTGCTTGATAACCTTTTTCAATAATTCCCAACCTGTTTTCATCGAAAGAGAGTTTTGCTGCATTTGATGTATAAAGCTTAACTGCCTGATATGAAGAAAGTCTTTCATTTTTATTATGCATTTTGGTAGCTGCATTTATTCCTTTCAGAGCATTCAAATCTGTAATATACCAGTCAGAACCTCCGGTAATCAGGATTCCTCTCTGATAAATGGAAGCAAGACGATTGGTTCTCAAAGTTCGCTCTTTTCCCAGAACTTTTTCATAAAGTCCATTCTTTCCAGCCCATAATCGATCGAACATGGGCTGCATCACGGAACTGATATTTATTTTCTGCATTCTATCCAGCATCTTATCGGAACAAAGTTCGTTGTGGATAATTTCATGCCGCAGGTCTTTTGGATTCTCTCTCTGAACTTCTTCATAAAATTTCAGGATCTGAGAAATGGCAGCATCTCCAATACAATGGATCGCAATTTGTAGGTTATTTAGATGAGCTTCTTTGATAAAATCTTCCCAGAATTTATCCGTTTTATATAAAACACCGTAATTTTCCGGTTCATCTTTGTATGGTTGCAGAAGTGCAGCAGTATGAGAACCGAACGAACCATCTGCAACAATGCAGCCACCAATTCGAGGAGATCCGATTTCCAGAGCTTGTTTGATATCTGTGATTTGAGGATAAAGAATAAACTCGACTGGAAATCTGTGTAGATTCTTTTTTATTAACCGGTAATGCATTAAATCCGAATGAGCATCTCCGATCATCGTATGGATCGTTGTGTGACCTGTTTTAATGGCTTTTTCCGCAGCTTTTAGATAAATATCAAGAATCGCTTCATCAGATAGATTTTGATGAAACCAGGTAGATGCGATTCCGTTCCAGCGTTTATTAAGATGACCCGAAAAAAATTTAGGAAGAGGTTTTTCCCATTTTATTTTTTTTACAGCAATGGAATTAACAACGCAGGAATGACCATCGACTCTTCTTAAAATTACAGGAAGATCAGGGAATATCTTATCCAATTCTTTATTTGTTGGAAACCTTTTTTCCTTAATTTTGTTTTCATCAAAATGAAAAGCAAATATTTTTCCACTGATCGGTTTAGTTTCTGATAAAATCTCGAAAATATCGTTCAATGATGAAACATGTTCC
>Ga0209834_10001819_pt1 | contig 11607 bp, 11 predicted proteins | sample Mar14236cmmetaG_FD_184134 | JGI IMG/M metagenome (GOLD analysis project Ga0209834, IMG submission 184134) | Marine hydrothermal vent microbial communities from Guaymas Basin, Gulf of California to study Microbial Dark Matter (Phase II) - Marker... ...
GGGTTTGCCCTCGGGGGTCACAAGGCGGATGGTCTCTGCGTTCTGGAGGATGGTGGTGACAGGACCGTTCGGGCCGGATGCCTCCACCAGAATAAGGGGCCTTCGCTCTACCTTTACCCGTCCTACAACGAGGGGCATGGCGCTCCCTTCCCAGTCCACGCCGAGGATTTCGTCCCCTGCCCCGAGTTCCGACAGGTAGCGGGTCCTCCCCCCTGGCGCCATGATATAGGCATGGACAGGCCCGGCGTTCACACGGAAGGGCCTTGGAGACACGTAGGGATTTTCAATACTTTCCGAATGAACCAGAAAGAGGCCCCCGCTGCTGTTGCCCACAAGGGCCCCTTCACCCTGTTTCATCATGGTGCAGGTGTCAACGCATACCCTGTGGCCCATCCTCAGGGTCCTGACGTGGGTGATCTGGAATTCCGTGAGATCCATTGTCCCGCCGTCTCCCCTGACCCTGCTGATTATCTCCCTCACCCTGATGGGGTCCCTGTCCGCAATTATGATGCCGTCAACACCCTTTTCAAGGATTGTCAGGGCGGTCTCGGCGCTCTCAAGGTCGTTCACCTCAAGGAAGATATTACCTGCCCGGGCCACCAGGTTCTCAAGGGGGATGATCTCCCAGTCCGTGGGCTTCACGATCACCCGCATGCTCCGGCTCAGCCTGACGATCTCATCCTCGTCGTCTGAAGAGTTGATCTCCATGCGCACCACATCCTCATCCCACCTGATGTCGCCTCCTTCATGGGAGACAACGGTGATAATACCTAAGTCCTTCACCTTCTCAACCATGTCGTTGGGGACGATTACTGCATCGGCCCCGCTTTCAAGGGCAGTGGTGACCAGTTCCTTTTCCCACGGGTCCGCGTTGACCCATATCTCCTTCATACTGTTTTTCCTCCCTGTGTGTGGTATGGCTGATGAAAAAAGCGCTTCAGTCTCGCGAACATCTCTTCAAAATCCCTCCTCTCTCCGTCCCGGACCGTGCGGGCCACCTCCTCCGCGGCATGCAGGTGCTCATCGATGAAGGCCCCCGCAGTGGGGTTTTCCATGAGAATAGATCCGAACAGGCCTGCAGGCTGGTCCAGGACAGCCCTGACACGCTCAAGTCTCCGGGCAAAGGTCTGGGTGGAGCAGGCTATCAGGTCTTTCAGGTCAATGCCGGAACGTTCCACGCACAGGGCCAGAGAAAGGGTTACAAAATGGTTGATCCCCTGAACCACCCCCATTACGCGGTCGTGTTCCTGGGCCGTCATCTCTACAACCACGAGCCCGGCCGTGCTCAGCACCTTTCTGATCCAGTCCAGCCCGCGGGCCCCCCTGCCCCTGCAGACCACTATGCGGAGGCCCGTCTCTCCCCGGGGCGCAGAAGGCCCGAACAGAGGGTGAAGACCCACTACCTGTGACCTGGAAAATTCCAGCATGGCCCCCATGGGCGCGGTCTTTATCGATGTCAGGTCCATGAGCAGGCTATTTTCAGGGACGAGTGGAGCAACATCCCGTATCACCCTCACCGTGTCTGCGATGGGTACCGAGACAACGGTCACGTCACATTGCCGGGCCGCATCAACCGGGGTGACAGGGGTACTGCGGCCCACACGGATAACCCTGAGACCGGTCTGCTCAAGGAGATCGGCGAACCATGCGCCCATGCCGCCCGTTCCGCCTATGATGCCCACCTGAGGGTCATGAATGTTCATTGCTGGTCCCACGGTTCGCCCCCCGAGGGATAGGACCCTAAGGTCTTGATAAACGAGCAGGCCTTTTCCATCTCACCTACTGCCTGGTTCACCGTGTCATCGTTTCCATGGCCTTCCACATCCACAAAGAACAGGTACTCCCAGCTCCCCCTCTTCATGGGCCTCGACTCGATCCTGTTCATGTTGATACGCCTGGAGGCCAGTGGCTCAAGGGCCCTGTGGAGGGCCCCCGGTTCATGGCGGAGGGTGAAAACCAGGGAGGTCTTATCCCTTCCAGTGGCAGATGTACGGTCCTTTCCTATGACCAGGAACCGGGTAATGTTGTTTGGTGAGTCCTCTATGTTTTCCACCAGGATATCCAGGCCAAGGCTGAGCCCTGCCGTCCTGCTCCCTATGGCACCGGCTCCGGCCTCGCGGGCCGCCCGCCGTGCCGCGGCCGAGGTGCTTTCAGCGCCTCTCAGGGAGACCTTTGGGAGATTTTCCCTGATCCACGACCTGCACTGGCCCAGGGCCATTGGGTGTGAGTAGAGGACCTTGATCTCTTCCACACTGTCCGCCCTGCCCAGGAGATGATGCCGTATGCGCAAAAAGGCCTCGCCCGTTATCTTAAGATCGTGCCTGTAGAGGAGATCCAGGGTCTGGTTGACCGATCCTTCATAGGAGTTCTCCACCGGGACCACCCCGTGGCCGCAGATACCTTTTTCCACCAGGTCAAACACCTCTGAAATGGTATCGGCGCTCCGAAGGGTGGTTGAATGGCCAAATATATTCAGGGCCGCCTGGTTGCAGAAGGTGCCTTCAGGACCTAGAAAAGATACGGAAGGGGGCTGCTGAACCGCACGGGCCGCGGAGACTATTTCAGTAAATATGCTCCTCACAGCCTCTTCTGGTAGATCTTCGCCACAAAGAGAGGTGGCGCGCCTGAGCACCTCTTCCTCCCTGGCCCGGTCCAAGACCCCAAGACCGAGTTCCCTCTTTACCTGTCCGATCCTGGCCGCAACGTTCTGTCTCTCTTTCAGGAGGTCCACGATTTCCCGGTCTATGCGGTCAATCTCATCTCGGTACCCTGCCAGGGCAGGCCCGCTCTCCCCTCTATCCTTAAGCTGGTCCACCTGTTCTCCTCCCCGCTGCCGCCAAGATATTCCAGGGCCTCATCAACCGTGGCGCCCCCGTGCACGATCATACAGAGAGCCGACACTATTTTCGTTGGATTATGGTGCTGAAATACGTTTCGGCCGATGGAGGTCCCGGACGCGCCCGCATCCATGGCTCCTTTGACCATCTCAAGGATGGCGCGGTCCGAGTCCATCTTTGGCCCCCCCGCAATGATAACAGGTATGCTGCATCCCTCCACCACCTGCCTGAAGGAATCAGGGTCGCCGGTGTACGAGACCTTGACAATATCAGCGCCTAACTCGGCGCCAAGGCGGGCCGCATGTTTGATGGCCTGGGTATCATATTCGTCCCTGATCCTCTCGCCGCGCGGGTAGATCATGGTCAGGAGGGGCATGCCCCACTTTGAGGCGGTGTGCGCCACGTTGCCCAGATCGGTGAGCATCTCCTTTTCGTGACCGTTCCCGATGTTCACGTGTACCGACACAGCGTCCGCCCCTAACTGAATGGCCTCCTCCACCGTGCAGACCAGTGTCTTTGCATTAGGTTCCAGGGCGAGGGAGGTGCTTCCCGAAAGGTGAACTATCAACGCCATATCAGGTCCGCTCTTTCTATGACCCCGGGCAACGACGCCCTTATGGACCACCACGGCGTTCGCCCCTCCGTCTGCCACCTGAACCATGGCCTTTTTCATGTCAGTGATCCCCGAGATGGGGCCTGAACTTACACCGTGGTCCATCGGCACGATTACAGCCTTTCCTGAACCTCGATTGAAAACCCTCTCCAGTCTGATCTCCTTCCCTATCATTTTAATACCTCCTTGTTCAAGCTGATGCTTTCCACTCCCTGTTGTCGTCTGTTCCTTCATGGATACTCCATAAAAAAGGGCCATGGACGATCAAGACGCCCATGGCCCTTTGATGCCTGATATCAGCGGGCTATGGGCGGACCTCTCCAGCAGAAAAAATAGAGTCCGAGCCAATAAACCCGGGTAAGGGTTCCTGTTGGGACCGATTCATATACCCGCTTTTCCAGTTTCATGATTTCCCTGACATTTTCCATATGGAATTTATCCACCGCTGCTGTCAGACAGTTCTAAATACCGTGCAGATCCGCCAGGACGGACAGGATGCACACTAAAATCTTCATTGTTTTCCTTTGCGTCTTTGCGCGATACCCGTACGGTTCCCGCCTCAAGCCTGTTGCAGCCCCGATCGCCTTAGGTCAATGTTCCGTGTCCTGCCCGCAGGTGATGATCGGCAAGCACCACGGCCACCATGGCCTCCAGGACCGGCACAATACGGGGCACCGCAGAGGTATCGAACCGTCCCTCCAGTTTCAGCTTGCGGGGCCTGGACTCCCTGTCGATTGTATCCTGCTCCATCATGATGGAGGGGGTCGGTTTGATTGCTGCGCGAAGCACGATGTCGTCCCCGTTTGAGATGCCGCCCAGGATGCCGCCTGACCGGTTCGTCCTGAAACCGGAGGGTGTTATGGGGTCGTTGTTTTCAGAGCCTCTCAAGCGGGCCGCTTCAAAGCCCGCGCCGATCTCCACACCCTTTACCGCGCCCACTGACATGACCGCCTTGGCCAGATCGGCGCTCAGCTTGTCAAAGACAGGCTCTCCCAGCCCGGCCGGGCATCGGGTTACCCTGACCTCAACGATTCCCCCTATCGAGTCTCCCTCCTCCTTCTCCTTTGAAACCACCTCTCTCATCTTTCTGGCCGCGGCCTTGTCAGGACAGCAGAAGGGGTTGGTGTCGATGGTCTGGAGGTCGATTTCCTGCGCACGTACCCCGCCCATCTCCAGGGTGTAGGCCCTGATGGTCGTATCGAGCGGCTCGAGGACCTTTCGCGCCACCACCCCCGCGGCGACCCTTGCCGCGGTCTCCCGGGCCGAGGCCCTTCCCCCGCCTCTGAAGTCAAAATGGCCGTATTTCTTATAGTAGGTGTAGTCTGCGTGACCCGGCCTGAACAGGCTGCGCAGGATCTCATAGGGTTCACTCCTCACATCGTGGTTCTGTATGAAGAGGGCGATGGGTGTCCCTGTTGTTAAACCCTCAAAGACCCCTGACAGGATTTCCACCCGGTCTGCTTCCGATCGGGGAGTGTCAGCAGGGCCCCGGCCCGGTCTGCGTCTTTCCATCTCCCGCGCAAAATCCTTCTCTGAAAGAGGGATGCCGGCGGGACACCCGTCTATGACCGCTCCGATCCCTTTTCCGTGGGATTCGCCGAAGGTGGTGACCCTGAAGGCCTGTCCAAAGGAATTACCTGGCACGTTGTTTCTCCTCGGGACGGTCTGCGAGTTGCCGCGAGAAGGCAGCCATTATCTCCGTGGCCACCTGCCGGGGGCCATGCCCGTCGGTACTGAAGGTACAGTCGCTCGCCCGCGCATAAAGAGGCCTTCTCTCCCAAAGGATCTGATCTACCTCGTCTGCGGCGTCGACCCCTGAAAGGGGTGGGCGCATCGAGCCCCCCGCCTCCTGGTCCCTCATCCTCTCCCTGATAACAGCGGCATCCGCCATCAGCCACGCGATCCAGCCGTTCTTTTTCAGGTCTCTCACGCTCTCCATGTCCGTTACCACTCCTCCTCCCGTGGCAATTACCGCCTTATCCATTGAGGCGACGCTTCTCACTATCCCTCTCTCCACTGCCCTGAAAGCCCCCCACCCCTTTTGCGCCACATAGGAGTGAACCGGCAGGCCCGTTTCCTCCTCAATCAGGCGGTCCGTGTCCAGGAATTCCATTCCCAGGTCCCGGGAGAGCAGCCTGCCCACCGTTGTCTTGCCGCAGCACCGGTATCCTATAAGCACTATATTCACGGAATTCCTCATCATCAGTACAAAAAAAAGGCCGTGGGCATTTTTTAATGTCCACGGCCTTGAAATAGGTAAATTTACACTGTCAGCACATGGACATACCCCTCCCCCAAAAATAAAAATAGAAGCGCTGCCATGTCTGATAAGTGAAAATCATTATGTCTTGGGAATACCCCTTCAAACAAAGTTGGGAAACAGCATATACGATCCAAACTCGCCTGTCAAGGATTTTTTTCTTGACATTATTTTTGAAGAGAGCTATGATCATGAGCAATGGACTCACATGGAATAGAAATTTCAGCCGATTATCTCAGAAACTGGTGGTGGCGCAGCTTCTTCAGGGAGGTGCGTCCGCTTTAGGTTGATTTAAGATTCTGTAACACACAAACCGTGGGGCGCCTTCCAGAAGGCCCCGCGGTTTTTTATTTTTGGCGTACGAAAAAAAGGGCCGCGGGGAGAGATCCCCACGGCCCTTTTTTTAAGGAGAAGGCCCTTGGAAATAGAACCTTCATTTTCCCGGTTTAGGCTCATGGCGGAGAAGGGGAACCTCATATCCGTATGCAGAGAAATCATGCTCGATACAGAGACCCCGGTTTCCATCTATCTGAGGATCAGAGAGACGCCCTATTCATACCTTCTCGAAAGCGCCGAGAGAGGCGAGAGGTGGGGCAGGTACAGCATCGTAGGTTATGACCCCCATCTGACCGCGGTTTCATACGGCCACGGGATGGAAATAACGGACAGGTCGGGTAAGGGAAGGGTGATACGCGGTTTTGCCAGCCCTATCAGTGCCTTGAGACATATATGCGGGGGTTTTAGCGCAGTGGGATCGGAATTAGCCTCTCCGTTTCAGGGAGGACCCGTGGGGTATTGCAACTACGATGTTGTAAGAACCTGGGAACGGCTGCCGCAAAGTCCCCCGGAAGAGGAAGAGCTGCCCCAGGCGGTTTTTACCATCTCCGGCAGGCTCATCATCTTTGATCATCTGACCCACAGGATCAAGGTGGCCGTTCTTGCTCATGTGCGGCCCGACACGAACCTCGAGGAGACGTACAGGCAGGCCTGCCGGGATATTGACGAGACCGTTCAATTGCTGCGGAATTCGACTCCACCTCCCCGTGAAGACCGATTTGCCCTCTCGGAACTCCGTTCCAACTTCACCAAGAAAAGGTTCATGCAGACCGTGGAAAAGGCCAGGGAGTATATCGCTGCCGGAGACGTGATCCAGGTGGTCCTCTCTCAGAGGCTGTCGGGCCAGGTATCAGGTGATGATTTCGCCCTCTACAGGAACCTCAGGAGCATCAACCCTTCCCCCTACATGTTCTACCTGAACTTCGGAGAAATAAGGCTCATAGGGGCCTCGCCCGAGATCCTTGTCCGCCTTACGGGCAGGAAGATCCAGCTCCGTCCCATAGCGGGCACCAGGCCCAGGGGTGATACACCGGCGAGGGATCAGACCTTTGAGAGGGAACTCCTCTCCGATCCCAAGGAGAGGGCCGAGCATGTCATGCTGGTGGACCTGGGGAGAAACGATGCGGGAAGGGTCGCGGTCCCCGGTTCCGTGTCCGTGCCTAGGCTCATGGGCGTTGAACGCTACTCCCACGTGATGCATATGGTCTCTGACGTGGAGGGGGAGTTGAGGCCGGATATGGACGCATTTGATCTCTTCATGTCCGCCTTTCCGGCAGGCACGGTCTCGGGCGCGCCCAAGATAAGGGCCATGGAGATTATCGACGAACTGGAACCCGCGGCAAGGGGGCCCTATGCAGGGGCAGTGGGGTATTTCGGATTCAACGGCAACATGGATTTCTGCATCACCATCCGCACCATCACCATCGCCGGGAACCGGCTTTCCGTCCAGGTGGGTGCGGGCATCGTGGCCGATTCCTCACCCGAGGCTGAATATGAGGAGACCATGAAAAAGGCCGGGGCCATGCTGAGGGCCATTGAGGAGGTGAAAAAGGATGATAACGCTTATCGATAATTACGACTCCTTTACCTACAACCTGGTGCAGATCCTTCAGGACATGGGTCAGGAGATAAAGGTTATCAGAAATGATCAGGCAAGTCTTATGGAGATCGAGGGGGAGTCACCGTCTGGAGTGGTCATATCGCCGGGTCCATGTACGCCTGATCGGGCAGGCATATCAATGGAGGTCATTCGTCACTTCGGCCCCAGGATCCCTGTTTTGGGGGTCTGCCTGGGGCATCAGGCCATTGCGGCCGCCTTTGGCGGGAGGGTGGTCAGGGCAGACCGGATCATGCACGGCAAGACATCCCCTATCTTCCATGACGGCAGAACCGTGTATGCGAACATGGCCAATCCTTTTACTGCCATACGTTACCACTCCCTGATCGTTGATAGGCAGACACTCCCCCCTTTCCTCGAGATCAGCGCGTGGACAGAGGAGGGAGAGATCATGGGCATCAGACATCGCTGTTATGGGATCGAGGGTGTCCAGTTTCACCCCGAGTCTATCTTGACCGAGAATGGACCGGAAATCTTGAGAACTCTGTTCTCAACATAAAGACAAGGAGGAATGGATCATGATCAAACAGGCTATTGGAAAGGTGGTAAGGGGCGCGGATCTGAAGGAGAGGGAGATGGAGGAGGCCATGGGTGAAATCATGTCCGGCCAGGCGACGCCGGCCCAGATAGGGTCCTTTGTCACGGCCCTGAGGTTAAAGGGAGAGACCGTGGACGAGATCACGGGGGCCGCAAGGGCCATGCGGGCAAAGGCCACCAGGCTGAATCTCAACAACCATCTGATCAGCATTGACCGGGATGAGATCAACGTTGAAGAGGAGACCATCCTGGACACCTGTGGAACCGGGGGGGACGGCACCAACACCTTTAACGTCTCGACCGCCACCGCCTTTGTGGCCGCTGGCGGGGGCGTGAGGGTGGCCAAGCACGGCAACCGGGCCGTTTCAAGCCTGTGCGGGAGCGCCGATGTGCTTGAGAAACTGGGGGTGGACCTGGATACCAGCCATTCCGACGTTGAGGAGTGTATTAGGGAGATCGGCATCGGCTTCCTCTACGCCCCCCTGTTTCACGGCGCCATGAGATACGCGGCAGGCCCGAGACAGGAGATAGGGATAAGGACCATCTTCAACCTGCTTGGTCCCCTTACAAACCCTGCGGGGGCCTCTGTACAGGTGCTTGGGGTCTACGAGCCCTCTCTCACTGATAAGATGGCCACCGTGCTGGGGAGGCTCGGTTCAAGGCAGGCCTTTGTGGTGTGCGGCGAGGGGTCCTTTGACGAGATAAGCATCTGCGGACCCACAACGGTTTCACGGCTGAACGGGGGCGGGGTGGATACCTTTGAGATGGTGCCCGAGGATTTCGGCCTCAAAAGGGCCGAGCCAGAAGCCATAAGGGGCGGGAACGCAAAGGAGAACGCACGGATTATCAGGGATATCCTGGACGGGGAGAAAGGGCCCAAAAGGGACATGGTGGTCCTGAACGCTGCGGCCGCCTTTGTGGCATCGGGGCTGGCCCCGGATATGCGGGAAGGCAGCGAGCGGGCCGTGGATTCCATCGATTCAGGCAGGGGTAGGGAAAAGCTTGACCGCCTCATAGACTTTACCCGGAACTGCCGGCCGTTTCTCAGGGACCGGGCCTGAGGCGTCTGCCATGCATTCGCTCCTGAAGGAAATAATAGCCGAGAAAAGGCGGGAGATCTCCAGACTCAGGAGGTCGGGTACCTCCGTGGGCAGGGGTGAGCCTCCATCCCCCATGCGGGATTTTGAGGGAGGCATCTCCAGGGACCGGAGGATCGGTCTTATCGCGGAGATAAAGTTCGCCTCCCCCTCTGCCGGGACCATCAGTGATAACTCGGACCCCGTTTTGATCGGACGTATATACGAGAAAAGCGGCGCTGCCGCCCTGTCCCTGATAACAGACCAAGGTTTTTTCAAGGGTGATATCAGGGAACTCCCGCGCCTCAAGGAAGAGGTCTCCCTGCCCATCCTGCGAAAGGACTTTCTCCTTGATCCCGTACAGGTAGAGGAGTCATACCTTCACGGGGCCGACGCGGTCCTCATCATTGCCCGGCTCCTGGGCCTCTCCCAGCTTGAGGAGATGCTGGCAGCGTGCGGGGACCTTGGGCTCGCCCCACTGACAGAGGTCCATGACCGGGACGACCTTGAAAAGGCCCTTTTGTGCGGGGCCCGGATCATCGGGATCAACAACCGTGATCTGGATACGTTCAGCGTGAGTCTCAGGACCACCTTTGATCTGGTTCCCTTCATTCCGGCGTCGTGCCTTGTTGTCAGCGAGAGCGGGATCGTGGGTCCCCGGGATATCAGGCGGCTCAAAGAGGCCTCTGTTGACGCGGTATTGGTGGGGACCTCCCTTATGAAGAGCGATGATATTGCCGCCAGTGCCAGGGCGCTGGTGAAGGCGGGCGGGGATCATGGTGAGGGTTAAGGTCTGCGGCATCACAAATCATGATGACGCAGCCCTGGCGGCAGGGCTTGGGGCCTACGCCCTGGGCTTCATCCTCGCCCCGAGCCCGAGACGCATCACCCCTGAAAAGGCGCGCAAGATCATAGAGGCCCTGCCCCCCTTTGTGAAGACGGTGGGGGTATTTGTCAATGAGAGACCTGATGCGGTCAGACGGATCATGGGGTTCTGCGGACTGGATTTGGTCCAGTTCCACGGGGACGAACCGCCGGGCATGTGTGAAGAGTTCATGCCACAGGTGATAAAGACCTTTAGGGTCAAGGATGATTCAAGTCTTTCAGCCATTCCCCCCTACCAAGGAAAGATAAGGGCCGTGCTCCTGGATACTTATGTGAAGGGGCAGCCGGGCGGAACCGGGAAGGTCTTTGACTGGGATATGGCCGTGAGAGCCAGGGCCCGTGGTATTCCGGTTATCCTTTCAGGCGGACTTACCCCTTACAACATAGGGGCGGCTGTTTCAAGGGCAAGACCCTGTGGGGTTGACGTGAACAGCGGTGTGGAAGAACATCCGGGCAGGAAGGATCATCTCCTCATGGAGGAGTTGATGAAGGTGGTGGGAAAGGGTGGAGAGGGGTGGCGCTGAACATGGGGCTTGAAACCTATATCCGGAATGAACTGAAGAAAAAGGATATCCTGCTCATGACACATGTGGTGCTCGGGTATCCCTCCTTAGAGGATTCGTTCACCGTGATAGAGACGATGGTGGGTGCGGGCGTCGATCTCATGGAGCTCCAGATCCCCTGCTCAAAACCGGTGGCCGACGGTCCCGTGATCCTTCGCGCAAACCGGGAGGCCCTTGAAAATGGGGGCACCGTTCAACTCTGCCTCGATCTTGCGGCAAGGGCGGTCAGGGAATTCCATATCCCGTTCCTTATCATGACTTACTGCAACGTAGTCTTTCGCCACGGTGTGGAGAGCTTTGTATCCGCCATGGCAGAGAGGGGGCTGAAGGGGGCCATCATCCCGGACCTGCCCCATGAGGAGGGATCTGTTTACCTATGGGCCATGGAAAAGAGCGGTCTTGCGCCTATCCTCATCTTTTCCCCCTCCGCTTCGGACGAGCAGATGAAATACCTGGCCTCCCATGCCCGGGGGTTCATCTACTGCATGGCCCGGGAAGGGGTGACCGGTGCCCAAACCACCTTTTCAGATGAAATGCGCCGATACCTTCTCAGATGCCGGAGCGCCACCACCCGCCCACTGGCCGTGGGCTTTGGCGTGAAAAAGAGAGAGGACGTTGACTTCCTGAAGGGCAAGGCCGATGTGGCCGTGATCGGGAGCCAGGCCATACGTGTGATTGAAAGGCGTGGTATCGAGGCCCTGCCAGGTTTTATCCGTGGCCTGCGCTGATCCATCTTTCCCTGGGCCGCCTCTCTGCGGTGCCCCCTCCTTCCTCATCCCCTGTGCCTTCTGCCTTTCCCGGAGGACAATCTCCCTCATCATGGTCTGCCATCCCATTGGATCCCAGGGGCAGGGCTCCGTCATGCTTGCTGATAACAGCTTG
>Ga0209834_10001823_pt1 | contig 11599 bp, 11 predicted proteins | sample Mar14236cmmetaG_FD_184134 | JGI IMG/M metagenome (GOLD analysis project Ga0209834, IMG submission 184134) | Marine hydrothermal vent microbial communities from Guaymas Basin, Gulf of California to study Microbial Dark Matter (Phase II) - Marker... ...
CCCGACAACTGTTGTGGAAAAAGATTTGCCTTGTCGGCAATATCGAGTTCTTCAAGCATCGCATCGACTTTATCCGAGTCGATCGGCTCCCTGCGAATGACAAGTCCCAATTCGATGTTCCGGCGTACTGTCTTCCACGGAAAAAGACCGTAATCCTGTAACACCAGTCCGATTTCACGCCGCCGGCCGTCAAGCTCGCGGCCGCTGAAAAATACTCTGCCCCTGGTGGCACTTTCCAGCCCGGCCAGCATTAAAAGCAGGGTGGTCTTACCGCATCCCGACGGTCCGACCAGAACAATTGATTCATCCTGCCGCACCGACAAATCGATAGAAGCAAGCGCCTCAACAGCGCTGTCTTCGCTCCTGTATATTTTTGACACCTCCCTGACTTCGATCAGATCAGGGGAGGAATCGGTCATCGGTGAGTTCGGTATAATCTGGTTTTTTGGGTATAACATTCTTTTCAAAGAGCCAGTCAATAACGGTGCTCATGGTCTCCGGGACAGGCATTTTCAGATCCGGGAAACGAGGTACCGGATAAGAATCCTTCAACGGCTCCGGAAGACGAATGAATTGCACCATCACCGGACGGGTCTCATCCGGATTTTCATTTATAAATCTGTTCGCCCGCGCCACTGCGGACATAAACTTTTTAACCGTTTCGGGATTTTCCTTTATAAAATCAGCACGAAATATCAGGGTTGTCTGACTGGTGGACATTTCGGCATCATCGGCCAGAAGAACGGCGCCGTTAGCCACCGCCGCCGTCACCAGCGGTTCCGGAAGCGTTGCGGCATCGAGTTGACCGGATAGTAACATCTGCATGCGCAAACCGATATTCTTGACCTCGGTAAACTGAATGTCGGCCTTACTCAATCCCCGAGACAGAAGTAATGATTCGGTCAGATAATCGATAACCGAATTTGATGAGACAGCAATCGGAATATCTTTAAGATCACGCAGTTTACCATATCCGCCATCCGGCTTCCCGAGAATCCCGAACATTCGCCGATCGAAACGGGTATCATAACCGACCGCGACAATGGCGATATTTGACCCATTGGCCTCGATAACGGTCGGTGTGAAGAGATCCCCGAAATAGCCGTCAATCGCGCCGGAAATGATAGCAATATCTTTTTCCGAGGCTGAATTAAAATTGACCAGTTCTACTTTAAGACCTTCATCATTAAAAAATCCCTTTGTATCCGCGACAAACAACGGCAGCGACTGCAGAGCCGGGATTGTCCCGAATTTAATGATTTTGCTTTCTTCAACCGGTTTTTTTTCGGTTCCGCATCCTGCGATCAAAAGCGCTATGATCAACAGCAGTATCGATTTATTCATATTTTTATTCATAAAAACTCCTTCTGTCAGCTTTACTCTATGATTCAATTCCCCGTTTTATAAACTCAGCCGTAGTTTCGATCCAGTCATTCAGCTTGCTCTCATCCGCCCGGTACAGATCGGACCCGGGAGCCAGAAATTTGATATAATAGGAGCGAAGCAGGCTATTCGATATGGTATTAAGCAAATAAACCGTCTTTTTAATGTCGATATCCGCTCTCAACTCACATCTTTCAATCCCTTCGCGGACAATATCTTCCAGAAATCCCTGCGCTTTCCGGTGAAGCGCCATCAGCTTTTTTGTCCCGTAGGGCGCATCGCCGGATTGTAATACATGAAAATAAATACGGGCCAGATGCGGATGCTTCCTGATAAATCGAAAACCGGCATGCAACAGGTTTTTTATCCTTGAGAAAAAATCCTGCCCGGCGGAATCATCACGAACAGCGCGAAGATAACCCTTTACCTTATCGGTGGCGGCGCTTAAGACAAAATCAAAAAGCGACTCTTTATTCCTGAAATACTGAAAAATCGAGCCTTTGCTGACTCCCGCCGCTCTGGCCAGAGTGTTCATCGAGGCGTTCTTGTAGCCCTGATCGGCGAATTCCTCCACTGCCGCCCCGAAAATATGCTCCCTCTTCTCCTTTTTCAGCCTTCTGAAAACCTCTGTAATATTTTCATTGCCCATATCAAATACCTCAAAATGACCAGATGGTCATTTTATAAAAATATTGATTAATTGTCAAGCCATACAGTATTTTTATTCGTAATTCGTAACGTCAATTAAATTGGAAGATTTCGGCATCTCAGCAACCAATACTATGTAGACTCAAATAATATATATCCCGAGGAGGACTCATGAAGGTCTTGAAATCACTTTTGGCTGTTATATTACTTCTGACAGCCGTCGGAGCCGGGGCGCAGGAAGCCGAATCTGAAATAATTATTGAACCGGTCAAGATCAATGACCATCTTTACCTTATTCACAGCAGCAGTAATTATGATATTAATATCGTGGCTTCGATCGGCCCCGATGGGGTCCTGCTGGTTGACAGCGGAACCGAAGAAATCGGCCGAAAATTGCCGGCGGCATTGAAAAAACTGACCGATACCGAGGTAAAATATGTCATTAACACGCATGTTCATAACGACCACACCGGCGGTAATAAGTATTTTAAAGAATCGGCCACTATCATTGCCCATAAAACCGTCCGCGAGAGGATGTCGGGGAAATATTATTCGCTGGCCGCCATGCCGCAGGAGGGCATCCCGGACAATACTTTCGATGACAGCCTGACACTTAATTTTAACGGTGAAGATATTAAAATGATTCATCTCCCTCCCGGCCACACCGACGGTGACATCCTGGTGTATTTTACCGGATCGAATGTATTGTGTATGGGAGATCTCCTGTTTGGCGATAATTTCCCGTATTTCGATATCCAGCGGGGAGGTGATATAAGGCAGTATGCCGAAAATGTAAAATATGTCATCGACAACTACCCGGAGGATGTAATGCTTGTCGGCGGGCACCGTCGTCATTACACGATCGAAGATTTGAAAAAATACCATGATGTGCTGACGGAGACGACGGACATTATTTTCAAACAGGCGGCACTGGGGAAAAGCGCCGAAGAGATGCAGGAATCAAAAATACTCTCGAACTGGGAAGATTGGGGCCAATGGCATTTTGTCAGCACCAATGACTGGATACGATGGGTGTGCGGCGACTATCGCATGAGACAGGCCGATCCGGTCGAGTCGATATGCAAACCCCTGACCGAAGTAATCGCTAACAAGGGCATTAAAGAGGCTGTCAGATATTATCACGACCTGAAAAAACAGCATCCCGATGATTATGTCTTCGCCGAGCAGGAACTCAATACGCTCGGCTATCAGTTGATGTATCGAGATATGCTCGACGAGGCAATCGAGATTTTTAAACTCAATATCGAGGCTTTTCCCGAATCCGGTAATGTTTATGACAGCATGGGTGAGATATATTTGAAAACGGGCAACAAGGATCTGGCTCTAAAAAATTACCGGAAATCACTGGAACTCGATCCCGGCAACGACAATGCCCGGCAGATGATTGAAAAAATCAATTCAGAATAAAGCGGTTGAAAATCGCGCCGCAGAAACTCAGCGACATTTTCTTGACCGTGCTCGCCGGCAGTGTTATTTTATACCGATTTCATAATAGGTGTAAATAACACACGGGAGCTAATTCCGGATGAAACAGACTGTAACCCGGATCGTCGTTTATTCGGCCCTGGTTGTAATTATTGCAGTGATCGGCATTATCTGGCGCGGCCGGGAAATCAAAAATATTAAGATGACCAATTATGGTTTTAACGCCCGCCTGGTCATGGACTATACCTCAACGAACCCCGCCAAAGCGGTCGGCGATCTTAAGCAATCCGTAAAAACCGAACATATGCATGTCCTTGAAGAAAGCGAATCCGGGGATTATTTCTGGGAAATGATCGGACAAACAAACCGGTTCTGGCTTTTCTCAAGTTCCGTCCATAAAACCACCATTGTCGCCGATCCGACATCACAGCAGGATGACGCCGGGAATATCATCTGGAGAGTGCAGGTTTTTGATCGTCGTATCCGATCCCTGTCGATGCTTTATTTTTCGATAGTCGTCGTTTGCCTTATGTCGATCATGGCTTTCAGGGTCAGGCGGAATCGGCTGCCGCATATCTTCGAAAACTCAACCGGCCATGAAAATCAGGCGGTAAGTAATGATGAAATCTGATACATTTTCCATAAAGGCTCTTATTTTCGATACATCCGGAAAACTCAGGTCTCCGGTAGTACTATTTTTCACCGCCTTTGTTATACGGCTTATATATCTTATCGTCGTGCTCGCCAACAACGATCGGACCGCTCTTTCCGAAATGTTCGCCGATACCGCCATATACCTCAGGGCGGCTGATTATCTTTTCGGTATTAATACCAACGGCCAGTATGAATTGTACATGGTCGGGGCCGGCTACCCGTTTTTCCTCGGGGCTTGTAAGGCGATGTTCGGGAATTCCTTCTGGCCGGTTTTGTTTTTTCAGGTTGTCCTCAGCAGTCTGTCTTGCGTGATGATCTGCAAAATCGCCGATTTACTGCTGAATAACCGCCTGATCGCTTTTGTCGCCGGCATGATCTCCGTTTTGTCCATCACCTCGATATCGCTGTCCGCATCCCTTCTTACCGAAACATTGTTTTTCTTCTTATTGACCTTATCGCTGTATCTCTTTATAAAAGGATTGAGCTCGCGGCGGTGGCGGTATTTTGTAACCGCCGGTATCTGCGGCGGACTGATGGTCGTGGTGAGATCGGCGGCCATGTTTATCCCGCTTATATTTATCGCTCTCGTCTTTCTCATCCCGTCACCGGGAAATGCCGGTAATATAAAACTGATATTTAAAAGATCTCTCGCGGCCGTCCTGATAATGATCCTGATGCCATCGATGTGGGCGGTGAAAAACAAGATATCCCACGATATCCTGACTTTATCAGGGACCGGCATCGGTGCAGCCAAAGTCTATCTGACAGCCCAGGTGCTTTATTCGGTCAGTAATCGGCCCTCATGGGAATTTACCGCCTACAGGGATTCGCTGAGTCGGAGCTCGATGACAGATTTCAGGGCGGGTGAATTTAAAAAGGCGCAATCCGAGGCGTACGATCTGGTGGTCTCCACATTTAAAAGACATCCCCTGGAATATTTTAAGAAGTACTTCTCGAATGTATGGGAGAATGTCACTGCCATATCGAGCCTGCAGAACAACCAGTTGCCTGCTCTTGAAAATTACTCCGGGTGGTTTTATCCGCTGAGATGGGGTTACCAAAGCCCGGTGATGCTTATATTATCGCTTATCGGCCTGGCGATTATTTTTCGGAAAAATATTAAAACAGCTCTTGCTCTCGGCCTGTTCCTGATGTATTTCGGATTATTGTCGGGAGTGACTTTCTGGCAGGGATCCCGCATATTTTATCCCGCCCAGGTGGTGCAGACAATCCTGGCCGCGACAACATTAGTTTTTCTATATGACCTTATAATACTGCATGGTGTCAGAAGATTTTTTGCCCGAAAATGATCAGTTAGACCAGACAGTGTACCCCTGGCGCCGGAATCGGCGGGTCAACTTCTTCTCGAGCTTTATCGCTTCCTCGCGGGATTCAATAGGATTGTAATCTTCATACATCTCCGGAAGAAGACACAGTCCCCATCTCCTGACTTTTCGGGAATACAGCGGAAAACCCTTCTTTGAGCGCCGCCCGGCAGTATGTTCCTCAAAACGGGCTTCGGGTGTTTTTGAACTATAACCGACATAGAGGCATTCTTTATCGGCATTCATATCAGGATTGGCCTCTTTGGCCGCCCGTGTCAGGGCGAAACCCTCATCCAGCTTGATGACATAAACATGGTACTGTCGTCTCGCCATAGTGATATAATCGGCAGTCTTCCGTGGAATTATAGAAACTCAAAATGAGGTGAAATAAGAAAAAAAACAAAAAAAAGAGGCCGGGGCTAAATGGTGGGTTATACACTGTCGGCTCGCCCCGGCCGTTAAGATGTACCAAATACTACGGCTGTTTTCAATTTTAGTCAAGCGTTTTATTTAGATTTTTTTGTCCTATCTAAGGTATGTTTTACCGTCTTTTCAATCTACCTGTACAACAATCACTTACGCCTACCAGCAGACGGGCGCCGGACCGCCTTTATACAGATATCCGATAATATAAGTTTCATCCAGAATATTTATACTCGAGTTGCCATCAACATCACCACAGACCATAGTCGATATGGTGCCCTCCGATGTCATCGGTTCATAAGCATCTGAATCCGGGCTGTCAAACTGCGGCAATCTTCTAGAGTAACCGTCAAGAGCAATCGACGCCGACTGGCCGGCAACGGCTGTCGGGGAAATTGTGAAATGCAATTTCATGATCGTGCCGCCCCCTGGTGTCATCATCGGAGTCGCCGGATCGGTATTCCATATTTTGACAACCTCCCGTTTGTTGTCGTTGTCGAGACTGACCATATGCAGAGTATCAGGATAAACTGGACAATTCTTCCATACTTTTTTAAAAAATTGTAAGTCGTTGGAAGACATAGAGACCAAAATTTCATGGAATAGGCCATCGGTGGGTGGTAGATTTCGTAAAATGCATGCATAAAAAAATACGCCATCAGGGATTCGAACCCCGGACCCGCTGATTAAGAGTCAGCTGCTCTACCAACTGAGCTAATGGCGCATTTGACTCGGTCACCTTTATCCGAAAATTCCGGCGCCGAGTATCAAAATTTTGGTGAGGGTGGATGGGATCGAACCATCGACCCTCTGCTTAAAAGGCAGATGCTCTACCACTGAGCTACACCCCCACGTCAATTTTTTTTCAGGCGCTGTAAAATATATAACCGATTTCTTATGTCAACCGGTTTTTCGCCTATTTTACGCTGAATTATTGAACCTGCAATAATTCAACGTCGAAAATAAGGGTGGCGTTTGGAGGAATCACTCCACCGGCCCCGCGTTCACCATAGGCCAGCTCGGGCGGAATGATCAGACGGCGCTTGCCGCCCTCTTTCATCGTCATAACACCCTGGTCCCAACCCTTGATGACCTGACCGACACCGATCTGGAATGCGAACGGCTGTCCGCGATCGACCGAGCTGTCGAATTTCTTGCCGTCTGGAAGCCATCCGGTGTAATGCACCTGGACCTGCGATCCATTGGTCGGGGATTTGCCCTCGCCCACAACAGCATCGATATATTTCAGCCCCGACTGGGTCGTGACCGTATCGCCGGCCAGTTCGGCATAAGTTGTCGCCGAAGGCGCGGCCTCTGTCAGAGTGTCGGTTGCTTCTTCTTTCACCTCGACATCCTTGCTGGTGTCCGTTTCAGTTTTGTTACCGGCACAGGCAATCATACCGGCCATCAGTAAGACAGACAACAGTAAAACCCAAAACCTCATAAAAACTCCTGTAATTTAAGAATTATAAGATGGGTATATATAACAAATGATGTTGTCTTTGTCCAGTCCGCAGATAAATAAAAAACCGGGCGCAGTTTTTTGATGCCCGGCTTGCAGCTTATTTTAAGACAAAGACTTATCAACCCTCTTCTTCAAACAGGACACGTTCGAACTCATCAACCAGATCGGAAAATATCTGAATAGTATTTTCAAACGGCTCGGTGGTGGTCATGTCGATTCCGGCCTTTTTGAGAATGTCGATCGGGTAGGCAGAGGTGCCGGTTTTGATAAATTCAATATAGGCCTTCTGAGCTTCCGGATCGCCGGCCATGATTCGCTTGGACAGCATTTGCGAAGCGGCATAGCTGGTGGCATACTGGTAAACATAATACATCCGGTAGAAATGGCCGATCCGGAGACAGCCCAGATCACGTCCCTCGGGGATGAAATAATCCGGCCCGTAATATTTCTGGTATATTTCGCGATAGATTTCACGCATCGATTCCGAGGTCAGGGCGCCGCCGTTCTCGACAATTTCATGAATCTTGAGTTCGAATTCGGAGAAGAATATCTGTGTGTAGAAAGTGCCGATGATCTGGTTGATATAATAATTCAGCATATACAGTTTTTCTTCGCGGGTCTTAGCGCGATCATACATATACTTAATCATGAGCGCTTCATTGCAGGTCGAGGCAACCTCGGCGCAGAAAAGCGAATGTCCGGAATAGGTGACCGGTTCATTTTTGTTGGTATAATATGAATGCAGGGCATGGCCCATTTCATGAGCCAATGTGAAGACATTATCAAGCGTCCCGGTGTAATTGAGGAGGATAATCGGGTGAACCGAATATGTTCCCCAGCTATAGCCGCCGCTTCCTTTGCCCTGAGTTTCATAGACATCGATCCAGCGGGAATTAAGCCCCATCTTGAAATTCTCCAGATACTCGTCGCCGAGAGGCTGGAGGGCCTCGAGGCACAATTTTTTGGCGTCTTCGTATTCGTAGTCAAGCTTGACATCTTCAACTAACGGGACATACATGTCAAAGCTGAACAAAGTATCGAGACCGAGGGCCTTTTTGCGGATGGAAGCATATTTGTGCAACGGTTCGAGATTCTCATTGGCGGCTTTGATCAAATTATAGAATACGGATAAGGGAATATTATCGCCATAAAGCGAATTTTCAAGACAGCTTTTATATCCACGAACCTTGGTATAGAAAACATCTTTGTTGACCGATGAGGCCAGAGTGGCGCCGAGCGTGTTAACATAAGGCAGGTAGGCCTCATTGTAAACCCGGCTGGCTTCGCGCCGCACATCACGGTTTTTTGATTCCAGCAATTTGCCGTAACGGCCTCGGGTCAATTCAATCTCATTGCCGTCTTCATCCTTGACCATCCCGAAAGTGATATCGGCATCATCCATCATCCGGAAAATGCTTCCCGGCCCGGAAGCTATCGGTCCGGCCAGGGCCAGAATTTCTTCTTCTTTTTCGGAGAGGATATGCGCTTTTCGGCGAAGGAGATCGGTCAGATAGAAATCATAGACGGCCAGCCGATCGTTGTTTTTTATGTATGATTTCAGGGTCTCATCAGGAATTTTCAGGATTTCCGGCTCGATATAGGATGTCATCTGATCAAGCCGGGAGTATAGCATCCGGACACGGGTGCTCATTTCCTGGTATTTGCTGACACGGTTATCTTCATCCAGTTTAAGGTTGGCGTAAACATAGAGCCGGTGAGTCAGACTTCCAAGCGAGTCGTTCATCACCAAACATTCGGCCAGGGTTTCGGCGGAGTTGCCAAGTTTTCCTTTATACTCTTCCATTTTGGAATACAGCGCTTCGGTACTGATAAAAGCTTCTTCCCAGGCTGAATCCGAGGGGTAGAAATCAGTCAGATCCCATTTGTACTGATCGTCGATCTGATCTCTGGTCGGAGCCTTTTCGACTTCGGCCGCAGCCGTCCCGATGGCGGCCGCAATCAGAATAGCGGTAAAGGTGAGGATAAAACTGAAGCGTTTGCTGAAGGACATTCAATGCCTCCCTGTTGAAAAGGTTAAACACTTGTTGCCGGCGCGTAAAATACCTTAATACCGGGGCACAATATACCCCGACATCAACGCGTAAAACGCCCCAATATGCTTATTTTACGGGAAATATCAAGCCGGGGTTGCAAGAATGTGGTACAATTCGGGGGTCATTTCTGCCAATTTTCAGATAATTTCATACTCATAAGCCGCCGTTATTTTCGAACCGCTTTCCAGAAAACGCCTGATATACTGACCGCAATTGCTGCCGATACGGTTTTCCTCGAGCTCGCCAAGGCTTATGATGACTTCAAAACCATAACCGTAAAGAGATTCTTTCAGTCGGCAGGTCTTCTCACATTCCTTATTTGCCATCGAGTTGACCAGTCCGTTATTTTCCGCGGTGATAGTCGGGTTGACCGGCGTAAACTTGACCACGAATATTTCGGGATCGAAAATCCGCGCGATTTTTTCCGGCGAAACCGGGCAATTTTCCGCGAGAGCGAAATTGAGGGCTATTTTTCTGTCACCGTAACAAAAATATTTTCGACCATATTCGGAAATTTCGCTCAGCGACCATTTCTTTATCGGTATCAGCTTATTTCTTACCTGCTCATCAGTCGAATGAATCGAAAATTGAAGCTGAAATCTTCCATCTGCATACAGCCTGCTTTTTAAGTCGATAAGCCGTTCAAAAAATGCGTCAGTATTTCCCGGCGCTACCGATGAGATACACGGCATCAGTCCCGGGGCCTCGTACCTGCCCGGAAGTTCTTCGAGAACCGCCAGGACATTGTCGTTAAGCGACGGCTCCCCCATACGGGCGAACTGTATTTTGAATTTCGATACCGGAATCACCCTGTCGGTGTAACGCCGCGCAATCGGATAGTCAATCTGCTCAAAAATATCTTCGACAGAAATTTTACCCCGGTACCATCCGCCGGCATCGCACATGGCGCAACGCACCGGACAACCATACATGGTTGAGATTATCAGCACCCACTTCTCTTCACGCGGAAAAGGCGGTTGTAGCGATTCTACAAACTCGACATAATTGCCGGGAGCCGTTTCGGCCAGATATACACGGGCCAGCTCGTCATGGCCGGTACTGCCTGCTATATGCATTGCTTTCTTTCCTTAAGTTTTCGGAAAACCCGCATCGCCGCCATAAGGCCGTCGCCGACAGCGATTCCGACCTGCCGGTAAATTCCGTTGGAAATATCACCGGCATAGTATAATCTTCCGCATTCAATTAAATCATTCTCATATCGACGAAACTCATCATCGATAAAATCATCAGCCGGTTCGCGGCCGATGGCGGCGACAATGTAGTCTGCCTCAATTTGATATAGTTCGCCCTCCCGCTCAAGACTCATTTCCAGCCTGCCCCCTGATGTCTCTACGACATCGCGTACTTCAGTGTTGCTCATTATCGATATGCGCCCCGATTTGTCAGCAAGATTTTTCAGAAGCGGGAGAGCCTGACTGCATTCGCTTCGATTAATAACGATCACATCATTTGCATGTGCGAGATTGACAGTATAATCCAGGCCGACATCACCGGCCCCGATTATAATTATGCGTTTTTCTGCAATAGACAGGAGGGGGTACACTTCGCTGAGTATTCGTTTATTAATTCGTTCGGGAAGTCTATTTACAAAGTTCGGCCTTATTGCCTTTGTCCCGGCGGCGACAATGACAGCCCCCGCCCTGTAATTATTTATATCTGTTTGAAGAATAAATTGTTCACTGTCATGGTGGTAAGTCAATTTTTTTACACGCTGGAAAATCGGTAATACACCCGCTTTTCTCAACTGCTTTTGCATGATACCGGCCAGCTCGATCCCGGAGATACCATCGGGAAAACCGGGATAATTTTCAATCTTCCAGGCATTGCGTACCAGCCCGCCTGCCTGATCCGATTCGAAAAGAAACGGCTCCAAGCCGTATCTCTTTAGCTGAACCGCGGATGCAATACCGGCCGGCCCGGCGCCGATTATGGCGACTTTTTCGCAGGTCATGTTCGGCTTTCCAATTGCTCTATTATCTCCGATGTCAGCACCGGGACGGCAAAACCATGCGACAAATTAAGCAATGCCGCCAGATGAAATTGCTCGTTGTATGATGCGGTTCCATCGACCGCAAAGAAAACCTCGAAGCCGCGCATGAAAGCAGAACGGGCGGTACTCTCGCAACAGAGATGCGTCAGTACTCCGGTAATTATTAGTTGGCTTATACCCTGTTTTTTCA
>Ga0209834_10001825_pt1 | contig 11599 bp, 13 predicted proteins | sample Mar14236cmmetaG_FD_184134 | JGI IMG/M metagenome (GOLD analysis project Ga0209834, IMG submission 184134) | Marine hydrothermal vent microbial communities from Guaymas Basin, Gulf of California to study Microbial Dark Matter (Phase II) - Marker... ...
GTAGTTGACCTTTTCACTCCCGTATTAAACCTTCAGCACGAAAACTGTAGTACTTATCTCGCCCAACGATCACATGATCTACAAGCTTTATACCAAGTATATCACCGGCCTGAACAATAGACTGTGTGATCCTTTTATCATCAAGACTGGGTGATGGATCTCCCGATGGATGATTGTGGACTACAATGATAAAACACGCGTTGGCTTTTACGGCAAAGCGATAAACTTCTCTTGGATGAATCAGCGTCTCGTTTGCGATTCCAGAGGTGACATCTCTGTGTGCCAGGACACACAATTTGCTGTTCAAAGCGATAACTCTGAGCACCTCCACTTCCAGAAATCTCATTTCGTGGCAATAAGTAAAGACTTTTTCAGGTTTATCCAGTTTTGTGCTTTCCACCACAAGCTCGTTGTAGAGTCTCTTTCCCAACTCCATGGCCGCCTTTACTGCCGTTGCTTTCGCCAAACCTATTCCCGGCAACGAAAGAATTTCTGCAATATCAGCATTCGAAAGGTTTTTCAGAGAATTATCAAACCTCTTCATTAACCTTTGTGACAAAGAAGATACGCTGTTACCATTTCCGCCAGTTCTCAAAAGCACTGCGATGAGCTCCGCGTTCGAAAGAGAAGATACTCCCGAATGAATCATTCTCTCACGCGGTTTCAGGACTCCACCACCCCTTGCGGTAAAGATACTGCCACAAAATTCCCAAAGGCAATCCCATTACAGCGAAGAAATCGCCTCTCAAAACTTCCACAAAAGCTCCCCCAAGGTCCTGTATTCCGTAACTTCCCGCTTTGCCGTGTGAGTACTCTTCAGCGTAAAAATCTATCACATCCAAGGGAATCTCTCTAAATTTCACCTCGGACACACTCACACTACTCCACACTTCACTTTTTGACAGCAGAGCCACGCCCGTGTAAACACGGTGCCACTTTCCTGAAAGCATCCTCAATTGCTGCCTTGCTTGACAGATGTCTGTTGGTTTACCCAAAATCCTACCATCGAGCCGGACTAATGTATCTGCCGCAATCACCAAATCTGCTTTCTCTCGATCTGCAACCTCTGAAGCCTTCAGCAGAGCCAGCGATTCTACTATTCTATCAGGGTTCATACTCACCTGAAGATAGTCATCTTCCCCTATCTTGGGACTCACTACTTTGAAATTGCGAAGAATCATTTTCAATATTTTTTGACGACGTGGAGAAGATGATGCCAGAACTACTTGCATGTGACCACACTCTTTTCACTATCAGAGCATTCGCAAAGGCCCCAAATGAACCAAGCACAAGCATATAGGGCAGTAGTGCGAAAATGGCAGAACTACCCAGTATTAACCTACCTACAGTGACCTGCACCATGTTGTTGACTACACTGCCTATAAGGCTCACTCCAAATATTCCAAAAACGCGAAGCTTCCAGGCAACACCTTGCGCAAAAGCTGCCGTTAAATTGCCGAAAAAACTCATAAAGAACACAGGTCCCAAAAATGTTCCAGTAAAAATCGATCCCAACAGGCTCTTCACTAATGCCACTAAGACTGCTTCCCTGGTACCAAAAGCAATGGCCGCAGCAAGAACCGTGAAGTTGGAGAGCCCCCATCTACCAAAAGGTAGGGGAAATGGTATTAAAGCCTCAATTAAATAAACTGCCGTTCCAATAGCTCCAAGAAGAGCTGTTCTCACAACCCGAACACTGTGATTTACCAAGTCATCACATCCACGCTTTCGTTAGTGTGGACAAACTTCACAACTACCTTATTTGGCACACAGATAATGACGCCACCAGGTCCAACTGTCCCCATTTTCTCACATATTTTCAAAGGACACGTTGAATCTTCAACCCTCACCTTTTCTCCATCCTTTACAACAGAAAGCAGTCTTTTACCATTAACAACCACTGGATACACACCATCAGCACTCGTCTTTAGAACAACTTCACCATTTACGCTGACTTCAATGTATCCTGATCCTTCACCATACGTATGAAAACAAAAGAACATTGCCACTGCTGAACACATGACTACAAGAATCGCAATGTCCCATATTCTGAATAAATTACCTGTCCGCTTCATAAACACTCAGAGAGGGGGATTTTCTGATATTTCTGTCTTTGTCAACTAACAATACATGTCCCCCTGACTTTGGAAAATCAAGAACAACGTATTCCCAGTTTTTTCCACCAAGTACAAAAGCCGCTGTCGAAAGCGCATCTGCTGTAACCGCAGTGCTTGCAACAACAGTTGCGGACTTAATGCCTCGAGCCGGATATCCTGTCTGGGGATCAAGAATATGGTGGTAGCGAACACCATTTACGATAAAATACCTTTCGTAATCACCAGAAGTCGCCACAGCTCCTGAGTCTAAGTAAAGATATCCAACGCATTCATTCGTATCATCAGGGTCTCTAATGCCAATAACCCAGGGGCGGCTGCCAAATTTTGGGCCGATTATTCTTATATCTCCTCCTGCCTCGACAAAACCTGTGCAATCTGGATCGACTTCTTTCGCGATTTGATAGGCTCTGTCGAGAGCATATCCCTTTGCGATTCCACCCAGATCGATATGAATTCCATTGAGCAGCTTGGCACGACGTTTCTGCCGATCGAGTAGGATATTTTTGTATCCCGTATGCAGTAAAGCAACCTCAATTTCAGAAGAATCTGGGACACGCACGTCCTGTTCATCAAGCTGATCAAAACCCCAAAGATGTATTAAATTTCCCAAAGTAGGATCAAAAGCCCCTTCTGTTATATTAGAAAACTTTAGAGCCGCATCTAAGAGAACAAATGTTTCTTCATCCAAATCAACCCAGTCTTGAGACACATTGATTTTAGACAGAACACTCTCTGGATCATTCGCGTTGTACTTTTTGTATATCCTATCAAGTTCTGTAAAGAGCATCTCGGCTAATGATTTGGGGTTGATTTTCTCAGAAGACACATAAATTCTGCAGTAGGTTCCAAGAGTGAAGCCGTTGTATTCGTAATAACTCGGCGGAGTTCTCAATAAAAATAGCACAACAAGCGTTGCAACAACTACACTTCCTGTAACGAAAAGCCATACTACCTCTTTGTTCAATCTCAGAAGTATCTCACGATCTCTAGCCCGCACTTACTGCACCTGCCTTTTTCATCCAGACCCACAATTTCAACTTCGTAGCCAGTGCGGCGAATCACCATTGTTCCACACTGCGGGCAGAACGTGCTTTCATATTTTTCATTCCAGACGTTTCCAAGGTAAACGTATTTCAGATAGCTTTTCGCAAGCTTGTACACATCACTCATTCTCTTGAGTGACGTCGCCTCTTTTGTAAATTTATAGTTTGGAAAATACCTTGACAGATGGAGAGGAATGTTTTCATCGAGATTTGCTATCCATTTGAACTCCTCTTCAAGCTCATCGAAGTTGTCATTTTCCCCTTCTATTACAAGTGTTGTGAGTTCAACGTGTATACCATGTTCAACAGCCTTGGAAATCGTTCTAAGGACTGTTTTCAAATCTCCACCCATCTTGCGGTAAAACTCCTCGTTGAATCCCTTCAAATCTATATTCATTGCGTGAATCGATTGAACAAGAAGTTCTAAAGGCTCCTCTTCTATCAGTCCATTGGTCACGACAACATTGTATATACCTTCCTTTAAGGCTATTCTTGAAGTATCCAAGACAAATTCAAACCAGACGATTGGTTCGTTGTATGTGTACGCAATGCCTCTGGAACCCCTTTCCGTGGCAATCGAAATGAGTTGTTCAGGAGAAACATTTCTCGTAGACGCCACCTGTTGGGAAATTTCCCAGTTCTGACAGAAAGCACATTTCATATTGCACCCAAAACTCCCAATGGACAGTATCTTCTCGCCCGGATTGAAATGAAACAGCGGCTTTTTTTCTATTGGATCAAGATTGATAGAAGTTATCTGCCCGTAATTCAGAAGCAACATGACACCGTGCTCATTCTTCCTTGTCAGGCAGTATCCGATCTGCCCGTCCGCCAATTCACAGTGATGAGGGCAAAGTTCACAACGAACCTTCCCGTTTTCAAGGTTCACAAAGCAAAGAGCCATTTTTTCCATTGCTCCCACTCCTCAGTGATTTAGTGATAACGTTCAACCGTGAACCTGTATATCTGAAAACTTTCGTCGCGGTTTATTCCCGCTTTCATGCACGCGATCGAAAGTTGATCCTCAATGCTTTCGACGCCAGGTAAATCCGGTAGAAGTAGCCCTCTTTTCCAGCCACTTATAACAATCACTCCGTATACCTTCGGGTTAAGAGTTGATATGTCTTCAGTAAGCTCAGGTTCATTGAGTATATCCACGGAAACGGCGATATTCCCCAACTCGGAGAGAGTCAAAGGTGGAAAGCGAGGGTCCTGAGTTGCCGATGCTATGGCGTTGTCCCTTATTTCAAGAGCAAGATTAGACTTCGTAGCCATATACGTGCCTATACAACCTCTAAGCTCACCATTCAGTTTGTGGAGAGAAACAAAGCAACCTGAAGATCTATTGAACAGATCTTGGGGAGCCGTATCACTCACTGGATCTGCCCTTCTGTTCTCTCGAAGGTACACCTCTATGGACTTTGCAGCCCATTTTGAATAAGGATGCTCCGCTTTCACTCCAGAAACTTCCCTCCAGACAGTCGAGATAACAAAGCAGGGCAAAATCCTGCTTCGCAATCGAATTCTTCAGACAAGAGAATACTCTCAATACTAAGAACCTTCTTGTTTGATAAAACTACTGATCCCCATCCCGATTCCTTCAACAGTCTGATGACTCCTTCCACCAGCGTTTTTGCAAAACGTATATCAAATCGAGAAGTTCTCGCATGAAAACACATCTCAATCCCATTTGTCTTAACGACTTTCTGCTGCGATCCCTTGGTAATCACATCGAACATCTCCTCTTTGCTAATGCGTGAATAGGCACTGGATTTGATGACAGCCACGATTTCTGAAGAATCTCTTCTGTGCAACTCCGTAGTTTCATTGGTTTCATTTTCAAAATGACTTGGGCTCTGTAAAACGACAAGATCCACACCTGTTGCAAGAGCCGCTCTTGCCAGTAGAGTTTTTTCACACTTGTCAAATAAATACATTACTACCAGAGCTTCTTGCAACTCAGCGATTCTCCTGCAACTAATAAGGAAGCGACACAACGCGCTCAAAACAGAGTCTGTACCCAGCACATACCATTTAAGCAAGCTGCCAACTGTAGGAATCATCAGGACTCTCATCGCCATCGCATTCAGCAACTGCGCCGCTCTTAATGAGGTCTCTTGCCCAAGAATTATCAGCCCATTAAAATCTTTCAAATGCTCCACACCCAAAAGCAGTGTATCCTTTAAAGATCCAGGCAGAGCCCCTGATCCTAAAAAACTTCCCCCACAGTGTGATGGTTTTTTCGAAACTGTCTTACTAAACTTTGAAAACCTACCAGATCCAAAGCCAAGCCAACCGTCAAGAATGCCCCAAAGCTCAATATCATCGTTCCCAGCGAGCGAAAGCATAAAGGCATTCATGCCAGGGCAAGGCTTTTCGGGAGTTATAACAGCCAGTTTCAACATATCTTTTATATAAATTATACCATCTCAAGTGGGATTGCATCACCGATCGGACGTAGCTAGAGATTTGGAGAAAACGCCAAATTGTGAAAGTGAAATTCACCGCGCATTAAGAAACAGCAAGAAGAACTTGCTTCTGCTGAAGGAAAGTATAAACCACACTGAGAAGTTTGAAGTTGAGCAAACTCAGCCACCCGTCCCTGAAAAACGGTTTAACCACCAAGAATTAAACAATCTAGCTACTTTTTGTGAACATCACCAAATGAAGCAAGAGGTAACTTCATCAAGCCACACGTGTAAGCACATCAGAAAAGTGTACAGAATTAGCTCGCAATCTTCTTAGAAGTCCTGTTAGAACTCTTGAAGGACCAACTTCGACAAACTCATCTACTCCCATCGCAATCATTCTTTCTACTGATTGATACCAAAGAACTGGCCCAGATATCTGATTCAGTATGTTTTCTTTGATTTCAACTGGATCAGAAGTTTCCATTCCTGTGCTATTCATAACAATTGGCCAGCGGGGTTTTCTAAACTTCACACCCTGGAGCTCCTTTTCCATTCTCAGGCGTGCTTCGTCGATAAGAGGAGTGTGAAACGGCCCACTCACACGAAGCTCAACAACCTTTCGCGCAATTGTTTGCAATCTTCTTTTTGCTTCGTCCACTGACTCTTTCAATCCACTCAGAACAATTTGATTTCGAGTATTGTAATTCGCGAGCCACACGTTTTGCAGATCCGCTATGACCGAACTCACCCTTTCTACATCAAGCCCAACGACTGCTATCATGCTTCCAAGGCCGGGCTTCAGCGCTGAAGAGATGAACTCTCCCCTCTTTCTTACTAAGTAAAGTCCTGTTTCGAAATCATACACGTCGGCAGCGGCCAGCGCGGTGTACTCGCCTAAGCTGTGACCAGCGACAATCGCAGGTACATAGCCTTCTCGTATTAATTCGTCATATGCAATGTAACTCGCCAGATATATCGCCGGTTGGGCGTTTTCCGTCAACTTGAGCTTCTCTTCATCTCCGTTCATAATATCGCATAAATCGAAACCCAAAACATCTTCTGCCAAGTCAAAGAAATATCTGGCCCGTGAAAACTCAGAGAAGTTCTCAGCCATGCCGCTGTATTGTGAACCTTGACCCGGAAAGACAAAGGCTCTCATTGTTCTCCCTCCTTACAAAAAGACTTGAGAACACTCAAAAATTCTTCGACGATCCTTCTCACAATCTCTTTTACCGGGACGATTTCTTCAATAAGACCTACACTCTGCCCGGCCATGAACGATCCAGTTTGAACGTCTCCATTGAGCACTGCTCTTCTCAAACTTCCAACGAGAATCTTCTCGGCTTCGAGAGGATCTTTTGCTTCTATCTCCTTTATAGACCGAGCAAATGGCGTTCGTAGCACCCTTGCTGGATGTCCAAGCTCAAGACCAGTCACAACTGTATCTCGTATGGAGGAAAAGAGTATCTTTCGCTTGTACTCGGGGTGAACCTCTGATTCCTCTGAGGCAAGAAATCGAGTTCCCATCTGAACAGCCTCTGCACCCAAGACAAAAGCAGCCGCCATTGAACGTCCATCTGCAATTCCTCCGGCACCTATCACGGGTATTCTTACAACTCTGCTTACTCTGTTCAGAAGCACAAATGTTGTCACTTCGCCCACATGTCCACCAGACTCCATTCCCTCAGCTATCACGCCATCTGCCCCGGTTCTTTCAACAAGCCTTGCCAGTGAATCTGATGCCACAACAGGAAAAACCACGATACCTTTTTCCTTCAGCTTTGGTATGAAACGCGAGGGATTACCAGCACCAAAGGTAACAACACCCACTTTTTCGTCAATAACTGTCTTGATGAGATCTTCTACATACGGAGAAGCCATCATTATATTCACTCCGAATGGCTTTTCTGTTAGCTTTCTGGTTTCATTTATGGCTTCTCTGAGTTCATCGGGATTCATCGCTCCCGATCCAATTACACCAAGGCCTCCTGCCTCTGAAACGGCAGCGGCAAGCTTTGGTGTTCCAGCCCACGCCATTCCACCCATGATAATTGGGTAATCTATTTTCAATAGCTCAGTGACCCTCGTTTTCATCTGTTTTCACTCCAACAAGAAGAATTGCTTTCGCCACCAATTTGTCATCAACAGTTGCCTTGCCCTCTACTCGAACTGCGAATCCCCTTTTCTCTATTGTTTTTACACTGTACACAACTGTATCTCCGGGTCTTACCATCGATTTGAATCGAGCTTGGTCGATTCCCAAGAACAGCGGGACTGCTTCCTGCTCTGGATCCAACAGCATGACTCCCGCAGTTTGAGCGAGTCCTTCTAATATCAGCACACCAGGGTACACGGGAAAGAATGGAAAATGTCCCATAAAAACAGGGTCGGAAAAACTAATGTGTTTCAGGCATACCGCATGATCCTTTCCAACTTCTATAACCTTGTCTACCATCAAGAACGGAAAACGGTGCGGCAACAGTTTCATTATTTCTTTCAACCTTCATACCTCCCAAAAATGAGAGAAACATTGTGACCTCCAAAGCCAAAGGAGTTCTTTATGAAATTCTTTATTTGTACATTCTCCGGATTCTTGCCAATAACCCTCACCTTGATTTCTGGATCGAGCTCATCGAGATTCGGCATCGCGTGCAAATAACCTTCCTGCATCTCCATAATGGCTATAACAGATTCCGCCGCTGACGCCGCGCCAAGCAGATGTCCCATCAAAGCCTTTGAGCTATTGACATACACACCGGATCCAAACACTCTGTCAATTGCCCTTGCTTCTGCAACATCACCCGCTGGAGTGCTGGTCGCGTGACAACTCACATACTGAACGTCATTCGCCTCAAGGCTGGCATCGGCAAGCGCCAGTCTCATAGCCTTTTCAGCTCCTTCGCCATTCGGATCTGGAGCACTCATATGATAGGCGTCATCTGTCATTCCCACTCCTTTTAGCTCTGCAAGGATGTTTGCTCCCCTCTGAAGCGCAACTTCCTCGGCTTCGAGAACCATGACCGCTCCTCCTTCACCCATCACAAATCCATCTCTGAGAGCATCGAAGGGTCTTGACGCTTTCTGAGGTTCATCATTTCTTGTAGAAAGGGCCCGCATGTTCGCAAATCCCGTTACCGGAAGTGGAGCAATTGTTGCTTCTGAACCTCCCACAAGTGCAACGTCCGCATACCCGTGTCTTATCAACATGAGTGCCATTGCTATCGAATGTCCAGAAGCTGCGCAGGCACTTACCGTGGCAAAATTAGGACCTCTAAGACCGAAATGGGTCGCCACGATTCCTGAAGCCATATTTATCAGAAGCATTGGTATCATAAATGGACTTACCTTGGAAGCTCCCCCACTGAGGAACTTGTTGTTTTCCTGATCAAGAGTTATGAAGCCTCCCATTCCAGAAGATATCAACACAGCCGTTCTCTCAGCGAACAATTCCAAATCGATATTTGCATGTTCCACAGCCTCCTTGGCGGCTGCCAAAGCAAAATGCACAAATCGATCAGTTCGACGTACCAACTTTCTGTCAATGAAAGTTCCTGGGTTAAAATCCTTGACTTCGGCAGCTATTCTGACGGGAAGATCATTTGCATCAAAGCTCGTTATTGGCCCAGCCGCGACCTTGGAAGATTTCACAGATCTCCACGTTTGCTCCTTACCAACTCCCAGAGGACAAACGATTCCCATGCCTGTAACTAAAACTCTACGCACGATTCTAACCTCCTTGCCTGCGTCATTATATTTTTCGGAGGATGAAAAAGTCAAAAGGGCGCTTTAATATATAAATAAACAATCATAATTCATTTAAGTCTGAAAAAATACAGCGCTGAAATTCCAGTATTGATGCCGTTATTTGTGTTGAGTCTGCTGATGATTTATAGATCAAAATTGTAAGAAATATTGCACACTCCACGAGGTAAAAAAGAAAGGCGCGGCGTCGAATATCCGCACCAAAAAAGGATTTGACGATTCCGAGCTTTCCTCAATTCACAATAAATTCATATTTTCGTCATAATTTGTACAGCTCTGCGAGTTTTCTCTGAGGATCAACGAAAACAACAGACGCTTCTGCCAGATACCCGCTGGCATCACCGGGATTGATAACCATCGTAGAAGAATTGTTTCTGATCTCGCTTACATGAGTATGGCCGTAGAAGATGTAATCATAGTGTTGACTGCTCACAAGAGCCTCAATCGCAACAGGTTCGTGCATCAAAAGTATCTTAAAGCCTTCCACTTCTAACTCTCGAGGTCCCTTTTTCACTCTTTGTGAGGAGCGTTCACTGAGCAGAAGAACTTCACCATCGTTGTTTCCAAAGACACCGTGAAACTCAATTCCAGTGCTAAGGAATTCCTTTAAAACAAAAGGTGAGATGATATCACCACAGTGAAACACACAGCTAACGTTTCTTTTGAGAGCCTCGCGCAGAAAGGCACGAACGTTGGGAATATTGTCATGAGTATCTGAAATAACCAGCCACATAGAAACATTCCTCCCTTAATCTGCAGCCACACCTTTGCAGTTCAGTGGATCTGAACCGAAACTCTTCGCATCGATAAGGCTGGGTGTGAAAGGATCTGAGACATCGTACATCATTAGTTGATTTCCTGATACCACAAAAAGAACATCGCCATCTACAACCATCCTATCCACCTTTGAGCCTGTTGGAAAATTCGTTGCAGTGGAAGACTCGAAATTCACAACCACAAATCCATCACTCTGACCCACATAGAGCGCACCTTCGTTCTCCATTATACATAACGCTTCTGAAAGAACGACCTCATTGAGTAAAACAAAGGAATTTTCAACCATTTTATACTTTTTTATAGAACCCGAATCGTGTATGTAAAAGACATCTTGACGGGTGAAAACAGCGTCAGGAGACTCAAGATCAATGGAACCAATGCACTCTGGATTCAAGGGATCTTGTAGAGAAAATACGCTAATACCATCCGCGTCGATGACAGAAAGATACAGATCAGCAGAGCACATTCCCAAACCATCAACATCAAGACAACCCTGTTGTTCGGGGTTGGCCAAGCACACAACTGTCACTTTGTCGATCCATCTAACAAAAGCGTACTCATCTGTGAAACTGACGCTGGTTGGCGCTATCGAGCTGACTTTTGTGTTTGACACATGTTGCAATGTGTCCACTTCGTACACAGCGAGCTCACCAGAATTGTTCAACAGGTAAGCGTATCTTCCATCTGAGAAAAGAAAACTGCCCTGCGCATCCAGTTCTTGGGTGGACTCAATTTCAAGAGAGGGAACCTCGAGTTGGTACAACATTGGCTCTTTGGTTACCACAAAGACCCTTGGTTTATCTCTTTGAAGGCTGAATTCCGGAGAAAATCCACTCTGAACACCACTATCGCACCCAGCGTTGATGCGGTAAACATATATTTCATTTTCCAAAACATCTTCATCAACAAAACTCAACTCGGTGATCGTTGAATCGTTAAGTTTTAACCACAAGTTATCGTGCTCACGGTAGACATCGTACCATTGCGCACCATCAGATGATTCCCAAGACAATTGGATGCCGTTACTTATGTTTGTCAAAGTGGCGTCAGCCACCGGCTCTATCTTTTGAATTTCCACATTTACGGTGATATCACCAAATTCATCAATAACCACGTGATAAGAATTTAATCTTCCTGGTTGAAGCTCGAGCCCGTATTTTCCCGAAGAGGGGCAAAGCATGATCAAAGAATCCTGTGCATCATATAGTTTAAAAACAACATTCCAAACTTTGGCATCAAGATCTTGAAATGAAAAAGAAGCGCTTCTTTGCTGAACAGAGATTCGCTCATTCAAAGCTTGAGATCCTTGTGTGCCCAATTCGATCTCTATCTCGTCGATCTCGTCGGATTCAACCTCAACATAGATATCTAAGTTGGCTTTTGTCAAGTTCAGAGTAATATACGCAGAGTTTTGCTCGCCCTCTTGAATTTCAACCTCTGATTCCCCTGTGTAGATCACGTAACCTTCTGAATCACGCAAATCCACGCT
>Ga0209834_10001826_pt1 | contig 11592 bp, 10 predicted proteins | sample Mar14236cmmetaG_FD_184134 | JGI IMG/M metagenome (GOLD analysis project Ga0209834, IMG submission 184134) | Marine hydrothermal vent microbial communities from Guaymas Basin, Gulf of California to study Microbial Dark Matter (Phase II) - Marker... ...
GACCCAACTGTTGAGGAGCTCAGGAAATCATTTGAATCCTTTGATCCGTTAAGAGTCCTTAAGCTTCCATCATATGCAAAGCCGCTCCTCTATAGGGAGGTTCCTCAACCCAAACTTCATAGGGATTTGGGCAGGGGAATGACAGTTACCTTTGGAAGGATGGAGAAAATTGGGGAAGGGGAGTTTAAATATGTCACTTTAGGGCACAATCTTATTAGGGGAGCCGCCGGGGGTTCAATTTTAAATGCCGAGCTAGCTTATAGAAAAGGGATTTTGTAAAGGAGGGGGTGAAATGGAGGTCAAAGCCCATACGGCTCTTCATGTTCTTAAAGGGGCCGTTGTGAGGGTTTTGGGTGAAGATGCCAAGTGGACGGCAAGTGTTCATGTAGATGGTAACCATGGGAGATTAACGGTTAAGTTCAATCGAAAGCCCACAAAAGAGGAGATTGCAATGATTGAAGAGTTTGCCAATAGGAAAATCGAAGAAAATGTTCCAATTAAAGTATATGAGCTTCCAAGAGAAGAGGCAGAGAGCAGATTTGGAGAGGATATGTACGATCTCTTCCCAATTCCACCTGAAGTTAGAAGGCTCAAGATAGTTGTTATTAATGGGTGGAACGTGAATGCTTGCAACAAAGACCATACAAAAACAACCGGAGAAATTGGGGAGATAAAGATTAAGAAAGTCCGGTTTAGGAAAGCCAAAGAACTCCTTGAAATAAGTTTCGATGTAGTCTAAGGTACTATGTGATGCTTCCTGCAGCGGGCCTCATAGGCCTCCATACCTCCCACGAGTATTCTTGGTGAATCTCTCGGTGCAGGTTTTCCATTTATGAGTCTTTGAGTTCTTGTGGCCTCTCTTCCACAAACGCTGCATATGGCAGTTAGGTATATTATGTTGTCAGCCATTGCTAGGAGTTCTTTTGTAATCTCAAAGGCATCTCCCTTGAAGTCTAAGTTAAGACCAGATGCGATTACATAAATGCCCTCGTCAGCCAGCTTATTGAGAATTTCAACTATTGACATCGGGAAGAATTGCACTTCATCAATTCCTATGACTTCGAACCCTTCTTTCTTTGTTTTTTGGTATATCATCTTTACTCCTTCTTCTGTGGTTGGGATAACAAAGGCCTCATAGCTTAACCCATTGTGGGCCACGACTTTATCTTCACTGTAGCGGTTGTCTATTGAGGGTTTGAAAAGGGCTGCTTTTCTTTTTGCAAAAATCTGTCTCTCAATTCTTTTAATGAGTTCGCTTGTTTTTCCGGCGAACATTGGACCCGTGATAACTTCTAAGAATCCCTCTGGATGCATGAACTTCACCATTTTCAAGATAACTAAAAGAGAATAAATGGGTTTTGGAGAAAACTCTAGAATAAAAGACAAAAAGAAAAGGAAAAGTTTGTCAAACTGGAGTTACATGACCCCATTTTTCGAGGGCCCTTGCCAGCTCTTTGTGAGTTTTGGCGTACTCATCTAATGAAATTCCCTGTATAATTGCATCCAATGCCTGTCTAACGGCTTTAGCTCCAGCAGCCGGTCCATCTGGGTGTCCCAAAGTCCCTCCGCCTAATTGAAGTACAATATCACTTCCGAGAGCATCTATGACGGGGGGTAGATTTCCTGGGTGAAGTCCACCAGAGCTCGTTGGGAAAGCAGGTTTTATGTGATAGAACTTCTGATCTAGATGGAAAATGTCATTCTCATCTGGTTTGTAGTGCTCTTCTCTTAGGATTCTTGCGTTTTGGATTACGTCCCACTTTCTACCTTCGAGCTTTCCAGCTCCGGCAGTTCCAACGTGGAGCTGGTCAAGACCTATAATTCTATAAAGCTTTGCAAGAACGAACATTGATATTCCATGGTAGGGGTTTCTTGTGAAGGTGGCATGCATGGCCCTATGGGCGTGTAAGGCAATGTCATAGTCTTCCGCTAGATCTCGTATGTACTCCAGGCTGGCCCATCCAACTATTACAACATCGACCATGGCGTGAGGTAGATCATATTCGGCTAAAATCTCTATTCGATTTTCTATTTCCCTTATATCGGCGGTTATATTGGCAAACCATGTTTTCTTTTCGCCTGTTTCAGCTTCCACTTTGTCAATGACTTTTGCCATGATGTTGGCTCTCTCTTCAAAGCGGTTGTACCATGGCCCCGTTAAATTTTCATCGTCTTTTATGTAGTCAGCCCCTGCTGAAAGGAGTTCATAAGAAAGTTTTTCCAATTCTTCTGGGGAATATCCAACTTTTGGCTTAGGAACCACACCATAAATAGGCCTGTCTTTGATTTTGAGAGTTTCTCTTACACCTTTGATCCCTTTGTTGGGCCCGCTAAAATCTCTGAGTACTATCTCGGGTAGGTAAAGATCTTCAAGCCTTAGTCCTTTCACTCTCTTCATTCCAAAAACGTTACCGGCTATTGATGCAAGCAAGCCGGGGAGATTCCACTCTTCAAAAGCGTGTGCGGGATAGGCTATTCTTACTATCCAGCTCCCATCTCCCATATCATGGAAGTAATAGGCTTTAGCTGAAAGATCGCTCCACCTTTCTTCTTCATACCATGGATAGAGAGTAGTCCATGTCCCAGTGGAGCTTTCAGCTGCCACAGCGCCGGCAGCTTGCTCTATGGTGTAACCATCCGCGGGGGTTATTCTGAAAACTGCTATTATATCTCTCTTAAAATTTGGCTCATAGTTCTTATCAACATAGTAGTCATATATCTTATCAAACTTTTCTGGCATTTTTACCACCTCATCATTTGAAATAAAATTAACGGGAGAGAATATAACCATTGCGGGGCAAATATGTGGAAGGATAGGATTCTTTCATTTGATTTTAAAGGACAAATTGGTTTGCTGTTGGTCTTAACAAAAATAAAATCTTTATTTGCTCAATATAAAGTAAATCACCAACTGTGGGGATTCCTCTATTTCCAAAGTGTAGGGACTATACATTATAAAATTTCTCACTCTCTTCAACAACTGGCGAGATGTTTTAGTCATCCCCAAATGTATGTTAGCTAGCAGATTATTTGCCTAAAATAGCCTCTTTTCCGAAAGGTTTATATATAACTTCTTTCATAAAATAAAATGCAAATACCAATTTAGACAACTTTAGGAGGTGTTGGGTATGGCTGAGTTGCCAATTGCCCCAATTGATAGGTTAGTTAGAAAGGCTGGTGCACCAAGAGTTAGTGAGGAAGCTGCCAAGGTTCTTGCTGAACACCTTGAGGATAAGGCTATGGAAATAGCCAAGAAAGCTGTTGACCTTGCAAAGCACGCCGGCAGAAAGACCGTCAAAGCAGAGGACATCAAACTTGCTATCAAGGCTTGATGGCCTTTTCTTTCTTTTGTCTTTTCTATTAGGGATATTTCCATTGTGTTTCCCATGGTTTGAATATTCTGAAATTGAATTTTCCTTCTGTAATCTCTCCTACAACAAAAGTGGGGTCGCTCATCCTTGGAACAGTTGGAGAACCGGGGTTGAAAAGTATCACTTCTTTTCCCATATATTCATATTTATTATAAAAGAACCGATGGGTATGTCCAAAGATAAGGATGTCCACTCCCATTTCTAGGGCTTTGTACTTTAATATTTGTTCATCCAAACTCAAAAACTGGTGGCCATGTATAAGGCCTATTTTGAGATTGTTAATCTCTAAAATCTTTTCTTCCGGTAGAGTGGTTTGATCAAGGTTACCTTTTACTGCTATAGTTGGAGAAATCTCTGCAAGGCGCTCTAAGACTTCGGGAGCAGTAAGATCTCCTGTATGTAGGATTAGATCCACTTTCTCACTTTTAAAAACATTAAAAATTAAATCAGGCAAATAGGAAGTTTTGTCTGGATAGTGAGTATCACCCAATATTCCGAGCTTCACATTTTTCCCCAATATTTCACGTAGGTATTCGTATATTAAGTTTATCCACAAGCTCTTTGTATCTGTTTCTCACAGTAACCTCAGTTACCCTTGCGACTTCAGCAACTTCTCTTTGGGTCATTTTCTCTCCTTCAAGAAGGCTGGCAATATATATTGCAGCTGCAGCTATGCCAGTAGGCCCTTTTCCACTAGTAAGGCCCATTTTGATTGCTTGATTTACTATCCTCATTGCTCGTCTCTTGGTCTTTTCTGTCACATCAAGCTGGTCACCAAATCTTACAACATAATCCACAGGATTCGTAGGTCTAAGTTTGAGGTTTAGTTCTCTAACGAGATATCGATAACTTCTGCCAATTTCTTTTTTATCTACTTTTGAAAAATCTTCTATTTCGTCAAGAGTTCTTGGAGCATTGGCTATTCTGCATGCAGCATACAAGCATGCTGAAACCATGCCCTCTATCGATCTACCCCTTACTAGTCTGTTAATGACCGCTTTCCTATAAAGAAGAGCAGCAATTTCCCTTATATTTCTAGGAAGTCCTATTTGGGAGCCCATTCTATCTAATTCACTTAAAGCAAAAGCTAGGTTCCTGTCTATGGCGTCACTTATTCTCATTCTTCTCTGCCACATTCTCAATCGATACATTTTGGCTCTAGTACTTCCTGAGATATCATTCCCATGGATGTCTCTGTTTCTCCAGTCTATATCCGTTGAAAGTCCTTTGTCATGGAGCATTACAGTTTCAGGTGCCCCTACTCTAGAACGCTTTTCTCTTTGCCCTGGTTCAAAGGCCCTCCATTCAGGCCCAAGATCCATTATCTCCTCGTCTAACACATAACCACATTGGGAACAAACAATTTCTGCCCTGCTGGGGTCATAAATTAAATTTTCCGAACCACAAACTGGGCATCTTTTAATACCACCTAATTGAGTCAAAAATTCTCACCCCCTCTTTTGGGGGGCAGGGCGACGTTTACCGCCTTTCTTTATTTTTTTGGACTTTTTAGAGGCAGAAGAGGGTTTTTTATTTCTCCTTTTATCAATATAGAGAACTTCTCCAATATATTTTTCCGGATTCTTGATACGTGGCTTTATGGCCACATATGGAGATTTAACCGGACCGAAAACATCTTTGACTATCCCAATAACCTGAAGGTTCTTATCTATCACCCGGTCATTCAATGCCGGTATGAATGTTGAACGAATGATTAAGAATCCCTGCTTTGCATAAGTAGAAACTTTGCCCAAACGTCTCATAGCCCCACCCCAATCGAAAACCTTTTAAGTATATTTGCTTATTTCCTTTTAAACTTTTCTACTAACCACTATAGATAGTAAAATCTCCGGGAAAACTTTTTAAGTATTAGGTACTTTTCCTGTAGATTTTTATAGTATGATGAAGGGGCATGTTGGAGGTCATGCACATTAAAGAGATAACTTTTTAAAAGATATGGATTTTAAATACCAATAGTTTCTAAAAGTCTTGTAAGGGGGTGAGACAATGCCATTGATCGAGGAGGTTGCAGCCCACAGATTTGAAAGAGTAGGAAGCCATTCTCACATACGTGGACTTGGTTTGGATGAAAATGGGAAAGCAAAGTTTGTAGCGGATGGTATGGTTGGACAAACAAAAGCTAGGGAGGCTGCAGGAATTGCAGTCAAGCTCATAAAGAAGGGAAAGTTGGCGGGTAAGGGAATTTTACTGGTGGGCCCAACAGGTAGTGGGAAAACTGCAATTGCAATGGGAATTGCAAAGGAACTTGGGGAGGATGTTCCATTTGTTCAAATTTCGGGAAGTGAAATCTACTCTGCAGAGATTAAGAAAACGGAATTTCTAAAACAAGCTTTGAGGAGAGCAATCGGTGTTAGAATAAGTGAGGAAAGACGAGTTTATGAAGGGAAAGTAGAGAGGATTCAAATTAATAAGACCAAGCATCCCTTCAACCCCTATGTAGAAGTTCCCGAATCTGTAACAATAACGCTCAAGACAAAAGATGATGAAAAGACTATTAGGGCAGGTAGAGAAATAGCGTACCAGCTTTTGGAAATGGGAATTGAAGAGGGGGATGTAGTTCAGCTTGATGCTGAAACTGGAAGGGTCTCAAAATTGGGAACAACGAAGGGGGAAGAGGGTTTATTCTTTAAGAAAGTTGTAGAAATGCCCAGTGGTCCAGTTCTCAAGATAAAAGAATTCACTTACACTGTTAGTCTATATGATTTAGACTTGGTAAATAGCCGTGCAGGGGGGATATTTAGTGTATTCTTTGGTGGGGGACTGGAGATAACAGATGAAATAAGGGAAAAAGTTGATGAAACTGTAAAGCAATGGGTAGAAGAAGGTAAGGCTGTACTTGTCCCCGGAGTTCTCTTTATAGACGAATGTCATATGCTCGATATTGAGGCTTTTTCATTCCTAGCTAGGGCAATGGAGAATGAATTGTCTCCCATTCTAATATTGGCAACTAACAGAGGGATAACAAAAATAAGGGGAACAGACTTAGAGGCTCCGCATGGAATCCCAATAGATATGCTGGATAGACTACTAATAATAAACACGGAACCATATAAAAGAGAAGAGATCAAGGAAATTGTAAAAATAAGAGCCATAGAGGAGGGAATAGAGATTTCAGAAGATGCAATAGAGTATATTGCTGAATTGGGAGAAAAAACAAGTTTAAGATATGCGGTTCAACTCTTGGCTCCGGCCAGTGTCTTAGCTACTGGTGAGGAAGTCAAGAGAGAACATATAGAGAAAGCAGAGGGTTATTTCTCAGACATAAAAAGAAGCACTGAATATGTCAGAAAACTCGAAGGAATGCTTCAGTGACCCTTCTTTATATTTAACTCTTTTTGAAGTCTAAACCCTTTTAAAGGCCCCTTCGATTTTAATCATAAATCTGCTCAACAAAGCATATATACTCTTTCTCCTAATCTACAGAATGCATTTCCACTGGATCAACTGCTTCCGATGGAAATCTTTTTAAAAGATGTTAAAATTATAAAGATAAAATGTGCGATAGGGATTATAACTATGTATAAAATGTGCTATAATAATCATGCAAACAATAAAAATAGGTCAAATTGATAAATACCAATAGATTTCCAATGGAGGGACGAAAATGCTGCAAGAGGGACAAACCGATCTTAATTCACTTTTTGAAAAGTACATGAATAATGAGAGAATATTCAAGAACAAAGATGTATTGAGACATAGTTATACTCCTAAAGAGCTCCCGCACAGACGAGAACAAATAGAGACCCTTGTGCATATTCTAGTTCCGGTTTTAAGGGGAGAAACCCCCTCCAACATCTTTGTATATGGCAAGACGGGAACTGGAAAGACGGTTACTGTGAGGTATGTAACGGAGGATTTGATAAAAATCTCTCAAAAATACAACATACCTGTGGATGTCATTTATCTCAACTGTGAGATAATAGACACTCAGTATAGAGTGCTGGCCAATATAGTCAATTATTTTAGAGAAGAAAGCGGGGTAGAAGTCCCACTTGTTGGGTGGCCCACTGATGAGGTTTATACACAGCTAAAGAAAGTTGTGGATATGAAAGAACGCTTTTTGATAATAGTTCTGGACGAAATAGATAAGCTTGTTAAGAAAAGTGGCGACGATGTCCTTTACAGTCTTACAAGAATAAATACGGAACTTAAAAACGCGAAGGTAAGCATTATAGGAATATCCAACGACCTGCGATTTAAGGAATATCTGGATCCAAGAGTGTTATCAAGTTTAAGTGAGGAAGAGGTAGTGTTCCCACCTTACGATGCCAACCAGCTGAGAGATATCTTGATGCAGAGGGCCCAAGAGGCCTTTTATGACGGAGTTTTAGATGATGCTGTCGTTCCACTTTGTTCAGCTTTGGCTGCCAGAGAGCATGGAGATGCAAGAAGGGCTCTTGATCTCCTCAGAGTCAGTGGAGAGATAGCAGAGAGAGAAATGTCTCCCAAAGTTACAGAAAAACATGTATGGAAGGCCCAAGAGAAAATAGAACAGGATACTATGGAGGAAGTTATAAAAACCCTGCCTCTGCATTCAAAAATCCTTTTGTATGCAATAGTCTTACTTGATGAGAATGGGGAGTTGCCAGCGAATACTGGTGACGTCTATTCCGTTTACAGGGAGCTTTGTGAGTATTTAGATTTAGAGCCCCTAACTCAGAGAAGAATAAGTGATTTGATAAATGAACTTGATATGCTGGGCATAGTAAATGCCAAGGTTGTGAGCAAGGGTCGCTATGGAAGGACAAAAGAAATAAGGCTTAACATCACACCCTATAAAGTTAAAAACATATACCGCTTTGAAGAAACATTGAGGCCATTAATTTCAGTGAGCATGCTCAAGCAGAGGAGGTTGTTTTATGGATGAACTGGTGAGGGGGTTAATATCAAACAATTACCTAATAACTCCCCCAGCATATTTTCTTTTATCGGAGCACTATAATAAGGATTTTGCTCTTCCGGAGCTAATTAAATTTGCAAAAGCAAGAGGAACGTTTGTAATTGATCAAATTATAGCTGAGGAATTTTTAAAATCCAAAGGTATTATCTCTCAACCCAATCATTTAGAAAAGTTCTTATTTGTAGAGAAGAGTGAGAAAGCGGAGGGAACTGTAGAGGGGGCTGAACAAGAGGCCTTAGAAACCTCAGGCATTGTTAGTGAAGTTGAAGCACCAACTGGGATGGTGAAAGAAAGCGTTGAACTACCCTCTGGAACTTCAGCCATTTTCGAAGAAACCGAAGTTGTGGAAAAAGCACAGGTTCTGAAGGAGGGTAGAGCAGAAGAAAGTTTGGAAGTACCTGAGGAGGCCCCATCAGAAGTTGAGGAACCTATTGAAGCTCCTCAAGAGGAAATTACAGGGAACTTTGAGAGTGAAGGCAGTGAAGAAGAAAATAGTGGAAATGGGGAAGTGGAAAGGAAAATTATTTTTGAGGAGTATGGGGTTCCTATAGTTGCTGAGGAGGAAGAGATCCCGGAGGAGAAAAAGACTTACTCTGTTTATGCTGATTTTAAAGTTACTCCAAAAGAGGGCTTTAAGTTTATTGCAAAGTCTATGGAGCCGGAGTATAATATCAAATTCGACGTTAGGGATGTTAAGGTTACCCCTCCAAAGGCAAGAAGTAGTACTACTAAAGAAGGGGAGATTATAGTAAAAGTCTACGAGAATTATTTCAAAAGCAGGTTAAAAAAGATGAGAAAGATCCTCCGGGAAAATCCCGAGGTTTCTGGAGTTATTGATATTGGAAAGCTTAGTTATATTAACCCGGAAGGTGATATAACGATAATTGGCCTTGTAAACTCCAAAAGGGAGACTAGAAACGGTTATATGTTTGAGGTGGAAGATAGCAGTGGAATAATGAAGGTGTTTATCGGAAGGGACAGGGAAGATTACAAAAAGGCATTTGAAATAATGCCTGACAGTGTCGTTGCGTTTAGGGGGAGATATTCAAAGAGAGGGATCTTTTTTGCAGACAGAATATATCTTCCAGACATTCCCATCTATAAAAAAGAAAAGCCACCACTGGAGGAGAAAGTGTACGCCGCTTTGATAAGTGATATTCACGTAGGGAGCGATAAGTTCTGTGAGAAGGCATTTATGAAGTTCATAGAATGGCTCAATGGTCATGTAAATAGTAGAGCTGAGGAGGAAATTGTTAGCAGAATAAAATATCTCATAATAGCTGGCGATGTTGTTGATGGAATCGGTATATATCCGGGCCAATATAATGAACTCAGTATCCCGGATATTTTTGATCAATATGAGGCCCTTGCAAACCTTCTCTCAAATGTCCCCGATCATATAACCATGTTTATTGGTCCTGGAAACCACGATGCTGCAAGAATGGCTTTGCCCCAACCGGAATTTTATAGAGATTATGCTAAACCTCTCTATGGGTTAAAAAATGCCGTTATAATAAGCAATCCTGCTGTAATTGACCTTCATGGTAGAGAATTTTTAATCGTCCATGGCAGGGGAATAGAAGATGTAGTTAGCTATGTTCCCAACATGAGTCACCATCAGCCGGTAAAGCCTATGGTGGAACTTTTAAAGCTTAGACATGTTGCGCCTACTTTTGGTGGGAAAGTACCCATAGCCCCAGATTCTGAAGATTTGCTTGTAATCGAAAGCGTTCCAGATCTAGTGCAGATGGGTCACGTTCATGTTCTTGATTATCAGATCTATAGGGGTGTTTTTTTAATAAATTCTGGTACATGGCAAGCCCAGACCGAATTCCAAAAAATGGTTAACATAGTTCCTACACCAGCAAAAGTTCCGATTATAGATGTAGAGACTGCTAGGTTGAGAATGATAGTTGATTTTACAAAATGGTGTGATGTTTGAGGTGAAATAACATGAAAATTTACAGTGAAGAGATGAAAAAATACTTTGAATTCTTGCGGAGAGAGATTGATAAAGTGTATGAAATAGCTGAAAAGGCTCGTTCTCAGGGGAAAGATCCCACAAAAGAAATCGAGGTTCCTCAAGCAACGGATATGGCTGGAAGAGTTGAGAGTCTTGTAGGCCCCAAAGGCGTCGCTGAAAGAATTAGATCTCTTGTAAAAGAATACGGCAAAGAATTTGCTGCCCTCAAAGTCGTTGATGAGATAATAGAAGGAAAGTTTGGAAAGTTTGAAAACAAAGAACAGCTTGCTGATCAATGTGTTAGAACAGCTTTAGCTATTCTTACAGAGGGTATTGTTTCTGCTCCCTTGGAAGGAATAGCCGACGTTAAAATAAAGAAAAATGAGGATGGCACGAATTACCTATCTGTTTATTACGCAGGCCCTATCAGAAGTAGTGGTGGCACTGCTCAGGCCCTTAGTGTTCTTGTTGGAGATTATGTGAGGAAAAAACTTGGTTTGGATAGGTTTAAACTCACAGAAGAGCACGTAGAAAGATATGTAGAAGAAATCGATCTTTATCACAGGGCGGTTACCAGACTCCAATATCATCCTTCTCCAGATGAGGTTCGTTTAGCTGTTAGAAATATACCAATAGAGATTACAGGAGAAACTACGGACAATGTTGAGGTTAGTCATAGAAATGTTCCGGGGGTGGAGACAAATTACCTGAGAGGCGGAGCAATTTTAGTAATTGCCGAGGGTGTTTTGCAGAAAGCAAACAAACTAGTTAAGTACATTGACAAAATGGGAATAGATGGTTGGGAATGGTTAAAAGAATTTGTTGAGGCCAAGGAGAGAGGTAAGGGTGATGAAAAGGAAGAAAAAGCAGTGGAGGAGACTAAAACTGAAACAGCTATGGAAGAAACAACAAAAATCAAAAAAGGCTTTTATCATGAACTCTATGAAAAGTTTAAGACAAACATATCCCCAAATACAAAGTATACAAAAGAGATTATTGGGGGAAGGCCGTTATTTGCAGAACCCTCCACCAATGGGGGATTTAGACTTCGCTATGGGAGGAGCCGGGTTAGTGGGTTTGCAACATGGTCAATAAATCCTGCAGTTATGATAATGGTGGACGAGTTCTTGGCAGTAGGGACTCAAATGAAAACGGAAAGGCCTGGAAAGGGATGTATTGTTACACCTGCAAGTACAATTGAGGGCCCTATAGTTAAGTTGAAAGATGGGAGCGTTGTAAGGGTTGATGATTATCACAAGGCGCTTGAGCTTAAAGACCAAGTAGAGGAGATATTATACTTGGGGGATGCTTTAATAGCGTTTGGAGATTTCGTTGAG
>Ga0209834_10001827_pt1 | contig 11590 bp, 7 predicted proteins | sample Mar14236cmmetaG_FD_184134 | JGI IMG/M metagenome (GOLD analysis project Ga0209834, IMG submission 184134) | Marine hydrothermal vent microbial communities from Guaymas Basin, Gulf of California to study Microbial Dark Matter (Phase II) - Marker... ...
TGGTTAAATTTAGATTGCCAAAAGGGGTTGACAAACGGTTACATAGTTTGCTGGATCGCCAGGATCAGGGTGTAGAATTAACAGCTGCTGAACGGCTGGAGGCTGAGGGTCTCGTGGATCTGGCTGAACTTTTTTCTCTGCTACGGTTGCGTGCAAAGAGGGCATCGTGGGGAGTGTGATATTGTGAAGCACGTTCCTGCCAGATTACGCCGGCTCGTCATCCGGAGAGCCGGCGGGTGCTGCGAGTATCGCGGGCTGTCACAAAAAGGACAGGAGGCCACGTTTCACGTAGACCACGTAATCCCTCAAGCAGCTGGCGGCGAGACCGTCGCCGAGAACCTGGCATTGGCTTGTGTATCATGTTCGCTCCGTAAAGCAGCACGCCAGACGGCGGTTGATCCACAAAGTGGCAAAAAGGTGGCTCTCTATAATCCACGACGCGATACCTGGCGCGAGCATTTTTGGTGGGATGGTGTTTATCTCGTAGGCCTGACAGCAACCGGTCGCGCAACGGTCGAGGCCTTGAACATGAACCGAATATTGATATTGGCTATCCGGCGCGAAGAAGCGGCGGTGGGTCGTCACCCTCCCTCGTAAGTGAACTGTACTGCTCAAGCGGCGCACGGCTTGAGAGCGCACAAGACTTGCAATTCTGGCGACGGTACGACAAAGAGAGGCCCGGCTCTCCGCCGGGCCTCTCGGTCGTTTTCCGGTGTACGGGCAGGTGCGTGAGGGATTCGTAGCAGAACGAACGTCGAGGGTGGGGACGTACTGTGCTTGCGTATGCCCGCCACCATGCTATAATCCCCCTATGTCACCAATACTGATCGGTTTCATCATCACAGCCCTGGCCTTTGATTTCCTGAACGGCTTTCACGATAGTGCCAACATCGTTGCTACTATGATCTCGTCGCGCGCCGTGAGTCCGCGACGTGCTCTGATGCTCAGTGCGACGGCGGAATGTGTTGCTCCCTTCCTTTTCGGTGTCGCCGTCGCGACTACCATCGGTCATAAAGTGGTGCAGCCTTACGCGAGCACAATGGCAGTCGTGTTGGCAGCACTCATCGCAGCAATCGTCTGGAATGTGATCACCTGGTTGCTCGGCATCCCCTCCAGTTCTTCTCATGCCCTCATCGGCGGGTTGGTCGGCGCGGCCATCGTGGGCTATGGCGTAGAGGCTGTGCAACTTGACGGGTTGCTCAAAGTCGTCATTGCCCTGCTGCTGGCACCCCTGCTGGGACTGTTCGGCGGGTACATCTCTATGAAACTGGTGCTCTTCCTGGCCCGAGGGTCATCGCCGCGCATCAACTGGTTCTTTAAGCGGGCACAGACCTTTACCGCGCTGGCGCTGGCGCTGGGCCACGGGACAAACGACGCCCAGAAAACGATGGGTATCATCACGATGGGCCTGGTAGGGGCCGGTGTCCTGACAGAGTTTCGGGTGCCGCTGTGGGTAATCGCTGCCAGCGCCGGAGCGATTTCCCTGGGAACGGCCGTAGGGGGCTGGCGCATCATCCGCACACTGGGAGCAAAGTTCTATAAAATCCGCCCGGTGCACGGCTTTACCACCCAGGTGGCGTCGGCAATGGTAGTTATGAGTGCAGCACTGCTGGGCGGCCCGGTCAGCACCACGCAGGTGGTCAGTTCGGCCATCCTGGGCGTCGGGGCGGGCGAGCGCGTGAGCAAGGTACGCTGGAATGTTGCCGGCAACATTCTCACCGCCTGGGTGCTGACCATCCCCGCCTCAGCACTCCTGGCGGCATTGGTCTACCTGGTGATACGCCGTTTCATGACGTAGGAGGAAAATATGGGCTGGGTACAGCGTTTCTTCAAACCACAACCAGATCGGTTTATCCAGTTATTGATCCAACAAGCCGATAGTACCATCAAAGGTATGGAAGCATTGCAAGAGTACATGGATGATCCGTGCAAGGAACAGGCTCAAGTCATCACGCGGTTGGAGAAAGAGGCCGACGAGGTGCGGCGTATCTTGATTGACGAACTGAACCGCACCTTTGTCACGCCGATTGACCGCGAGGACATATTTGCTCTCTCGCGTGCCATTGACGACATCATTGACTATGGTTACACCACAGTAGGCGAAATGGACATCCTCGAAGTGGAACCCAATGACTATTTGCGGCGTATGTCTTCCCTCCTATGCGACGCCGCGCGCGAAATCTACATGGGCGTGCTGCGGCTGGCCGACCACCCCGGCGTGGCCGAAGACCATGCCGTGCGGGCCAAAGCCCTCGAGAACCGCATAGAGACGGTCTATCGAGAGGCCATCGCTGAACTGTTCCACAGACCCCAGGACATAGAGCATGTGGTGGAAATGCTCAAACTGCGCGAGATCTACCGCCACATGAGTAATGCTGCCGACCGGGGGGACGAGGCGGCCAACGTGCTCTCCGACATCGTGGTCAAGATGACGTGAGTGAAACGTAAAACGTGAAACGTGAAACGTATGTCTGAATACGGCGAGACCCTCACCAAACGCGAAAAAGAGATCCTGCAACTGGTAGCGACCGGCGTCACCAACCGCGAGGTTGCCTACCGGCTCAGTATCAGCATCAACACCGTCAAGGTCCATCTGCGCAACGTCTTTGCCAAACTGGGGGCCGAGTCGCGCACCGAGGCGACAATGATCGCCGTGCGCGAGGGCTGGGTGACGGTGGAGGGCGCTGAAGAACTGCCAGTGGGTGAGACGGCTGTAGCCCCGTTGGTCGCCCCGGAGCCGCCTCTGCCCTGGTCCAAGCGCCTGACGTTGCTCGCAGCCCTGTTGCTCGTAGCAGTCGTGGTAGCCGTGACGTGGCCTCGCGGCCGGCCGCAGGCGAGCACCGAACCGGACCTGCCCCTGGACCAACCGTCAGAGCAAGCGGTGGTTGCTCCGGCAGCGAGCACAGAATCCCCCTGGCAAGAGAGAGCCCAGATGCCCACCCGCCGGGCCTACCTGGCGCTGACCACAGTCGAGGGCCGGATTCTGGCCATTGGAGGCCGGAGCCCCGAGGGAGTCACAGCCGCAATGGAGGCTTACGACCCCGTGAACGACGTCTGGACGCGGGAGAGCGACAAGCCCACGCCAGGGGCCTATATCTCGGCTGCAACGATCGGTACCGACGTGTATGTGCCAGGTGGCTGCGATGCCGAAGGCACACCAACGCGGGCGGTCGATGTGTACGACGCCCAGGCCGGCTCTTGGCGCGAGGACAGTAGGGACGCGGTCACCGCGCCCCTACCAGAACCACGCTGCGCCTATGCGCTGGCGGCGTTGGACGAAAGGCTCTATCTCTTTGGCGGGTGGGACGGTGAGCGGTACGTCACCACGGTGTACGTCTACGATCCGCAGATGAACACCTGGGCCGAGGGGACGCCGATGCACACAGGGCGGGGCCTGGCCGCAGTCGCTGTCCTGTATGGCCGTCTCTACGTCGTAGGCGGGTATGATGGCGAGCGCGAACTGACCACGTGCACTATTTACGATCCGGCAGAAGGGACGTGGGAAGAGTGCGCCTCACTGGCCGTGGGCCGGGGAGGACTGGGGCTGGTGTCCTTGAGCGGCCAACTCTACGCCATCGGCGGGGGTGGCCGGACCAGTTACCTGGGCTTCAACGAGCGCTACAACCCAGATGACGATACCTGGAGTGTCGTCGAGACACCGTTGGTGGAAGAATGGCGCAGTCCGGGTGTAGTCGTGTTCGATACTGCCATCTATGCCATTGGTGGATGGAGCGGTGACTATTTGAGCCTGAACCAGGCTTACGAACCATTCCCCTTCCGTATCTTTATCCCCGTGAGTCATCAGCAGTAGGGGCAGGCGCAGGGCCCGCCCCTACCCATTCCTCTCATTCCACAACCTATTTGTAACACAACCGTAACCCAAAATGCAGGCGGGATGCGGTAAGATAGTCTTGCCTTCCCGAAAGAATGGTAGTGGAGACCAGAGGCCGCCACAGCGTACTGGCGGTCCTCGGGTTGTTCGATTCTACATGGTTGTAGATACCGAAACTTGTTTCGGTCTTGCGGGAACGGGTTACGATGGCAAAGACGCCAACGAGTTGGCGCATCCATGCCGTCAGATAAGGAAACACGATGAACAATATGACAGTCAGTCAACATAGCGCGGGATCGCTGTCTGGCCTACTGGCTGGGCAGGTTCTCGCGCTGTTGTGCTGGATGGTTATGGTGGCGCTGGGATGGGTCGCGTGGCGGCGCAGGCGCGGAAGCGAAACCTCTGATCTGCTCATCGTCGCCGGTCTCTGGCTGCCGGCCCGGTTGTGCCTGCTGGTCGTCGGTCTGCTACGGCCGGGATGGCCCGGCGCCGCCTGGCTGGCCGTCGCGCTGGATTTGGTCGGTCTGATATTGCTGGCGTGGCCCTTCTTGGCGCCGCCGCTTACTATCCGCTGGGCCGACCGGCTGGCCGGTATCGGTCTGCTAGCCGTGACTCTGGCGTGCGGGATGTCGTTATGGCAGTGGGTACAGACTGCCCTGGGCTTGCCTCCATTGTTGCCCCAGGTCGCCATCACCTGGGCTTACAGTTTGTTGGTCCTGGCAGGACTGGCGGCGCTCAATCTACTACGCCGTCCGGCCCGCAGACGAGACTGGGTGCTGACTGTGGCCGGCACGCTCCTGGCTGGCGTCATCGGGCTGCTGATTCCCTTGTCAATGGCGCCTTCCTGGGCCGCCGTCCTGACTGCCGCCACGGCTGCTCTGTCCGCCGCCTGGCTCGACTGGCTGGAACGCTGGCAGTGGCAAGTCATGCCGCAGCGAGAGGTTGTTGTGCCGGCCACACCTGGCGATGAAGCAGTCTCCGACCTGCGGGATGCATCATGCTTGTCGGAGGTCAGCACATCATTGTTCGCCGCGCCCGATCTGACGCAACTCTTGGAAGCGACGAGAGCGGCACTGACATTTATCCTGGATGTGCGGCTGGTCGCCCTCTTCCTGGTGGAGGATAATGACCCACCCGACCTGCGACTGGTCGCCCGCTGGCCGCAGACGAACAGTCCAGAAGTGTTTTCCCCCTTCCCACTCGAGTCCAGCCCGGTACTGGCGGAGACGCTCGCGCGCGGCCAGACCGTCAACGTAACCCGCGAACTGGACGGGAGACGCATAGAGTCCTTGAACCGTATCCTGAAAACCGAACTGGAGGCGGCGCTAATTCTGCCGCTCCTGCTTTCTCCCTCGCAGGGCGGACTGAAGGGGGTACTGGTGTTGGGCCACGATGGCGCCGCGCTCGACGCACATCAATTGCAGTTATGCCGCGTTCTGGCCGGCCAGGTAGCCATCGCCTTTCACTATATTCAGTTGCGCACCAACGCGGCCCGGCAATCACGCGACCTGGCGCACGTGATCCGCCGCCAGGAGCAGGACACCGGGCAGTTACGCGCCATCCTGGAAAGCATTGCCGACGGGGTGATCATCTCTGACGCCAACGATCAGGTGATCCTGACCAACAGTGCCGCGCTCGATATTCTGGGGGCGGAGCGAGATGACGTCCTCGGCAACCCTTTTGGGCAGATCATGGGCTGCATGGCGCCAACGGGTGACGCGGGTATCATAGGCACGCTGACAGAGTCCTCACCCTACGGTATGGAAGCGGTGTTCGAGGTAGCGGACCGGGTCGTGCAGACGAGCATGTCCCCGGTCGAGGGTCCCAAAAGCGCTCACATGGGTGTGGTGGCGATATTGCGTGATGTCACCGCCCTGGTCAGAACCGAGACCGAAAGGGAGCGCCTGCTGGCCGATCTGCAGGTGCGCAGCCAGCAACTGGAAGATGCGGCCAAGCGACTGCAGGAAATGGATCAACTCAAATCCCAGTTCATCGCCAGCATGTCTCACGAACTGCGCACCCCGCTCAATGCGATCATTGGCTTTTCGGGTGTGATGTTGAAGGAGATAGATGGCCCACTCGCCGATCAGCAACGCGAGGACCTGGAAGCCATCTTTAGGGGCGGCAAGCATCTGTTGGGGCTGATCAACAATGTGCTCGACATCAGCCAGATCTGGGCCGGCAAGATGCACTTGAAACTGGGCGACGTTGACATGGCGGAACTGGTCGAGGATGCAGTGTCCATCACTGCCACGCTCATCGAGGACAAACCCATAGAACTGGTGCAGATGTTGGAGCCTGACTTGCCGGTGATCCGGGCCGACAAGACGCGGGTACGACAGGTGTTGCTCAATCTGTTGACCAATGCTGTCAAGTACACCGAGGAGGGGCGGGTGGCCGTGTCAGTGTCGCGTGACGATGGCTACGTGGTCGTCAGCGTGGCCGACACCGGCATCGGCATCCCGCTCGAGTACCGGGAGACCATTTTCGAGGAATTTGGCCGGGTGGACGCTTCCACCACGCGGAAGGTGGACGGCTTGGGGTTGGGGCTCTCCATCAGCCGCCGGTTGGTCGAGCTGCACGGCGGGCGGATATGGTTAGAGAGCGAGGTGGGGATTGGGTCTGTTTTCCACTTTAGTTTGCCTGTTGACGGCCATCTCTCCACTGATGTCGAGGAAGAGGTCACGCGCCAGCAACTGGAGGCGGCATTGGCCAAGTGGTAAATCAAGGTTGAGGTGGAGGTTGAGGTGGAGATTGAGGTGGAGGTTAAGGTAGTGGTCAGTCCAGACAGAGTCCTGGTAGTGGATGACGATCCAGAGATGTGCGAGTTGCTGCCGTGCTGCCTGGCTCCGCTGGGGTACGATGTCGCATGCACAGACAACGGCCGGCGCGCCTTGGAACTGGTCGAGACAGAACCACCCCACGTAACAATCCTCGATCTCATGTTGCCCGATCTCGACGGGATAGAGATACTCGGACGCATCCGCGAGCGGCACCCCGAGATAGAGGTAATTGTGCTCACCGCCCACTCTTCACTGGAGACCGCCATCGAGGCGCTGCGACAGGGGGCCTATGATTATGTCACTAAACCTTTTAGCGTTGATGTTATTCGATCCACAGTCAGGCGGGCCGTGGAGAAGCAGCGCCTGGGGAGGAGGTTGGCTGCCGTCCACGATCTGAGCCGCGAGATAGCCCTCTCGCTGGACATGGAGCAGGTGGCCGGGGCAGTGCTTGACATCGTCGAGCGGGTGTTCGAGTTCGAAACCTGTAGCCTGGAACTGGTGGACGAGGAACGGGGTGAACTGTACCGGCTGGCGGTGCGCGGGACGGAGCAGGAAGTAATGCCTAGAGTACCCCTGAGCAGTGCGAAAGGGATCGCCGTGACGGTGGCGCGCGACGGGGAGCCGCTTTACGTGCCCGACGTGCGGGAGGATCCCAGGTACATGGAGGCCAGTGCGGCCACCCGGTCGGAACTGGCCGTGCCGCTAAAGGTAAAGAGAGGCGTGATCGGGGTGCTGAACGTCGAGAGTGCTCAAGTGGATGCCTTCAGCCAGGGCGATGTGGTGCTCCTCTCCACTCTAGCCGCCCAGGCGGCGGTGGCGATTGAGAACGCGCGGCTGTACGAGGAGACGCGGCGCCGCGCCAGAGAACTGGCCGCCCTCAACAAGGCGGGCCAGGTCGCCACCTCCACACTTGACCTGGACGAGGTATTGACACTGGCTATGGCCCAGGCCAGGGCCATGCTGGATGCGGAAGCGGCGTCGGTGCTGCTACATGATGCCACCGGTGATGAACTGGTCTTTGCCGCCAGTGTAGGCCCGGCCTCCGAGACGCTTGTGGGTATGCGCATGCCGGCCACGGAGGGCGTCGCCGGCTGGGCCATGCAGGAGGCGCAGCCGGTGCTGGTTCGGGATGCGCAGGACGATCCGCGCTTCTACGGCCGCATCGACGCTGCAACTGGCCTGACCACGCGCTCGCTGTTGGCCGTGCCGTTGAGGTCCAAGGAGAAGGTCATCGGTGTGATCGAAGTAGTCAACAGAACCGGCCGGCCTTTTGACAAGCACGACCGGGATTTGCTGAGCACGTTGGCCGGTTCGGCTGCCATCGCCATCGAGAACGCCCGCTTGTACGAGGCGGAGCGGGAGCAGCACCGGTTGGTGGAGCAATCGCGGGCCCAATTGGTGCATAGCGAGAAACTGGCCGCCACCGGCCGGCTGGCCGCCTCGATGGCCCACGAGATCAACAATCCTCTCCAGGCCATCCACAACAGCCTGCAACTCGTGCTGAGCTTTGCGCTAGAGCCCGGCGAACAGCAGGAGTATCTCCAGATGGCCGACGAGGAGGTCCAGCGGCTGATGAGCCTGGTAAAACGTATCCTCGATTTTGCGCGCAGGCCGCAGCGAGAGACAAAGCCCACGAATCTGAATGATGTAGTCGAAAAGGTATTGGCATTGGCGAGCAAATATCTCCAACATCGTCACATTGCACTCCGGCGGGACCTGTCGCCCGATCTGCCAGCAGTTATGGCGATTGCTGATGAACTGGGCCAGGTTTTCCTCAACCTGGTGCTCAACGCCGTGGGCGCCATGCCCGAGGGAGGGACATTGTGCGTTTCGAGCCGCCTGGCCCAGGATGGACATCTGACGGTGGCTTTCTCCGACACCGGTGATGGGATACCCCCCGATCATCTCGACCGCATCTTTGAGCCTTTTTTCTCGACCAGGGAGGAAGGCACCGGCATAGGGCTGACCATCAGTCACAACATAATCGAGCGGCACGGGGGCGAAATCACTGTTCAGAGCGTGATGGGAGAGGGGACGACGTTTACCGTGCATCTGCCGGTGATGTGAGATGTTTGTGATCCGCCAATCCCATGATCCGCCAATCCTACCGATCCGTGTTCTGAAGTGACCGAAATAATGACAATTAACAGACGATCAAGTCTCACAACCGAGCCGCCTTTCCCCAAGGCCCACATCCTCATCGTGGACGACGATCTGGCGGCGCGCCGCCCGCTGGCCGAATTGTTCGGGCGTTTGGGCTACCGGGCCACAGAAGCCGCCTCCGGCCAAAAGGCGCTAGAGTGTTTGGCCAGCCAACACTTTGACCTGGTCATCCTCGACCTCAAGATGCCGGGGATGGATGGTACCGAGGTGTTGGAGAAGGCACATCCCCTGGCGCCGGACACGGTGTTCATCATCCTGACCGCCTACGCCACGCTGACTTCGGCCATCGCCGGCGTCCGGCACGGCGCCTTTGACTACTTGCTCAAGCCCAGCCCCGTGAAAGAGATCGTCCGCGCCGTGGAGGCCGGCCTGGCCGAGCGGCAGCGACGGCTGGAGCACGAAAATCCGGTAGCCTTGCTGGAGCGGGCCCTGACCGGCTTCAAGGCTACGGTACAACAACCGGGAGCGACTTTTGCTCCTGCCACCAGGCGTTTCTTGCAGACGCCGGACATTACCGTGGATACGCTCAAGCGTCTTGTCGTCGTGCGCGACCGGCCGGTTGATCTGACGCCAACCGAGTTTGACATCCTGACCTACCTGATGCGCCATCGGGATCGGGTCGTCTCTTGCCGCGAACTGGTGGCCCACGTGCGTGGCTGTGACCTGGACAAGCGGGACGCCTGCCTCCTCCTGCGCTCCCACATCTGTCGCCTGCGCCAGAAACTGGAGCGTGACCCGGCCCGTCCGTGCCTTTTATGCACAGTGCGTGGCAGTGGGTATATTCTTAAAGGTTGAGAGCGAGGCGTATCCGTTTATCCGTTTTCTATCCGCTGCCTCAACCCCCGCTAGAATGAAATCGTAACTCTTTTGGAATATCCCCGCAACCCACAACCGGCAATTTTGTGTTACACTAGTGCCAAGTACAGTCCGGTCCGGCAATTCTGCCGATCCGTGTTCTCAGGCGCGCTATGGAAAGCGCGGCTACATGGAAAGCGCGGCTACATGGAAAGCGCGGTTACATGGAAAGCGAGTCCGATCCGCCAATTCTGCCGATCCGTGTTCTCAGACGCGCTATGGAAAGCGCGGCTACATGGAAAGCGCGGCTGCATGGAAAGCGAGTCCGGTCCGCCAATTCTGCCGATCCGTGTTCTCAGACGCGCTATGGAAAGCGCGGCTACATGGCAAGCGCGGTTACATGGAAAGCGAGTCCGGTCCGCCAATTCTGCCGATCCGTGTTCTCAGGCGCGCTATGGAAAGCGCGGCTACATGGAAAGCGCGGCTGCATGGAAAGAGCGAGTCCGGTCCGCCAATTCTGCCGATCCGTGTTCTCAGACGCGCTATGGAAAGCGCGGCTACATGGAAAGCGCGGCTGCATGGAAAGCGAGTCCGGTCCGCCAATTCTGCTGATCCGTGTTCTCAGGTATCCAAAACGATGACCACTAGAAACATTATTATTGTAGACGATGAACCCAAGGTAGCCTTTCTCCTGAGCAAGGCACTGGAACACTCGAATCGGGATTATCACGTCAGTGTTGCTCACTCCGGCGAGGAGGCGCTAGAGATGCTCGACGGCTCCTCGGTGGATTTGCTGGTCACAGATTTGCGTATGCCGGGCATCAGTGGGCTGGAACTGATACGCTGGGTACGGGCGTCTAGCCCACAGACGCGCACCATCCTCATCACTGCCTACGGCAACGACGAGATCGAGGCAGAGACCCGCCGCCTGGAAGCCTACCATTATATCACCAAACCATTCGACATCGGTGACTTTACGCAGACGGTACATAAAGCGTTGAGTGACGTGGCCGTCAGCAGGCCAGGTCTCGTCGTGCTCTCCGGCGAATCTTTCGAGGCCATTGCCCAGCAGTTGGAGAGATTGCGCTATGACATCGGCGCCCGCTGCATTTTGTTGGCCGATATGCAGGGCCAGCGATTGGCAGAGGTGGGGGACGCCAGCAGCCTTGACACCAGCACCCTGCTTTCCCTTCTGGCCGGTGGTTTCACCGCCAGTGTCGAACTAGAGCGCCAATTCGGCGGCGGTGAGGCGGTCAACCTTAATTTTCACGAGGGCGTACATTACGAGGTCTACTCGGCCAACGTGGGCGATAACCTTTTCCTGGCCATCGTCTACGACCGGCGGGTGCAGACCAGCCGCATCGGAATCGTGTGGCTCTACACGCGGCGCACGATTGAGCGTTTGCTGGTCATCATTTCGACCGCCGAGACCACTACGCCGGTACAACCCCTGGATGAGGATTTCGGCTCCTCCCTGATGACAGAATTGGACACGCTGTTCACGGAAGCGTGAAGCGTGAAGCGAGGCTGTCTGTGAGAGGTAAACGTATCCTGGTAGTGGACGACGAACCGAACGTCGTCAAGTCGTGCGCCAGAATGTTGGAACTGGAAGGCTTTGAGGTGCAAGGCGCTACCAGCGGCACTGAGGCGATTGGTCTGTACAAGAGCGATCACTTTGACCTGGCGCTGGTGGACCTCAAGATGCCCGGCATGGACGGGCTGGAGGTGATGGCGGCGCTCAAAAAGTACAACCCCGACGTGATGGTGATTATCTTTACCGCCTATAGCACAAAGGAGAACATTCTCGATGCGCTGCGGTTGGGCGCGTGCGAGTTCCTGGAAAAGCCGCTGGACGCCAGTCACCTGGTCTCTACGGTGCATCGCATCCTGGAGCAAGAAAACGACAGCACGGTGGTGCGGGGCAATCTGCGCAGCATAAGTCTGCCTAACATCGTCCAGATCAGTTGCACCGAGCGCGAGCAGGCCCGCCTGCGCGTCAGGCGCCGGGGGCAGGAGG
>Ga0209834_10001828_pt1 | contig 11590 bp, 12 predicted proteins | sample Mar14236cmmetaG_FD_184134 | JGI IMG/M metagenome (GOLD analysis project Ga0209834, IMG submission 184134) | Marine hydrothermal vent microbial communities from Guaymas Basin, Gulf of California to study Microbial Dark Matter (Phase II) - Marker... ...
GTGGTGTCAGGTGCGGTGACCTGACACCACTTTTGGTTATATGGTGCCGGGTGTAGAAATCCGGCACTTTTTTTGGTGAATTGTCAGGAGCTTTTTTGCCTTCGTTCCCTGAGGGGCTCAGGGTCTTCGACCCAGCCCTTCTCCCTTCGGGCTACAGACGTGGAATTTCAACCAGCAATTACTTTTAATTGCTTTTCCACCCCCATTTATTATACTCTGCTTTTATGGCGGTTTATTTTTTCTCGGATGCGCATCTCGGCGAAAACGATAAAGAGCGCGAAAAGGAAAAGCTGGCGAAAATCTATGCTTTTCTGGAGATGGTCAAAAATGACGGCGAGAAGCTGTTTATACTCGGCGACTTGTTCGATTTCTGGTTTGAATACAAGCATGCCATCCCGAAAGAGCATCTCAAGGTAGTCTTCAGACTGGCGTCGCTGATCGAGGAGGGCAAAGAAGTCCATTATATCAGCGGCAATCATGATTTCTGGCTGGGCAATTTTCTGAGCCGTGAGGCGGGAATAACAATCCATAAGGACTACTTCGAGACCGAAGAACAGGGGAAAAGGCTGTTTTTGATACACGGCGACGGTATCTCACCATCGGACAAGGGATACCGCATTCTCAAGAAGATCCTGCGCAACCGGGTGAATATCTGGCTGTATCAGAAACTTCCGGCCGACTGGGGAATCCCGCTGGCAAAGAGAGTTTCGGGCTCGTCGAGAAATTACACCTCGGGTCGGACAAACAAGTTTCTGAAAGATTACGAGGAGTATGCCGGGAAAAAGCTGGCCGAGGGATTCGATGCGGTGGTGATCGGGCATCTGCATGTGCCGATATTGCAGGAAATAAACGGCGGTATTTATCTGAATACGGGGGATTTTATAGATCATTACTCGTACGGGCGGATGGAGAACGGGGAGATTACGTTGGAGTATATATAAGGACGTCGTTTGTCATTCCCGCGAAGGCGGGAATCCAATATTAGAGCCCACCCAAGGGGTCGGGCACAATGTATGGTCAGGTAATACACAAGAAATGCGGTTTACAAGAAAATCATGAAAATCATCAGATCGATAAAGCAGATGCAAAGGGTGTCTCGGGAGTTGGCCTCGGAGGGGAAAAAGATCGGACTGGTGCCGACAATGGGATTTCTGCACGAGGGGCATCTGTCATTGATAAGGCGTGCCAAGAAGCTGTCTGATGTGGTAATAACGTCGATTTTTGTCAATCCGACGCAGTTTGCGCCTGATGAGGATCTGGCGAGGTATCCGCGCGATGAAAAAGGGGATATCCGAAAGATAGATAAGGCGGGTGGGGATATTGTCTTCATTCCGAAAGCGGCGGATATGTATCCCGATGAATTTCAGACCTATGTAACAGTCGAGGGGATTACGCAGACGTTTGAGGGGGAATCGAGGCCGACGCATTTTCGCGGGGTCACGACGATTGTCGCCAAACTGTTCAATATAACTCAGCCGGATATTGCGGTTTTCGGGCAGAAGGATTATCAGCAGGCGGTGGTTCTGAAAAAAATGGTGACTGATCTGGACTATCCCATAAGAATGGTAATCGCCCCGACGGTTAGAGAGAAGGATGGCCTGGCGATGTCATCGCGGAATAAATATTTCACCCCGGATCAGCGTAAAGAGACGGTCTGTCTTTATCGAGCGCTTACGGGGGCGCGGAAAATGGTTAAAAATGAAAAAATATACGGCACGGCAGTTCTCCGTCGGAAAATGAAAAAGATAATTAAGGAAATCTGCCCGGTTGCGGAAATAGACTATATCGCCTTCACCGATTATGATACTTTGAAACCGGTTAAGGAAGTAAACCGGAATACGATCTGTTCGCTGGCGGTCAGGCTCCATGGCGTCCGTTTGATAGATAATATGAGGTTTTATTAACGGCGCGAATGCGTTGCGAGAGCCATAATAAAGTTGAACATAGTTATGGCTTGCCACGTCGAAATCTAAATTGAGTTGACAAATAGAACAAATACCGTATTTTGACTGCGTGAAAAAAATACTTCGATCCGACATCATCAGAATAGTAACTCTCACCCTGTTTATTACGGGCTTTTTTGCTATCTCAATATCAGCACAGACTGCTGAAGATCCGATATTCCGAACCGACCGGATTGCTATTTTTGTATTCCTGCTGATTTTTTCATCGGCGGTTCTTCTCTATACGAATTGGGCGAAAAAGGGCAAAGAGTTATTTGTCCGCAAGATACCGGGTATTGCCGCGGTGGAAGAAGCGGTCGGCCGCGCCACCGAGATGGGCAAACCGGTGTTGTTTATTCCGGGGATTGCTGATGTGGAGGATATCGAGACGATTGCCGGGCTGTCGATTCTTGGGCGTGTGGCCAAGATAGTGGCGGCTTATGGCACGCCGCTGTCGGTGCCGGTGCGTTATCCGATGGTTCTGGCGGCGGGACAGGAGGTGGTCGAGCAGGCCTATCTTGAGGTGAATCATCATGACGCTTATGACCCGGATACGGTTCGCTATGTGGCAGGGGAGCAATTTGCATATACCGCGACGGTCAACGGCTGGATGATGCGCGAGAAGCCGGCGGCCAATATTTATATGGGGGCGTTTTTTGCTGAATCACTGTTATTGGCCGAGACCGGTAATGCCGCCGGGGCGATACAGATCGCCGGGACGGCTCGTCCCGAACAGCTGCCTTTCTTTATTGCCGCCTGTGATTACACACTGATGGGCGAGGAGCTGTATGCGGCGTCGAGTTATCTCAGCCGCGAGCCGCTTTTGCTGGGCGGATTGAAAGGTCAGGATTTTGTCAAATTGTTGATCATAATTGCCATTTTAATCGGCATTATCCTGGCGTTATTTAACGTTGGCGGATGGTACAATGATATATTTAATGTATCCTGAGGAGGCATGCGAAATACATTACCAGTAATAATAGCTTTTCTTGCCGGGATTGCCATGGTAATCAGTTTCTTTTTCAATCCCGAGCGGACAGTACTGGGTACATTCCAGGAGAACCTGCTTCAGTGGGTGACCATTGTCGGCGGTTTTACACTGGTGCTGGGTGTTTTTTCGATTGTCCGGGTCAATGCGCGGGCGGTTTCACGCCGGAGCGACGGCTGGTTTTATAAATTGGCGACGGTGATTTCGGTGTTTGCGATGGCGATCCCATCGATTATGCCGACCTCGGCAAATTCGGCTTTTGGAAAAGTTTTTTACAGCATTTTCCCTATCAGCTGGGCGGGAGCATTCGGGACCGGTCCGGATTCGATTTATGACTGGCTGTTCAATTATGTCGATTCGCCGATGATGGAGACGATGTTTGCGACGCTGGCGTTTTATATTGCTTCGGCGGCTTACCGGGCGTTTCGGGCGAGATCGGCCGAGGCGACCCTGCTTCTGATTACGGCCTGCCTGGTCATGCTCTGGCGGGTACCTATCGGCGAGGCGTTGTTACGGGGTATCGATGTCAGGATTCCCGATTATATCAATATGTTTGTGATGAACGGTTTCAACCTGTCGGTACAGCGCGGTATTATTATCGGCGCGGCGCTGGGCATGGCCTCGATGTCGCTGAGGATTCTTCTCGGAATCGAGCGGACATATATGGGGAAGGGATAAAATGGGTTTCTGGGATAAAGTATCGAATATCGACCGCCGCTGGATATACCTGATGGTGGCGGTGGCGACATTTTTCCCGATGATCGTCGTGATGCAGTTTCCGGTGGAACTGACGCCGGAGGCGGTGCAGTTGTATGAAGCGATCGACAATCTTCCCGACAGCAGTGTGGTTATGTTGACCTTTGATTATTACCCTTCGGCCATGGCAGAAACGCGCCCGATGTCAATCGCGGCGTTGCGGCATATGTTCTCCAAGGATATGAAAGTGGTGACGGTGTCGAATATCCCGCTGGGAGGACCGACTATCGCCGAAGATGTGACGCGCTCTATTGCCAAAGAGTACGGCAAAGAATACGGGGTGGATTATGTGAATCTGGGTTATCGAGCCAATTATGTGGCGGTCATGCACGGTCTGGCCACTTCGATCGAGTCGATATTCAAGGCTGATTTCACCGGGACACCGCTTAAGGATTTGCCGCTGATGCAGGATGTCAAAAATTATAATGATATAGAGTTTATTTTTGTGGTGGCGGACAATGCGACCATCGATTACTGGATCTCGATTGTCAATGCCCAGTACAACATTCCGGTCGGGGGCGGTGTCACGGCAGTGGTGGCCCCGAAGATGTATGCTTTTGTCGAAGCCAAACAGTTGACCGGACTGTTGGGCGGAATGAAAGGCGCGGCCGAATATGAGCGGCTGGTGAAAATCAGCGGGAGCGCCACAAGAGGTATGGCTTCCCAATCACTGGTGCATTTTTTGATTATCTTTTTCGTGATCATCGGTAATGTCGCCTATTTCGTAACCCGTAAGCATGAGAAGGGTCAAAAATAATGGCCGAGAGTATGACATTTCTTGATCATTTTGAGATCTGGCTGAGGGCTTATTTGATCCTCTCGCTCTTCTCGTTTTTGTACAAAGACAACCGTTTCTATAAATTATCGGAGCACGTTTTTGCAGGGCTTTCGGCCGGCTATTATGTCGGTCTGATCTGGCAGACGGTCATCGTCCAGCAGTTGATAAATCCGATGTTTGACGAGGGCGAATGGGTATTGATTATACCGGGGATGCTGGGAGTGCTGATGTTTGCGCGCCTGGTCCCGAAATGGTCGTGGGTGAGCCGCGTTTCGCTGGCGTTTGTGATCGGCAACACGGCGGGTATTTACCTGATGAATGCGCTTCACGGCCTTATTTTCAAACAGTTGTATGCTACGATGGGCTCGATCAGCAACAGCAACGGTTTCGCCGGTGTTTTACTGGCGCTGGTGGTTGTGGTCGGTGTGATCTCGACTCTGGTATATTTCTATTTTTCAAAGGAACACAAGGGTGTTGTCGGGGTGACGGCTAAGGTCGGTATCTGGTTTATTATGATAGCTTTTGGGGCTCATTTCGGTTTTACCGTGATGGGGCGTATTTCGCTTTTGATCGGCCGGGCGGAATTTTTGTTCTATGAATGGGGCGGCAGTCTTGGTCAGATATTTTAGCGCGGATTTCTAATTTTATTTTCATAATATTATAATCATATATAAGCTTCGCGTATTGTTTTAATCCGTTATATTGAAATGGAGCAAATATGATTTGCCTTTTATGTCCAATTCTCCCTATATTAGGCTGATTTGTTGACATGAAGAAAAAGCTAAAAATAATCGTACCGGTTGCGGGTGTGGGATCGCGTCTTCAGCCGCACACGTTTACGTTGCCCAAGCCGCTGATAAGCGTGGCCGGGAAACCGATTCTCGCGCATATAGTTGACCCGCTATTGGAGCTTGAACCGGAGGAGATAATCTTTGTTGTCGGGCATCTGGGCGATCAGATAATCGACTATGTCAAATCCAATTGCGATGTAAAGGCGACATTTATCGAACAGACTGATTTACTCGGGCTCGGTTTTGCCATTCACCTGGCCCTGCATGATATTTCGGGAGGGCCGCTTCTGGTGGTTCTCGGGGATACTATCGCCAAAACCGATTTCAAAGCCTTTGTCGGGGCCGGCGAAAATGTAATCGGCCTGAAAAAAGTGGATGATCCACGTCGTTTTGGTGTGGCGGTTGTCGAGAATAACCGAATAATTGCCCTGGAAGAGAAACCGAAGCATCCCAAATCGGATCTGGCGGTGATCGGGCTTTATTATTTTGAGGAATCCAGCAATCTCAAGTCGCATCTGGAAAAAGTGATTTCACTCGGCAAGATGACCGGCGGCGAGGTTCAGCTTACCGATGCCATGGAATTTATGATCAGGGACGGTCACAATCTCCGCCCGTTTCTTGTCGATGGCTGGCATGATTGCGGCAAAAGGGAGACATTGCTGGAGACAAACCGGGCATTGCTGTACGAATCGAGCGAGGTGAACAATTATCCCGGTTCGATTATTATTCCCCCGGTTCATATTTCAAAATCGGCGACGGTGGAGGAGTCGATAATCGGGCCATATGTGACCATTTCCGCCGAAGCGCGTGTATGCCGTTCGATTATCCGCGATTCGATTGTGAGCGAAAAGGCCTCGGTCGACAACTGTCATCTGGAATTATCTTTGATAGGTGTCGGAGCGGTCGTCAATGGAACATCCAGCCGCCTTAATATCGGCGACTCGTCGGAAGTTGGTTTCTAATAATCAGAAGAATTATCATTAGGAGGTCATAAATGTCCACCGGTAATTTTCTCTTTACATCGGAATCGGTAACGGAGGGGCATCCCGATAAGATTTGCGATCAGATCTCTGATGCCGTTCTGGATGATGTCATAAAACATGATCCGAAAGGCCGGGTTGCATGTGAAAGTTTTGTCTCAACCGGTTTGGTTATAGTCGGGGGTCAAATTACTACAAAGGCATATGTCGATATTCATGATGTTGTTCAGGGGGTTGTCAAGGAGATCGGCTACACTGAACCGTCGTATGGTTTTTCCTATGATTCGTGTGCTATTTTAAATGCTATCGGTCCCCAGGCGCCGGATATTGCCCAGGGTGTCGATACGGGCGGGGCCGGCGATCAGGGATTGATGAGCGGCTATGCCTGCCGTGAGACCGAGGAACTGATGCCAATGCCGATAATGATGGCGCACAAGCTGGCCAAACGTCTGGCGGAAGTGCGCAAGAAGAATATCCTGCCTTATCTCGGTCCGGACGGCAAGACCCAGGTTACGATCGAGTACCGCGACCGCAAACCGGCCAGGGTCGAGGCGGTGGTTATTTCATCGCAGCATACGGAGGCAATTCTGGATGAAACGGGCAATTTTATAACAGAGCAATCGCGACGGGAAATCATCGATGCCGTGGTTGCCCCGATTATACCGTCGAATATGCTCGATGCTAATACAAAATATTTTGTCAACCCGACCGGGAAATTCGTTACCGGCGGGCCGAAATCGGATACGGGGATGACCGGCCGCAAGATTATTGTCGATACATACGGCGGTATGGCCTCGCATGGCGGCGGTGCCTTTTCAGGGAAGGATCCGACCAAGGTGGATCGTTCAGCATCATACATGGCCCGTTATATCGCCAAGAATGTGGTCGGTTCCGGGCTGGCGGACAAGTGCACACTTCAGCTCGCCTATGCCATCGGTATTGCCGAGCCGGTTTCGGTGATGGTCTTCACCGATGAGTCAAACAAAATCCCCGAGGAAAGAATAGAGGAATTGATTCGGAAGAATTTTGATCTGACGCCGAGGGGAATAATAGAGTTTCTGGATCTGCTTCGCCCGATATACAAAGGCACGGCGGCCTATGGACATTTTGGGTGGGATCACCCTGATTTTTCGTGGGAGAAGCTGGATAAGATAAAGGATTTGCAGAAGGACGCATAAAAGAATGAAGAAAATAAAACATGACATAGCCGATGTGAAACTGGCCCCGAAGGGGAAGCTTCGAATCGAATGGGCTGAGGGCAATATGCCGGTGCTTCGGCTGATCCGGGAACAATTCAAAAAAACAAAACCTCTGAAGGGGATCAACCTTTCATGCTGCCTGCATGTTACCACCGAGACGGCCAACCTGATGATCACACTCAAGGCGGCGGGCGCCAACGCGGCCCTGTGCGCTTCGAATCCGCTTTCGACCCAGGATGATGTCGCCGCCTCGCTGGTCAAAGATCACGGTATCCCGGTTTTTGCCCGATTCGATGAAGATAAGAAGACATATTACAGGCACATTCACCAGACGCTGGATTTCAAACCGCATATTACCATGGATGACGGCGCCGACCTGGTTTCGACTTTGCATTCCGAGCGCAAGGAGCTTCTTGACGGTATAATCGGGGGTACCGAGGAGACGACCACCGGGGTGATCCGTCTCAAGGCAATGGCGGCCGATAAGGCGTTAAAATACCCGATCATCGCGGTCAATGATTCCAAAACAAAGCATTTTTTCGATAACCGCTATGGCACGGGACAATCGACAATCGATGGTATTCTTCGCGCCACCAATGCGCTTATTGCCGGGTCGAATGTGATCGTAGCCGGTTACGGCTGGTGCGGGCGCGGTTTTGCCATGCGGGCCCAGGGAATGGGCGGTCATGTGATTGTCACCGAGGTCGATCCCACCAAGGCGATCGAGGCGGTGATGGACGGGTTCCGGGTGATGCCGATGAGCGAGGCGGTCAAAGTCGGCGACATTTTTGTGACCCTGACCGGCGATATCAATGTCATCCGGATGGAGCATTTCAACAAGATGAAGGACGGCGCGATTGTCTGCAATTCGGGGCATTTCAATGTCGAGCTTGACCTGGGGTCGCTGGAGAAGAATAAAAAGAAAAAACGTGCGGTACGTGATTTTGTCGAAGAGTACACAATCAAAAACGGGCGGCGGATAAATATTCTCGGTGAAGGACGACTGATCAACCTGGCGGCGGCGGAGGGGCATCCGGCGATGGTGATGGATATGTCATTTGCCAACCAGGCGCTGGCGGCGGAATATATGGTCAAGAGTGCGTCAAAATTGAAAAAACAAGTCTATATTGTCCCCGAAAAAATTGACAATAATATCGCGGCGCTGAAGCTGAAGTCGATGGGGGTCAGAATAGATCGCCTTACCCCTGAGCAGAAGAAGTATTTAGCCTCATGGCAGATGGGGACATAAATTTCCAGTCAGCTAAAAAATGCTATTTGCTAATTGATGGAGAAGTCAGGCCGCGGGGCCTGACTTTTTTATTGTCCATTTCAAAAAAAATGGAGACATTTTAGTGATCGGGGTGTCTTTACAGCAGCAGAAGAATTCACAGGGGGATCTGATTTGACTGATCCTGATACCGGCAGGCGGGAAAAATTCAGGGAAATCTTCGACCGGCACAAAAACCGGACCTATGATTTCGCTTTAAGAATGCTCGGCGACAGAGATGCCGCCGGCGATATTACCCAAGAGGTCTTTTTGCGCCTGTACAGAGCCATTGACGGCAACCCCGAGATCGGCAATATGCAGAACTGGTTGTTTATCCTGACACGCAATTTGTGTCTGAACGAGATCCCTGACTCGAAGAAAGAGATCAATATTGACAGCCTTGATTTTGTTGAAGCTGTCGAAGCGGATTTTGCCAGAAACGATGTGAGGCAGATCAGGAAGGCCATGTCGGCGCTCGATGCGAAATATAAAGAAGTATTGGTACTGCGGGAATATGAAGGATTTACATACAGTGAAATCGCGGGAATACTGGGGATTACTGTCCCGGCCGTGAGGTCGTTGCTGTATAAGGCACGGCTGATGTTAAAAGAGAATTTCGAAAAAATATCGATAAAGAGGTGATAACCGTGAACTGTGAATATTTTCGTGAGATGCTGTCGGCCCGTATTGACGGTGAATTGAGCCGTGATGAAGAAGCGGCGCTGGATGAACATCTGGAGGGATGCGATTCATGCCGCAAGTTCGCCGCCGCGATGGCGGGGATGAAAGAGGCCGCGGCCGGGGACAAACAGGAAGCGATGCCGGCCGGGCTCGAAGAAAAGATTTTGAGCCAGACGATTAAGGCATCGCCGAAGAAAGAATCGGTGCTGGGATTTATCAAGGGGTATTATCGTGTTCCCCGGGGGCTGGCCTGGGCGGCTCTGGTACTGCTTTTTATCCTGACGGTCAATTCTTTTCGCGGTGTCACGGATAAAGATGCCGGATTGACACCATCGGTCGAAGTGTCTGAGCATGCTTTTGTCATCCAGAGAGTGACGTTGACGCAGGATGATATCATTATGAGCAAGACGACCACATCTAACAATGAAAGCCTGTAAGGAGATTTTCGGGATGCGCGTCATATATGTAACATTTGCCATGATGCTAATGCTTTCATTAGCCGTGTCGGCGGCAGAACCGCCGCGGTACAATATAAAAGTCACGGTTATAAACGAAGGTGCCGAAAACTCTGCCCGCGGCGCCGGGGAATGTCTTGTCAATGAGGGATCTTACGCCAGGATCAATATCGCGCTTATGAACAAAGGAAGCGGTTTCAGAATAATCGCCGTTGACCCGAGCCGTTCGCCGGTGATGCTTCTGTCGGAAAAAAGCGGAACCGTTTTTTCGGATGAATACATGGCGATTCTCGATTTATATCTCAGACCGTCCGCCACTCCCGAAAAGAATATCAGCCTGAGCGGCGTTATCGGCAAGCTGTTCAATGTCGGCGGTGATACGGAATTATTCAAATATTCCGAGGAGATGGTCGATTTTGTGATTTCGAACGGGGGTGAACATACGATAAAAATCGAGACCCCTTTCAGGGGCAGAGATATTACTCTCGAAATATCGGCATATACCAAAGGCGAGATCACATACAGGCAGGAGCATGACCGGGAATTAAAACTCAAGGCTGATTACCAGCTGTTCAATCACGATACAAAATCGGTCGAGGTGAAAAGCGACGACTGCACCATGATCCATAAGGACGGTGAATTAAGTGAGGACAGCAGATGCACTTTTAAAAAGATTTTTGACCTGGCCGACGGCGATATACTCTTATATGCGGCGACCTGCGAAATAAATAATTCCGATTGGAACGATGACGGGACGGTTTCATTCGATTTCCTGGTAAGTCATATTTATGCGGTCAATCCCGAAGATACCGGTATGGTTTCGCCGGAATTGAAAGCCGAAAAGGTATCGATGACAATGTTCAGTAAACGCCTGACGGTGCAGACGGGGGAGAGGACCGAGATAGAAATCCCGGCCGATACGGACAGTCCGCTCCCATTCAGGTCGGGAGAATTGATTGCGCTGACCAACCCGGACGAGTATATCCCGCTGGATGTGGAGCCGCAACTGGTGGACGGGGCGCCACCGGTCTATCCGCAGAAAGCCAAGAAAGATGGCGTTAATGGAAATGTGATGGTGCGGGCTTATATCGACAAACAGGGGGTTGTGAAGAGGGCGATGGTGGTGGAATGTAATCGGCCGGGATATGGTTTTGAGGAGGCCGCGCTCGAGGCGGCTTATAAAAGCAAATATACGCCCGGAATGGAGGGCGACCGGCCGGTGGCGGTGTGGGTGTCTTATATGGTCAAATTTAAATTAGATTGAGTGAATTCGCTGTCTGCGCAGAATGGATAATAGACAGACAGCGTCAAAAACGCTTCAAGATCAAAAGCCAAACATTATCTGGGGGCAGATATGAAAAAGATAACTCTGATTTTAATAGGGGCGATGTTAATTACTACCGGTTTGAGTGCGGCGGACAAGATGCCTTTGCCGGATGAATTTGTCAAAGTGGATTTAATGCCGGAAATGATAAAGAGCACGCCGCCGGTTTACCCGGAAAAGGAAAAGAAAGCCGGGACCGAGGGTGATGTTTTTATCAAGGCCCTGATCGACAAAGAGGGGAAGGTTGTCAAAGCGGAAATCGCGGAAACTTCGGGCTATATATCGCTTGACAGCGCGGCTGTCGAAGCGGCTTTTAAAAACGAGTACAAACCGGCAATGCAGGAAAGCAAACCGGTGGCGGTATGGGTCACATATAAGGTGACTTTTTCACTCGATGATGATAAGGACAAGGATAAGGACCAAGATAA
>Ga0209834_10001830_pt1 | contig 11586 bp, 11 predicted proteins | sample Mar14236cmmetaG_FD_184134 | JGI IMG/M metagenome (GOLD analysis project Ga0209834, IMG submission 184134) | Marine hydrothermal vent microbial communities from Guaymas Basin, Gulf of California to study Microbial Dark Matter (Phase II) - Marker... ...
AGGTTCCGAGTGGCGTTTATTTTTATAAATTAAGTTGTGATGGATATTATGTAGCAAAAAAAATGTTGTTGATACGATAATTTATTAATTCAGAATCTAAGTCAGAAAAATTGACAACAAATTCCCAATCAAAATTTGGTATTATAAATAATGACTCTAAAAAACTATTTCCCGATAATCGTTTCTTCTCCTTCCGGAGCCGGCAAAAGTAGTGTGTGCGACGCCATTCTAAGGAAGTGCGAGGACGTAGAATATTCCGTATCTTACACTACAAGACCAATACGAGGTTCGGAAGTGGATGGTGTGGATTATCATTTTGTGAGTGAAGATGAATTTAAGAATATGATCGAGCAGGATGAGTTCCTTGAATGGGCAGAATATCTTGGTTATTATTACGGCACGAGCAGAAAAATAATTCAAGAAAAGCTCTCAAGAAATAAATTTGTAATTCTTGACATCGAAACAAAGGGTGCGCTCAAATTTATAAAAAAGATGCCGGAAGCACTCTCGATTTTCCTGTTCCCGCCCAGCATGAAAGAGCTTGAAAGAAGACTCCGTTCTCGTAAGACCGATGCCCATGAAGTTATTGAAACCCGTCTGAGCAATGCAAGACATGAGATTGCTGATTCCTGGCATTATGATAGATTTTTTATTAATGATGATATCGAAAAAGTCTCGGATAAAATAATCGAGATAATATATAAAAAAAGCGAAGGAAAAGATATTTATGGATAGCAAATTAATGCAACAGTTCGTAGAAGAAAACAACTGCACTTTTCTTTATTTAATTCTTGCAAATGAAGAATTGAAGCGAATCAGCAAGATTCCTTTTGAAATAAAAAAGGATTTAGGCAAAAAGCTTACAACCATTGCTTTGGATCATGTCGCAGCAGATGATATTCCGGACTACTTTATTCCGGAAGAAGAAAAAACCGAAGGCAAGATGCAGGATATTATAGACGAATAGGACCTATGCATTGAACACAATTTCGGAAGCTCAGCTAAGGAAGATAGAATTACTTAAACTTTCAGGAATAAAAGAAATTTTTGTGCAGGAAACAGAACCAATATCAAAGGAGAAGTACCTGCAGCAATTTGAAGCTGAGTATAAGGATTGTGCAAACTGTAAATTAGCTAAAACACGTAATAAGATAGTTTGGGGTGGTGGGAATGTTGATGCCGATATTGTTTTTGTAGGAGAAGGACCTGGCGAGCAGGAGGATCTGCAAGGCATCCCTTTTGTAGGTAAAGCGGGACAGCTTCTTACCAAAATGCTTACTGCCATCGATCTCTCCAGAGAAGACGTGTACATCACAAATATTGTGAAATGCAGACCACCCGGAAACAGAAATCCTCAAGAAGATGAAATCCAAGCATGCATGCCTTATCTGGAATTCCAAATGTCGATCATTCAACCAAAAATAATATGCGCACTCGGCAAAGTAGCAGGCAATACGCTCCTTCAAAACGATGACACCTTAACAAAAATGAGACAGAAGTTCTTTCCTTTTTCTTCTTCAAAATTGATGGTGACTTACCATCCTTCAGCGCTTTTGCATAATCCGGATTGGAAACGTCCCGCATGGGAAGATCTAAAAATGCTTAAAAGAGAATACGCTGAATTGAGATAAATTATGGCAGAAAAAACAAATAACAGAACAACAATAAATCAGGATTCTGTTCGAGTTCCACCACACGATCTGAATGCAGAAGGTGCAGTTCTCAGTGCCATGCTTCTGGAAGAATGGGCTACTGCACGAGGGCTGGAACTCCTTCGAGAAGACTATTTTTACAAAAGTGCACACAAGTATATTTTTAGAGCCATACAGGAACTTTTCAACAAAAATATTGAGATTGATCTTATTACTATTATTGATGAACTCAAGAAGAAAGACCTGTTTGAAAAGATCGGTGGTGCAGCGTATCTGACAGAAATTCAGGATATTGTCTCATCCAGTGCAAATATGGAAACCCATGCGCAACTGGTTATTGAAAAAGTAACCCTGCGAAGGTTGATACATACTGCCTCATCGATCATAGAAGAATGCTACGGTACAGGACAGGATAGTAAGGAAATTGTCGAACACGCTGAAAAAAAGATCTTCAATGTCACTCAGAGTTTGATGAAAGAAGGATTTGAGAGAGCTTTTGATATTGTCTCTCCAACCATTAAAAAGATCGATGAGATCGCAAAACGTAAAACGAAGGTCGTAGGTGTAGCAACCGGTTTTAATGAGTTGGATAGAATAACTGGTGGCTTTCAATCTGGGCAATTCATTGTTGTTGCCGGACGTCCAAGTATGGGAAAAACTGCACTAGCCCTCAACATAGCTCATCATGCTGCTGTTTTTCAGGATAAAAAAGTTGGGATTTTCAGTCTGGAAATGGATAAAGAAACGCTGATTATGCGAATGCTAAGCTCCGGTTCTGATGTTTCTTTGCATTCTATGCTTCATGGCTATGGAATGGACAAGGATAAGATCATGAATTTGACTCGACACGCTGATAAGATCGCAGAAGCACCTATCTTTATTGATGACCGCGGAAGCAATACCATGAATGATATCCGCTCAAAATCACGACGACTGAAATTCGAAGAAGGATTAGACCTTTTGATCATCGACTATATGCAGCTTTTGTTGCCGGTTGCATCTCGGCAGTCACGTCAGCAGGAGATATCAGAGATATCACGAGCAATAAAAATTCTCGCTAAAGAATTGGAAGTTCCTATCATTGCAGTGTCCCAGCTCAGCCGTGGACCGGAAACACGACAGGATAAAATGCCTGTGCTGGCTGACTTACGAGAATCCGGCGCTATCGAACAAGATGCAGACCTTGTCCTGCTCATTTACAGGGAAGAGTATTATAAGAAAGAAGAAGCAGAAAATCCCGGTATCGCAATTATTGATGTGGCAAAGAATAGAAATGGTCCTCAAGGTCGGATGAATCTTAAGTTTATTGGACATTATACCCGTTTTGAAAATATAGATAATCAATCTTTTGCATGATACGTATCATCACATATCCAATATCCTCAATTGGAAGTATCATCATCAGGACAGTTCAGGATATTGGTAGATATTTCATCTTTTTAGGACTGACCATTAAAAGTCTCGGCAAAGTAGGGAAGAGGATTCATCTAGCCTTTATGCAGATGCAGAAGATCGGAGTGGAATCCATTCCTTTGGTCGCTATAACTTCAGCTTTTACCGGCATGGTTACTGCTGTGCAGGCAACATATCAAACAGGTGGACTTCTTCCATACCGTTATCTTGGTGCGATGATCGCGAAATCCACAATGATCGAGCTTGCACCGGTGCTCACTGCGCTTGTAATGGCTGGAAAGATCGGTGCTTCACTTGCTGCTGAACTTGGCACAATGCGGGTAACTAATCAAATCGATGCATTGGAAGTCCTTGCAATAAATCCCTATGACTATCTTGTAGTTCCGCGTATCATTGCAGGAATAATCATGCTGCCTGTGCTCACAGTTTTTGCAAATTTATTCGGCATTCTTTCAGGGTATCTTGTCTCTGTTTCATTATATCATGTGACAACTGCGGAATTTCTTTTTGGAATAAGATCATTTATTACTCCGATAGATTTTTGGAGCGGCATTGTAAAAGCATTTGCTTTTGGCATGATCATCACATCCGTGGGCTGTTTTCAGGGATTTTTTGCCCGAGGTGGCGCAGAAGGAGTAGGAAGAGTAACCACCCGTGCAGTTGTGATCTCATCAATTTTAATTTTGGTAACTGATTTCATTGTTGCTGCAGTTATCTTTGGATAATGCCCTTTCATATCGTTCTTTACGAACCCGAAATACCTTCAAACACAGGCAATATCGGCAGATTATGCGTGGGCACGAACTCGGTCCTACACCTCATCAAACCAATGAAATTCCTACTAAATGACAAATATCTAAAACGAGCTGGACTTGATTATTGGGACAAGCTCGAGCTTGAGATTCATGACTCATGGGCAGCTTTTCTTAAGAAATATGAGAAAGCGAACAAGTACTATTTTTCTACCAAGCCCCAGAAAGTATATACGGATATTTCATTTTGTGAGGGAGATTTCCTCATTTTCGGACCTGAAACACGGGGTTTGCCGGAATCTATTTTGCATGAATATTGGGAGAACGCTTATACAGTTCCAATGACTAAAGACATTCGCTCAATAAATTTGAGTAATAGTGTCGCTATCGTGTTGTATGAAGGGATTAGACAGGTGGGATTGGTTTGATTTTTCCCCTCTAACCTGTCACGGCGTAGTGTAACGAAGACGGAAAAGAGGGGTGTCCGCTCGCGGACGGGGCGTGTAATATGGATTCTATTACATTTTTTCACATAAAATCGTAGCTTATTTGACATGAATTGATCGGGTTTTAAAAACTTTACTCTCAGTCGGGGCGTAGCGCAGCCCGGTTAGCGCGCCTGGTTTGGGACCAGGAGGTCGGAAGTTCGAATCTTCTCGCCCCGACCATATTTGGGTGAAGACTAACAATATATAAAAAATTGACAATGAAACAAGCGAATTGAATAAATGATGTAATTTAATAAAAAAATCTTCTTATTTCAGCAAGGATGCGAATAAGGAATTTATGAAAATAAAAGAAATTATTTTAGTATTTGAAGGAAACGAAATTAGAAATTCTGACATCCCGAAATTTCGTGGGTATATCTCTAGTAAATATCCAAATTACGAGATAATTCATAATCACTTAATGGATGGTTCATTTAGATATTCATATCCACTCATCCAATTTAAGACAATAGAAAGAAAACCAGCTATCATAGGAATTAATGAAGGTATTGAATTACTTAAGAAAGTATTTATGGAAATTGAAGATATTAAAATAGGTGAACAGAGGAAAGTGATAAACGAGAAATCGATTCTGTTAAGAGAAGAGGAATTTGGAACTGCTGATGATTTTATTAATTACAGATTTTTATCACCATGGATGGCTTTAAACCAGGAGAATTATAAAAAATACAATCGTATAAATAGATATGATCAAATGGCGTTTTTAAAACATCTTTTGCGAGAAAACCTTAAGACGATTTCAAAAGGTTTTGGATATACAATTCCTGATATTGATGAAGTGAAAGTTGATGGAAGGTTTATAAAAAGAATGGTTAACTTTAAAAATATAAAAATGTTATGTTTTGTTGGGAGTTTTATTACAAATTTTTATATACCAGAATACCTTGGAATAGGAAAACAAGTTGCAAGAGGTTTTGGTATGGTGGGGAAAATATAATGGAGGTTGAATGATAAATGCGATTGCAGAACTCGGGAAATACGAAAAAGTGAACGATCCGAATATTAGAACCAATTTTGATATTTGGTTGGAAGATTCTTATGATGAACTGAATTATTCACATTTGATTTTAATTGAATTTAAAAAAGAGAAGAACGAAGAAAAGGAAAAATTATTTAATAATAATTGGAAATGGGTTTTCAGTAAAGTTGATTATCGTGAACATAGTTCAAATTTAAAATCAAAACTTCTATATAAACGAGGATCCTCGAGAGGAACAGATAAAACTCCTACTTGCAAGACTGCAAATAATATTATTGGTAGTTATCATCAAAAAATCAAATCTTGGTTTTTGAATAATCAAAATGTAACTTTTATTGATGAGAATGCAAAAAGATTTATACAAATGATACATTCTGAACTTGAATCAAAGTCTGATGAAATAACTACACAAATTAAAGAAAAATCAGAAAATTTAGCAAGTGGTGGAGTTGTGCTTACTATAGTTTTTGTAGAAAATGGAGAACAAAAATTTATAGGTGATTACAATTTTTTCTCTAAATTCATTACCGAAGAAAGTAAAGTTGATTATAGATATTCAAAAACTTTCAAAAAAACTTCATTCTCTGAAGATCAATTATGCTCTATTTGCAATATGAATAAAGCAGAAGTTTATGGTTATTTCACCTCTTTAAAGTTTTATAATGTCGATAAACCCGGAATGGTTACAGGTGGATTTGATCAGAGTAAAAGTTGGAAGAATTATCCGATCTGTCTCGATTGTGCTCTCGATATTGAACTCGGAATAACAATGATGGATAATAATCTCAAATTCAATTTCTATGGATTGCGATACTACTTAATTCCGAAAACAACAAATGAAAAAGGGAAAGAAGATATTATCGAGGAAATTATTACATACAAAAAATCACAAAGAATAAACGATAAAGACAGGTTGAGAATAACAAATGCAGAAGATGATGTTTTTGATCTTCTTCAAAAGCAGAAGAACAATGTTACTTTTAATCTTCTCTTTTTTGATAAACCTCAAAAAAGTGTTTTCCGAATTTTAGCTTCGATTGAGGATGTCTTACCTTCGCGAATTAAACAACTTTTTGAAACAAAAGAGTTTGTGGATAATATGATTTTCTTCAAAGAATATAAAGAAGGAAAACAAATGTTCAGATTCAACTTTGGAGTTCTGCGAACATTTTTTCCAAACAGTAAAATCGAAGGAAATCAAGATAAATTCTTTTTGGAATTAACTCAAAAGATCTTCAATGACACAAAAATCGATTATCAATTTATTATTCAGCAGATAATTTATTATTTAAGAAATTGTTTTGTTAATGACCAATTTTTTTGGTTTGATTCAATAAAATCATTTATGCTAATTAATTTTTTAAACAAATTAAATCTTTTCAGATTAAAAAGTAAGGAGAACGAAATGGATAGACAATTCTATGAATCTTTTGAAATAAAATCAAAAGAAGAACTGGAATCTAAAGTCGAATTATTCTTTGAAAATTTCAAAGAATTTTATTTAGGTGATATGCACCGGAGTATTTTTCTGGTCGGAGTGTTATCTCAATTTCTTTTGAATATTCAGCAAAGAGAAAGAGGAGCAACTCCATTCAGAAGTAAGCTCAAAGGTTTAAAAATGGATGGTCGGGATATTACCGCTCTTGTTCCTGAAATCATCGAGAAGTTAGAGCAGTATAAATCAAATTATTATATTCCGTTGGAAAACCTGATTTCCAAATATTTGATATCTGCAGGTGATTTCCGAAAATGGAATATAGCAATAGATGAGATGAATTTTATTTTTGTTTTAGGAATGAATTTATCGAAATATTTTAAAATCAAATCAGAAGAAATTAAAGAGGAGTATTAATATGTATAAGATCAAAAACAGAGGTGAGATATTGTTTTTATACGATATCCAGAATGCAAACCCAAATGGTGACCCGAATGATGAAAACAAACCGAGAATGGATGAAGAAACAGGAAGAAATCTTGTAACCGATGTTCGTTTGAAAAGAACGATCCGTGATTACATTAACGAAAAAGGAAATGATATTTTTGTTCGGGAAGTGGTTTATAACAAAGATGGACATATTCAAGATGCAAAACTTCGAGCGGCTGATTATTTACCTGAAGATAAAGATAAAATCAAAGAAATGTCGGCAGAAGTACAAAAGCAATTTATTTCTAAATCAATTCTGTTAGAATGTATCGATGTTCGTTTATTTGGAGCAACAATTCCTTTAGATTTGAAGGTCTTTGATGGGAAGAAAACAAAAAATGTAACCAGTTCAATTACTTGGACAGGACCAGTTCAATTCAAAATGGGAAAATCGCTTCATTCCGTAAAAATTCAGCACATCAAAGGAACAGGAGCTTTTGCTTCCGGGAAAGATGCAACTAAAAAAACATTTCGGGAAGAAGATATTCTCCCGTATTCGCTAATTTGTTTTTATGGAATTGTAAATGAGAATGCCGCGAAACACACAAAACTGCAAACAGAAGATATCAAACTATTGAAAGATGCGATCTGGAATGGAACAAAAGGTTTGATTTCTCGTTCAAAATTCGGTCAGATGCCGAGATTACTTTTATTCATCAATTACAAAGAACCAAATTTCTTTATCGGTGATCTGGATAATCTTATAAAATTGAAATCAGATAAAAGAGATGAACAACTCCGCAAGCCGGAAGATTATCAAATCAATATTTCAAAATTACTCGAACAAATTGAACTTCATAAAGATAAAATTGAAAACGTCGAATTTATAATTGATGACAGAATGAAATTTATTCAAAATGGAAAAGAAATCAAGTTAAATGAATTAGAGAAATTTTCAGAAATCTCTCTGTAACTGGGGGAATTATGGATAAAATTCTCAAATTCAAAATTTGGGGAGATTATGCTCATTTCAAGAAATTTTATACAACAACATCTCCTCTTACTTTTGAATTTCCACCACCACCGACGATTATCGGGATTATTTCTGCAATTATCGGGTTGGATAAAAATGAATATCTTGAACATTTCCAAAATCCTGATGAATTCAAAATCGCATTATCAATACAGAATCTAATCAAGAAAGTTCGTTGGACTCAGAATCTGATAGATACAAAACAGCAATTTTGGAGAATAAAAAACAGAACTCAAATTCGTATTGAATTTCTTAAAGATTCTGCCTTTGTAATTTATTTTTCCCATAAAGATGGAAATATTTATGACCAGTTAAAAAAGAATTTGGAAAACCATACATCTGTTTACTCAATCTCTTTGGGTTTAAGTGAACTTCTGGCGAATTTTGAATTTATTGATGAGATTGAAATTGAGAATTCTAAAAGTGATGATTGGATAAAGGTGGATTCTGTTTTACCGTATTCTTGTTTGCAAGATGATAATTCCGTAGATTTTGAAATCAGTAGAGAAATCTTCAAAGTAAACTTTCCGATATTAATGCAACCGAATCGTATTGTAAACAAAAGGGAAGATATTCTTTTTGAGAGGAATGGCAAACCGATCAAAAGCAAAGTTACACAGTTTTGGAAAACAGAAGAAGGAAATAACATTGTTTTCTTCTAAAATCTACTCTCATCCCGATAAATTAATTTTAGTTCATCTACAAAATGTTGCTTATTCCTGTCTGAAAAAATTCAAAGAAACAAAGCACAATCTGTCTTCATATTTTCCGAATGATCGTTGGGAAAAGCTTGTCTGGTTGATGGGCTTTTCTCACGATTTTGGTAAAACGACTTCCTACTTTCAAGAATATCTTTTTGAGAAAGATGAAAACAATAAAGTAATAATGAAAAACCAACCTGAAACAGGTCATTCGCTTATTTCAGCAGTTTTGACTTTTTGGATAGCAAAAAATTTTGTGAAAGATAAAGAAGGTGAACTTTTACAGATGATGCCTTTCTTCCTTTATTTAATAGTCAAAAAACATCACGGTAATATCAATAATCCAATTCCTTTTTCAGATGAATCAAACGAACTTGATATTCCTTTTGAACATCTTGATAAACAATTGGAATCAATAGATAAAGCAGAATTACAATTTCTTTTTGATAAAATAAATGAAAAATTATCATTAAATATTCAGGTTGAGAATATACCAAAATCATTGAAGGAATATTTCATAAATGAATTAAGAAGAAAAGAAAAAAGAGTATTTAAAAAAGTTAATAAAAAAATCGAATATTATTTTATTTTCCAATTTATTTATTCGTTACTTTTACATTCGGATAAAGAAGATGCAATCTTTGGAAAAGTTAACCAAGATCATCGTATCAAATTAGATAACGATTTGATAAAAAAATACAAGACTTTGAAATTCGGTAAACCGAAAACAAAAATAGATAAAATTCGCGAATCAATTTTTCATGATGCAAATTCTAAAATTTTAGAAATAGATTTAAAGAATAAGATTTTATCTTTGAATGTTCCGACAGGAAGCGGGAAAACGCTAACTTGTTTATCGACTGCCTTAAAATTGAAAACACGATTGGAGAAAATCGGAATCAAACCGAGAATAATTTATGGTTTACCTTTCACAAGTATAATAGATCAAAATTACGAAGTATTCGATGAAATATTGAAAAATCCTGATAGTGATATTTTGTTAAAACATCATCATCTTGCAGAAATTTCTTATAATCAAAAAGACAGTGATGCAGAATTTGAACCTGAACAGGCAAAATTTATGATCGAAAGCTGGGAAGCGGAAATTATTGTTACAACTTTTTTTCAGATATTTCATACATTATTTTCCAATCGAAATAGAATGATCCAGAAATTCCATAAATTAGCAAACTCCATTATTTTATTAGATGAAGTCCAAAGTATTCCTTACAAATATTGGAAACTTGTTCGGGAAACGCTGCTAAAAATTTCTGACATCTTTAATGTTTATTTTATTTTGATAACAGCTACTCAACCAAGAATTTTTGAATCAAATGAGATTATAGAATTAGTTCCGGATAAATCGGAATACTTTTCTCAATTTGATAGAATTAATTTGAATTTTGAATCAGAAAGCATAGAGTTACAAAATTTTATTGCGAAATGTAAAAATGAGATTGAGAATTCTGATAAATCTTTTTTGTTTGTTATGAATACGATAAATTCTTCTATCGAGCTATTTGAGAATTTGAAAAAGATGGATTTGGATGCTGAATATTTTTATCTCGCAACAAACATTATTCCCAAACACAGATTTGAAAAAATTCTAAATATCAAAAAATCTAAAAAAAGAAAAATAATTGTTTCTACACAAATGATAGAAGCCGGTGTCGATATTGATATTGAGAATGTTTGGCGTGATTTTGCTCCGCTTGAATCTATCAATCAGGTTTGCGGAAGATGTAATCGTAATTTTTCAGAGAAAAAAGGAAATGTGCGAATATTTGAAATTTTAAATGAAAATCATAATAATACTCCTTTTTCAAAATATATTTATGGAAAATCTGCTTTGAGCATCATTGAGACAAAAGAATCGTTGGGATACAAAACAACAATTTCCGAAACAGAATTCTTAAAAAACATGGATTCATATTATCAAATTATTAATGAGAAAATTGCAGACGATGAATCAGACAAAATTTTAAGATTTTTGGAAAATTTGCAATTTGCTGATTTGTACAAATCTTTCAAATTAATTGATGACAAATTATACAACAAAAAAGATGTTTTTATTGAATATGATGAAACTGCAATCAATGTCTGGCAAAAATTTAAAAATCTAAAACAAATCAAAAACACCTTCAAACGAAAAACCGAATTCCTGAAATTCAAAAAAGATTTCTATGATTATGTCATTTCCGTACCCGAAAAATATGTTCAGGAACAAGAATATGAAAATACCGGAATCGTTTACATTCTGAATAATGCTGTTGAATCCTGCTATTACGAACAAACCGGCTGGAATAGAACCAACGATAATTATACAAATTATGTGTTTTAATTATTTACATGGATATAAGCAAGGAGTTAAAACACCTTGATATGAAACAAAAACATCTGCGAAGAGTTAAAACTCCTCGCTCAATACAATCAAAGTCTTTCAGACTACCCAATCCGCCCAGTCTGGGCGTAGCGCAGCGAAGCCTGAAGGATTTTGTATGTTTCAAAGATAGGTTTCAACCTATCGCAAAAGGAGCGAGAAATGTCCGGTAGAACATTCAAATCAATATATTATCACCTTGTATTTCATACAAAGCTCAACGAACCATATCTCGAAGATAAGAAATTTAGAAACCAGGTTTACCATTTCATTGAAAATAAATGCAAAAGGCATCATCTATAT
>Ga0209834_10001831_pt1 | contig 11583 bp, 10 predicted proteins | sample Mar14236cmmetaG_FD_184134 | JGI IMG/M metagenome (GOLD analysis project Ga0209834, IMG submission 184134) | Marine hydrothermal vent microbial communities from Guaymas Basin, Gulf of California to study Microbial Dark Matter (Phase II) - Marker... ...
TTCCGCTTCCGTGACTCACCTGAGGGCGAGTTTTGCAAGCGGGTCGGTGAGGTGGTACTCGCCATTTTCTTCCTCAATCCATCCCATCTTCTTCAGATTCTTCAGGAGTTCGTGAAGCCTCGGTTCAGGAGTTTTCATTTTCTTGAGTTCTAAGTAGTCCCGTATAAGGCTCCACCTGTTGTAGCCCAGTGATATTGCCTTTAAAATTCCCACGTACCGCCTGCTCCGTCTTTCAAGTTCCGAAAGCTCGCCAAGGAGGAGGCCTTTGGCGATGCTGAGGGTTGAGTCCATAGCCCTTTGAAAGTCATGGGTTTCGAGGTATTTCGACCCGAATAGGACGAGCCAGCCAGGTATTCCGTCGAGTATGGAAACGGCCTTTTCAATCTTTTCCTCCGGTACCTCAACCCCTGCCTCGTTAAATCCCGCCCGCAGGAATGCCCTTGAGGTCTCGCCGTCGAAGGGCTTTACATAAATCTCTCCTCCGACCCTTCCGTAGAGAGGGCTTTCGTAGTCGTCTATGCCAAGAAAGTCGTGCAGAAGCCCAACCTCCGAGCCCGTCAGTATGATCCGTAGGTTGGGCAGGCTGTCATAGGCGTGGGCAAATAATGCCAAGAGCTCCTTTCCGCCCCGCGAGCCGTAGAACCTAAGGTACTGGGCCTCATCGAAGGCTATGACGAACTTCCCGGTTTTTTCTCCGAGTTCGTTTAGCTCCCTGAATATCTCCCTGAGGGAGGCATCCCGGGGTTCAATCTGGAGGAACTTCAGGTTCAGTTTTACCCTAAATTTTGAGGCGATTCTCTGGAAGATACCTCCTTTTGACTGGAGCTCCCGGATGAGGTCGTCCCGGGTTATGTGTCCGCTTTCGGCGTAGAGTTCCCGGCAGTCTATCAGAATCCCGGGGTTCTCGTTGAGATAAGCCTTGAGGATGGAACTCTTTCCCACACGTCTTATCCCGAGTAGAAGCGTCAGCGGATATCTCTCAATGCTTTTTTCCAATTCTTCGAACTCCTTTTCCCTGTCAAATATCTCCTCTCTCCTACTCTTTGGCTTCAGATCGAACAGCACTTACGCCACCGTAAGTAACTTACGGGGGCATAAGTTATAAGGGTTTCGAAAGGATTAGTTGACTTCTACGCGCCAAGAAAAGTTGAAAAACTGACGGTTCCCCTCCTTCTAACCATAATTGTTGCCCAGCCCTGGGTGGTGTGGAGGCTGGGGTTTTTGGATGAGGGGAAACGTTAAGTAAGCGAGAGATCAATTTTTGACATGACAGAGGATGAGAAACGCACTTCCAAGCGGGAGAAGGAGAAGAGGGGCAACTTTGACGTTCTGATGATTGCGTTTGGAAGTATGACCGAGGAAGAAGTTGAGAAACTCAGAAAAACGCTGAAGGAAGTTGAGGAATGGATGAATGAGTGGAGCCCTCAACATAAGTGCTAGACGTATTTGGCGATTTCTGTAATCTTGTCCGTTAGGTATTTTTCAAATGCCTTTTTGTTTAATACGATGAAAGGTGCAGCATCTGGCCGTGTAACTAGCCGTGAAGTGATTCCAAGTCTGTTCATATCTGCCAACACCTCGGCTACTGCTGTCTCAGGGAGTTCTAATATCTGTAGGAGTTCCTCATAGGTTCTCCGGGCAGTTTGTGCATGCACTATTTCGGAAACTCTAGCAATCACATAATAAGCACTCAGCTTTTGGGCGTAATATGCTAACTGTGGTGGCTCTTTCGTGCGCGAGATAAAGAACTCAAAGAGCTCTCTGGGAGCTTTATAAACTTCCTCAATGGGGTGCCATCTTGAGTCATACAGGTAATCCTTTATTGCAAGTCCAAATCTTTCTAGTTCTTCAAAGAGGCTAAGCGCAAAGTCTCTTAGTGTTGTATACGCTACAAACTTTGTGAATAGTGCTATGGATGGGGAGGTAAGACGAATGTATGAGCTTCTTCCTATGTAGATTGATTTCATGATTTTCAGTGGATTTTTCTCATAGGGTTCTGGTTTGTATAGTACTCCGTCGTAGAGTTTCCTCATTGGATTTATTGGGTAGCTTATGTAAAAGTCATCTTGGCCTGGATACCTTGTTGATAGTGAACCCATCAAGACAATCCATATCTGGGAGCCATAATTTTGAATGAGCCTGCTAAGTTCGTCCTGATATTTACTGATTGTTTTAGTAACAATTGCGTGACCTGCTTCTCTCCCCCGTTCGTTCGGGAATAACACCAACTTTCTGCTGTATCCAGTTCCGACTCGTTGAGCGTTAACAAGTTGTAGTTTCTCAAGGATTGCTAACACTTCCGGTGGAATGTTTACAGTTTGATATTCCCCAGGCATCCTTGCCGCAGGGTTATATCCCACTCGTTTTTCCGCTTGGAGTTCCCCCGAAATGTAGACTCTTCTCAGTGCATCAAACACGTCTTTCTCGTACATCTCCAAGCCAATGTCATAGAGTTCATCTCGTATCTCTTGGAGGATGGAAGAGGCTATGTTTTCTATCTCAATCTCTGGTTCTTGTTGGAGTCCCCCTCTAAAATACGGGTGAGTTGGGGGTATTCTTAGGTCCCGGCGAAGCTCATGTTCAAAGGAAGTCGGATCGAGAACCTTTACAATTTCTCCATCAACCAAAATTTTATCCACGTGTTTTGAAGGGCGAAGGACGATAATGTATTTGTATGTGTACCCATTCATTACCAGCTTCTTGGCATCTCTGGCGACATCCCCGCTGTCTACAATCTCCACTCCTATTGTTATATGGCCCTTTCTACCGACGACGTCGGTTCTTCCGTATCCTCCTTCTGGGATTCTCGCAGGTGTTTCTTCTTGAGCCGTGAATCCATAGAATCGAAGAATCTGCACAACGTCCTTTTGTATTAAGTCATGGTCAGAAATTGTCCATTCGGTCATAGCTGTCACCGTAATTGATGTCTGAGAATTTAATTTTAACTTTTACGATTAAAATGGTGAAACAAGTGAAGGCTGAAAATAAAAAATCCCTCACTCCACCTTTTCAATCCCTATCTTTGCCTGAACCTCGGGCCATTCGACGACGTAGCCCTTGGCCTCCTCGAAGCGGACTTCAACGGCCCTCGTCTCCTTCATGATGTAGTCGAGGTTCTCGCTGAGGAGCTCGCGGTTCTCGTCGGTGGTTTCTATGGTGACGACTATCCTGTCGTTGACGTCGAGGTCGAGCCTCTTCCTCATCTCCTGTATTCTCCTGACGAACTCCCTGGCGAGGCCTTCCGCGAGGAGCTCCCTCGTGAGGGTCTTGTCCACGAAGACCCTTCCGTCCTCGAAATCCTCGGCAACAAAGAAGTCCGGCAGCTTCTCCTCTATGGTCAGGTGCTCCCTCGTGAGGTGGAAGGTCTTGCCCTCTATCTCGACGTCCATCTCGCCGGCCTCGTAGAGCTCTCTGCCGTGTTCGGCTATCCACTGGGAGACGAGCCTGGCGTCGCCCTTGAACTCGGGGCCGACTTTCGCGAAGTTCGGCTTGATTATGAGCTCGCGCTCGACGCTTCCGACGACGACTTCCTTGGCATTGAGCTGGTCTCTGAGGAGTCTGTTGAGCCTCTCAACGGCCTTCTTGACGGTCTCGTCCTCGGTCTCTACGATTATTCTCCTGACCGGGTAGCGGAGCTTTATCTTGGCCTTCTGCCTGGCGCTTGAGCCGGCCTCGACTATCTTCCTGACGTACTCCATCTCCTTCTCAAGCTCCTCGTCCCTCGCCTTCTCGTCCACCTTCGGCCAGTCGAGCATGTGGACGCTCTCCACACCGACGAACGGCCTGAGCAGGTTCTGGTATATCTCCTCAGCCATGTAGGGTGTGAACGGCGCCATGAGCCTCAGCAGGACGTCGAAGACCTTCCAGACGGTGTAGTAGGCCGCCAACTTGTCCGGGTCGTCGCCCTCAACCCACATGCGCTTCCTGATGAGCCTTATGTACCACCTGCTCAAATCCTCGACGACGAAGTTGTATATTGCCCTCGTCGCCCTGGTGAGCCTGAAGGTCTCTATGCCCTCCTCAACGTCCTTGATCAGTCCGTTCACCCTGCTGAGTATCCACTTGTCCTCCTCGCGGAACGGAAGCTCCTCCGGCTTGAGCTTCGTCGGGTCGAAGTTGTCGAGGCTCATGTAGGTGGCGCTGAGAACGTAGACGTTCCAGAGTATGTTGAGCATTCTCTTGACCTGCTCAAGGCCCTTCCAGCTGAAGCGCAGGTTCTCCCACGGGTTGGTGGCCCAGAGCATGTAGAACCTGAACGGGTCCCTTCCCTCCTTCTGGACGACCTCTTCGGGCCTTATGATGTTGCCGAGGCTCTTGCTCATCTTGTCGCCCTTTTCATCGAGGACGTAGCCGTGCATGGCGACGTGCCTGTAGGGAACGGTGTCGAAGGCTATGACCGAAGCCGCCTGCTGGGAGTAGAACCACTTGGTGACCTGGTCTTCGCCCTCGACTATGAAGTCTGCCGGCCAGAGCTTCTTGAAGTTCTCCTCCGTTCTCGGGTAGTCGAGGGAGGCCCAGCTCGCTATTCCGCTGTCGAACCAAACATCTACCACGTCCTTTACACGGCGCATCTCCTTGCCGTTGACCTTTATGATGAAGGCATCGACGTAGGGCCTGTGGAGGTCTTCTGGGCCGAGCTTCTCCTCTATGACCTTGAGCTTCTCCTCGTAGCTCTCCGGGAGCTCTATCCTCTCGCCGTCCACCTCTATTGCGACGGCAAGCTTCACAAGCTCCTCAAAGCTTCCGACGACGTATATCTCGCCGTCCTCGCTCTGCCATATGGGGAGGGGTATTCCCCAGTAGCGCTGCCTGCTTATGACCCAGTCACCCGAGTTCATCACGCCGTTGTCGTACCTGACCTTCACCCAGTCGGGATACCAGGTGACCTTCTCGTCGTTCTCCTTGATTATGAGGTCCTTGACCTTGCTCACCTTGAGGAACCACTGGTCTGTGGCGCGGAATATGAGCGGGGTCTTACAGCGCCAGCAGTGCGGGTACTTGTGCTCTATGGTTCCTGCCTTCACGAGGTAGCCCTTTTCCCTGAGGTGTTCTATGATCTGCGGGTCGGCGTCCTTGACGTAGGTTCCCTTCCAGCGGCCCTCGGTGTAGCATCCCTCGTCATCAACGGGGCTGTAAACCGGCAGGCCGTACTCCCTTCCGACCTCGAAGTCCTCCTCACCGTGGCCCGGAGCGGTGTGGACGAGACCGGTACCGTCCTCGAGCGTCACGTGCTCGCCGAGGATAACGCGGTGGGCCCACTCGTACTTCTCGCGGAACTCCTTCTGGGCTGGATACTCCTCCATGAGGACGTGAACGTACCTCACGCCCTCGAGCTCCTCGCCCTTAAAGGTCTCGACTATCTCGCCCTTTACACCGGCCTCGCTCAAAACGCGCTCGACGAGGGCCTTGGCTATTATCCAGTACTCCTCTCCGCCCTCGGTCTCGACCCTGACCTTGGCGTAGTCATATTCGGGGTGAACCGTGACCGCGAGGTTGGCCGGGAGCGTCCACGGCGTGGTTGTCCAGATGATGAGGTACTCGTTCTCTTTACCCTCGACCGGGAACTTGACGTATATGCTCGGGTCTTCCCTTATCTTGTACTCGCCGCGAACCTCGTGCTCGGCCAGGGCGGTCTCACAGCGCGGGCACCAGTGGAGGACGCGCTTGTCCTTCTCCAGAAGTCCCTTCTCGTGGGCCCTCTTGAGAGTGAACCAGCCCGATTCTATGTACTCGTTCTTTATGGTCATGTAGGGGTTGTCCCAGTCCATCCATATTCCGAGCTGCTTGAACTGCTCGGTCATAATCTTGAGATTGTTGAGGGCGAACTCCTTACACTTGCGTATGAAGTTGTCGACGCCTATCTCGGTCTCTATGTCCTTCTTGGTCTTGAGGCCGAGGGCCTGCTCGACCTTGACCTCTATCGGCAGTCCGTGCATGTCAAAGCCCGGCTGCCTCCTCACGTTATAGCCCTGCATAGTTCTGAACCTTATCACCATGTCCTTGATTATCTTGTTCCAGGCGGTTCCGAGGTGTATGGCACCGCTGACGTAGGGCGGCCCGTCGAGGAAGTAGTACTTCGGGCCCTTTGCCCTGCTCTCTTTCACCTTTTCGTAGGTGCCGTTTTCCTTCCAAAAGCTCTCTATTTTCTCCTCAAGCTTCCCTGGGTTATACTCCCTAAGTTCCGGTTCCTTTATCATATCAAAACCCTCCAGAAATGATCTTTAGAATAGACTACCCTAGAACAGGGGGACTCAGGCCGCGAAACGGGCGAAGCGAAGGATAAAACACTCCCCCCTCATGGGCATCAGGGCAAAATTGGGAACGTCCTTTATAAGGTTTTCTGCCAAGCCCTTTTGGTGGTGGCATGAGAATCGCGGTCGGCTCAACCAACCCGACGAAGGTCAAAGCGGTTGAGAACGTGATGAAGAGGATTTACGGGGACGTTGAGGTCTTCGGCGTTGAAGTTGAGAGTGGGGTTCCGGACCAGCCGATTGGTCTGGAGGAGATAGCACAGGGAGCGATTAACAGGGCGAAAATGGCCCTGGAGAAAACAAGCGCCGAGCTTGGCGTGGGAATCGAGGCCGGAATCTACCAATTCCCAAAAACGCTGACGGGCTACCTCGATATCCAGGTCTGCGCAGTGGCAAGCCCCGACGGGCGGATAACCATTGGCCACGGGCCGGGCTTTGAGTATCCTCCGGTAGTCATCGAGAGAATCCTCAATGAGGGCGTTGAGGCCGGCATCGCGATGGGAGGGCTCGTCAATGACCTTGAGCTCAAGAAGAAAATCGGTGCGATAGGCGTCCTGAGCAAGGGGCTTCTCACGAGAACCGAGCTGAACGAGATTGCAGTTTTGATGGCGATGATACCGAGGCTGAACCGGGGGCTCTTCTTTGGGGAGAAATAACGGATGAGATGTGCCCTCCCCGACCGACCCCAGGTCACTTCTCCCAGGGGCGTGAGGGGGAGGGCCCGGTTGAATCTAAGGTGGAGACGATTTAAATCTGACGCTCCTCCTCGGGCTCGCCTTTTCTCCTGCTCTCGTTCTTGATGACCTGAATAACGTAGTCGATGAACTTCCGAACCTCTTCGAGGTCCTCCTCGGGGATGTCCCGGATTTTCTTGTTTTTCGTCTTGTACGTCAGCAGCTTGAGGAGCGCGAGCCTTCCCAAGGCGGTCTTGGTGCTTATCTCGCCCTCCTTCCAGTCGCGCCATATGGCGTTGGCTATGCCGTAGAACTCCGGGATGCTGTCCAGCCCGGGGTCGCCGACGTCTATGACTTCCTTCCCGAGGTACTTGTAGCGCTTCTCCTTCTCCTCCTTCGAGAACTCCTTGGTATTCTCTTTGATGTACGCGTGCACCACGGCCACCACCTCCAGAAAATAGTTCGCTCTGAGAATTTATTAACTTTCTGTTTCTAAATGTGCTCACTGGTGATTTCTAATCTCGTTCCAAATGCTTGCCATGATTAAAGCCGCACCGAGGTAGCCCTTGAGGCTCAGGACTTCTCCTATCGTCAGAAAAGCCGCTATGTGTCCGAATATCGGTTCGGCGGAGTATATTAGGGCCGCTTTATGGGCCTTCGTGTTCCTCTGGTGCTTCACCTGGAGGGTGAAAGCTATCACGGTGGCGAATAGGGAGGTGTAAAGGATACCGAGCCATGGATGGGGGTCCCTCGGGAGCACGAAAGGCTCGAAGAGCAGTGCAAAGGTTAGTGATAAGGCGAAGTTCCAGAATATCTGCCAGAATGCCAAACTGATGTAGTCTTTCTCCCCGAACTTCTGGATGAGAACTATCTGGAAGGCGAAGCTGAGGGCGCAGAAGACCGTGAGCAGGTCGCCGTAGTTGAAGTTCAGGCTTGCCCCGGAAATCAGGTAGAGGCCGACCAGAGCTATCGTAAGCGAGATAATGTCCCTGGGCCTGAGCCCCTCCCGGAGAAGGAAGTACGCTATGAAGGGTGTGAAGACGACGTAGAGCGAAGTTATGAAGGCGGAATTTGAGGCGGTGGTGTATTTGAGCCCCACTATCTGGAACCCGTGGCCGAAAAAGAGGGTAAGTCCGAGAATAAAGCCCTCTCTGAGGGTCTCTCTCCTTAAAACCCTCGACCTGAAGAGGGCCAACATCAGGAGCGACGCTATACCGAAGCGGTATGCCAGAAAAAGTATCGGCGGGAGGTAGTCAAGGCTAACCTTCATCGCAGGGAATGTAAAGCCCCATATCGCGGTGATGCCGAGGAGTATGAGTTCCGAGCGGTTCATCGCGTTCTGTAACACACTCTCTTTTATAAGGCCTTCCCTTCGTATAGACCAGTATCTGCACGTTTCGTCGGATTCATAAAGGATTATATAGAATGGGCTTCAACTATTAAATTAGGTGATAGCATGGGTGACGAAGCTGTTGAGAGGGTGTGGATTCTGGTAACCCCTGAAAGGTGCAGCGGCTGCAGGCTGTGCGAAGTCGTCTGTTCGCTGGAGCATGAGGGAATTGTGTGGCCTGAGGCATCGCGCATAAGGGTCTTCGAAATGCTGCCCGGAATAAACGTTCCACACACATGCGTCCAGTGCCCTGACTACCCGTGCGTTGGGGCCTGCAAGTTCGGTGCGCTGAGTGTTGACGAAAAAACCGGCGCGGTTCTCGTGGACGAAGAGAAGTGTACCGAGTGCGGGGCGTGCGTTCTTGCCTGTCCCGGCAGCGTGCCGAGGATTCCGGCCGGCAAGGGCAGCGTTGTCATATGCGACCTCTGTGGGGGAAGTCCGAAGTGCGTCGAGGTCTGCCACGAGGCGGGACACGATGCGCTAAAGCTCGTCAAGGGAGACTACAGGTCTGTTTTCAGGACGTTCGCCAAAGATCCGCTGGAGAAGAGCTACGACGTGGCGAAAAAGGTCTTTGGAGAAGAGTTCTTGGGGTGATAGCATGAGGGGATACGCTGGAAAGCTTCTCGATGTTGACCTGACCAGGGAGAAAGTCAGGGAAGTCGAGCTGGACGAGGAAATCTTGAGGAAGTTCTACGGCGGGAGAGGGCTCGGAACCTACATACTCTGGAAGGAGCTGGGGGAGAAGTGGGAAAAGGTCGATCCCCTCGGCGAGGAGAACCTTCTTTTGATACTCACCGGCCCGCTGACCGGCTACTATCCTGGCATGAAGACCGCCGTTGTCTCCAAGTCCCCAGAGAGCAACGGTATCGTTGGGAGCGTTTTGAGCAGTGAAGTTGGGTTGGAACTTAAAGCGAGCGGCTACGACGGGATAATCATCAGGGGAAAGGCCAAGAACCCCGTCTACCTGTTTGTCCACAACGACACCGTTGAGATAAGGGACGCAGACAAGTACTGGGGCATGGGCGGAGTTGAGCTTCACAAGACCCTCCTGAAGGAAGTCCACGAGGAGATAAAGAAAAAGGAGAAGCTGAAGGGAACCCCCAAAGAGCCATCGATGATGTATATTGGCAGAGCCGGCGAAAACCAGGTTCGCTACGCCGCGATAATGACGAAGCTCATGCACGCGGCTGGTTACGGCGGCTACGGAGCGGTCATGGGCAGCAAGAACCTCAAGGCAATCCTCGTGAAGGGAAGCAAGTCCCTGCCGGAGGTTCACGACAGGGAGAAAATGAAGTCCCTGCTGAGGGAGTTCTGGAAAGAGCTGTTCTCCATGACGACCTTCAGGGAGTGGGGCACCGGGGCCGGTGGCTACAGTGTTGGCCACGACAGGTCGAGCGAGCCCATAAGGAACTGGCAGGAGGAGTACCACGACGATGAGAGAATCAGCGTTGTCAACTTTGAAAACAAGGCCTGGATAAAGAAGTACTGGGCCGACTACGGCTGTCCTGTAAACTGTATGAAGATTTCATACCTCCGCTATGGCCCGTACAAGGGCTCGATAACAGACGCGCCCGACTACGAGCTCATGGCCTACATGGGCACAAACCTCGGCATATTCGAACCTGAGAAGATTGTTTACCTCTCCTACCTGGTTGACGAGCTCGGCCTGGACGGCATAAACGCGGGCAACGTCCTTGGCTTTGCCGCGGAACTCTACCAGCGCGGAATCCTTACGGAGGAAGACATAGGCTTCAAGCTCGAATGGGGCGACGAGAAGGCCTTTGCAAAGCTCCTGCACCTCATAGCTGAGAGGAAGGGAATAGGTGAGATACTCGCCGAGGGAACCTACAGGGCAGCGCTGAAGATTTCGGAGATGAAGGGAGTGGATGCGACCAAATACGCCGTCCACGTAAAGGGCATCGGCGTCGGCGCCCACGGCGTAAGGAGCGAGCTCGACTACACGAGGGACATCAGCTACGCCGTCTCCGTCCAGGGAGGAGACCACACCTCGACAGCCGCCCTTCCGGCGAAGAGCTACGAAGGGGAGACAGTGAACGCGTTCTACGACTCCGCCGTCCTCTGTATGTTCGTTACAAAGCCAGGATTTGAGAGAATCCTTGAGTTCGGAAACGCCGTCACGGGCTTTGAGCTGACGCCGGAGAAGTGGTTCAACGAGACTGGCATGAGAATAATCCACCTCCAGAGAATCCTGCTCCTGCTCGGAGGGCCAGACGTCTACTGGGATCCGAGGAAGGACGACGACAACCCGCCGAGGTTCTACGAGCCCCTCCCGAGCGGGCCGGTGAAAGGAAAGGCCCCAAGCATGGAGGACATAAAGGTCAAGGTAAAGCAGTACTACGAGGAGATTGGCTACGACGAAAACGGCATTCCGAAGGAGGAGGTACTGGAGGAGCTCGGGCTTGGAGAGGCGAAGAGGGAAGTCCGGAGAATCAAAAAGCGCCTAAGTCTTTAACCTTTTCTTTTAAACCTCTGGTTTTGGTGGACTTTTTAAGGCTTTACTGCCAAAAATATAACGGTGATGTTATGGTCGAGTACAAAGACATGGTTATAAAAGTTACGGGGGAGAGGCTCTCCCCGACCAAGATGAAGGTCAAGGCCGGAGATTTTGAGATAGTGATGGACAAGCTCGGCGGAGAGGCCCCGAGCCCAATAGACTACGTTCTTGCCGCCCTCGCCGGCTGTATAAACATAGTCGCGACCCTTGTTGCCAAGGACATGGGGATAAACATCGAAGACCTGAGCGTTGAGGTCGAGGGCGTCTTCAACCCGGGAAAGCTCTACGGCAAGGGAGACCAGAGGGCTGGATACAAGGAGATAAGGGCCAAGGTTAAGGTGAAGACCGACGCGGACGAGGAGACCCTCAAGAAGTGGCTTGAGCAGGTCGAGGAGCGCTGCCCTGTCAGCGACAACGTGGCCAACCCGACCCCGGTAAAGGTCGAGTTCGAGAAGTGCTGAGCGTTTTTAGCTTTCCGTTTTTATCTTCCTTCTGGTAGCTGGCCCAGAAAGCTTAAGCGCGGTTTCTTGGAGTGAGTGTGGGAGTGGTCTCAATGAGGGTGACTCTGGTGCTTTACGGCCATAACGCCCTGAAGCACGGCCCCCGGAAGGAAGTTGAGGTCGAGGAGGGCAAAAGGGTAGGCGAGCTGCTCAAGGAGCTGGGAATAGGAACGGACGAACATCACATCCTGGTAAACGAGAGGAGAGTGAATGAAGACCACCTGCTCAAGGACGGAGACGTCGTCAAAGTGCT
>Ga0209834_10001832_pt1 | contig 11573 bp, 10 predicted proteins | sample Mar14236cmmetaG_FD_184134 | JGI IMG/M metagenome (GOLD analysis project Ga0209834, IMG submission 184134) | Marine hydrothermal vent microbial communities from Guaymas Basin, Gulf of California to study Microbial Dark Matter (Phase II) - Marker... ...
TTTTAATTCAGTCTCATTGTTTTTAAGAATTTTTTCTGCTTTTTTTCTTCTCGTTATTTCATTTTGCAGTTCGATATTTTTTTTCTCTAATATTTCAGCTTCTTTTTCCTTTTGCTTAACCTCAAAATCGATCTGCAATTTCTCTATTCTTTCTTTTAGATCGATGTTCTGCAATTTTTCCATGATTTCTGTATATTGAAGGAAATAATCCAGAGCTTTTTTATATTTTTTTTGGATTGTATAAAGCATGTAAAAAGAATGATAAATATCTCTTAAATTATTTTTAGAATCGATTTCTTCAGCAATCTTCAATGCTCGGTTTAAACTTTTTTCAGACTCCCGATAATTCTTTAAATTCGTCTGGACAGAAGCAATATTATTCAGAGTCTGGGCAATACCTCTTTTGTATTGTAATTTTTCTTTAATTTTGAGTGACTCCAAATAATAGTCCAGGGCTTTTTCATTTTCACCCAGTTCTTCATAAAGATATCCGATATTATTTAAAGAAAGTGAAATTCCCTGTTGATAATTATTGATTTTTTCAAATTCCAGGGCGCGTTGATAACAATCCAGAGCCTTTTCTAATTCACCTTTTTCCTCATAAATATTTCCCAGGTTATTCAGTGTTTGGTAAATGAAGTTCTTATCGTTTATTTCTTCCAGCATTTGCAGGGCTTCTTGATAATATTGGAAGGCTTTATCAATATCATTTAGAGTTTCATAAATGATTCCGATACTATTTAATACTCGCGCAACTTTTGGAATATCACCTGTATTACGGAATATTTTTAATGTCTTCAAGTAGTTCTCAAGAGCTTTGTCGTTCTCTCCTAAATTCCGATAAGCAATTCCCAAATTATGATGAGATATGGCAATATTTTCCTGATCATTACTTTTTCGAGAGATAGTCAGCATTTCCAGGCTGCTTTTTAACATTTCTTTGAAATTACTTTGTTTCATATAAATTCGAGCTAATTCATTGATCGCTGAAATCTGCAATTTGTGTTTATTGCTCTGTTTCGCAAATTGAATGGACTTTTCAATATATTTTTTGGATTCTGTAAAATCAGACATCCTGTTTTTTAGTTCAGCAATAAAGCGTGTGATTTCTGATAATTCCCCCGGATCATTGATTTTTTCTGCGATTTTAAGAACCTGTTCCGCATATTCCAGACTTTTTTCTAATGATGTTTTTTTGTATTCGAGAGCAAGTTTCATCAGTATTTTCAGTTTTGCTTTATCTTCTTTTTTGTGTTTTTGAAGTTCTTCTTTTAAGGTTTTGATCTTATTCATAATACCTTCTTTGTTAAATGATTACAATCTTGTTCCTAAACTCCAGCAAGACTTGACTTGCATTGACCGAAGGGAATGTGAGTCGAGAATTGCGTACTTCCTGAACGATTGTTTTTTTAACTCGCACTTCGTTACGAGTCAAATCCAATCTTTATATCTTCCTGATCGAGATCGTTCCGGTCGGAAATTTTCTGATTTCATAATAAGTTGTTGGATCGATAGCACAACTTATTTTTTTGATCAATTTCGCATGATGGATCTGTTTTTTAAAGATTTTTGTTGAATCCTCAAAATCAAGAAAAACATTTGCCACATTTTGAGCAGCTTTGCTCAGACAATATTCAACAATTGGAAAAGTCCTTTTCCAGCGATCCGGTTTTACTTTTCCTTTTTTCAGAAAATAATTTTCAATTATAATATCATAATTTTTATTGATCTTATAGATCTGTTCTTCAAAGTAGGTCAGCGGTTTTTTTATTCTCTTTCTTTTTTTCCTGAATTTCAGCTCAAAATCTTTCAAATGCAATCTTGTATCCGCTTCCATAATTTTATGAACCGTCTCTTCGTCCACAAACCTGTCTTTTCCGTCAGTATGTAGAGGTTGATGCAAATCTGCAATATAATGAGATAAAACTCCGAATTCAAAAATTATCGCTTTTAATGATGTATTCAGGATCGGAATTAAAAAAGGATGGATTTTGGGATGCAGAATTATTTTTTCAGGATCATCCATCATTTTTTTGATCAGAACAATTTCTTTATCGATTTTTTTGATCACGCTTCCGCTATTATAACCGAATTCGTTGGGAGTGCAGTTATAATAATGATTTGTAAAATCTTTAAAGATCCTGTCAGGAGCTTCGATACCGAGAATAAAAAGTTCCTGGTGAAGTTTTAGTAAATGCACAAATGAAGCTTTGCATTTTTTTAAAGCATTCGAAGTAATAAATTGATGAGTTCTACTATCCCAGAGCCACATATTTTTTCCTGATTTTTTTAAATTCTATCCTAAATTCAATTTCATCTTCCGTTCCATATCCCGCATTTCATCTTTCTTTTGAATTGTCTCCCGTTTATCATATTGTCTTTTACCTCTGGCAACTGCAAGGTTGACTTTTACAAATCCTTTTTCGTTAATGTAAATTTCTTTAGGAATGAGAGTAAAACCTTTTTCTTCCACTTTTTTCATCAATTTCCTGATTTCTTTTCTGTGCAATAAAAGTTTTCGTTTACGATCGGGATCATGATTATTGAAACTTCCCTGTTCATATTGACTGATATGCAGGTTATAAAGCCAGATTTCGTCGTTTTCAAAATAAGCATAACTATCTTTGAAATTTAATCTTCCCGATCTGATAGACTTGATTTCGGTTCCTTTCAAGACGATTCCTGTTTCCAGTTCCTCTACAAAATAATAATTATGCGATGCTTTCCGATTTTTAAAATTTCTCATACTTCCCTCATAGTTCAGAAACTTTTGTTAGTTCAAATTGTCAAATAGTTTGTTTATCCAATAAAACTAATGGATAAATCATTGACAAAAAAAGCAAATTTATAAAAAAGAAACGAGATTCAGGAATAAAAAAAATGATTAAGGAGTTTTAGGTGAACATAATTTATTCATATCTGACAGCTTTCATCCTTGCTTTTCTTTCTGTTTACAGTATCACTCCTTTTATCATTAAATTTGCGAACAAAACAAATTTTCTGGATAATCCGGGTGCTCGTAAAGTTCATAAAAAAGCAACTCCACTTTTAGGAGGATTGGCTGTTTTTTTTGGTTTTTTTGTACTCACCATTTATGCTGTGATAACCACTATCTACACTTTTGATAAAGCTGTTGTTGGCTATTTGATCGGGGCTTTGATCATTGTTCTGGTCGGGATTATCGATGATAGACATGGAATGAATCCGATATTAAAAATGCTCGGTCAGATACTTTCCTGTTTCATTTTTATTTACTCAAATGATTTGATAAATTTGTTTGGTCCGATTTATATCTCGATTCCGATCCTTCTATTCTGGATGGTTGGATTAATGAATGCTTTGAACTTCCTGGATAACATGGATGGCATCATTACCGGAATGTCAGGAATTTTAGCTCTCGGATTTTATGGTTTCAGCTTTATCAGTAAAACTCATTCACTGGCTGCTCAATCTGAATTTATTTCCCTTCTTTCATTGATTTTTGCAGGTTCTGTTTTTGGTTTTTTACCGTACAATTTTAATCCTGCTAAAATATTTCTGGGTGATGCAGGTAGTATGTTTATCGGGTATTTTTTATCCACTATGGGAATATTAGCAGGTCGTCTTGCTGTCACCAGTATGAACAATAATTTTTATTACCTTTTACCCGTTTTACTATTGAGTTATGCCATTTTTGATATATCTCTCGTCAGTATAACCCGCAAGCGGGATGGAAGGAAGATCACTCAAGGTGGAAAAGATCATTCAACTCATCGTATTGGAACTGCTTTAGGATCAACCAAAGTTACAGCTCTGATCGTTTACCTGCTGAATATTATTATCGTTTTAGTAACAATACTGGTTTTTAAAATGGAATCGGTTAATCTTTTGATAATTTTCACTCTTATTTTTGCCTTACTTTTTTTATTTTTTGGGAACAAACTGGATCATGTTCCAATTTCGGTTCCCCAAAATCAATTAAAAACAGAAGATAATTGATCAATATGAAGTTCAGGATTTTAGGATCAGCATCAGGAATGCCGACTATTAATAAACACCATTCTTCCATCTGGATCAATTTTTCCGATAAAAACATCCTTCTGGATTGTGGAGAAGGAACAGCAAAGCAAATGCTGAAATTCGGATTGGATAAAGATTTTCTTGATGCAATTGTTATCAGTCATTATCATCCCGATCATGTCAGCGGTCTTTTTATGGTCATTCAGATGTTGTATCTCCAAAAGAGAAAACAGGATTTGTCGATCTATCTTCCGGAACATATCGAAAAATTCAAAGACATTCTGAATCTTTTTTATACTTTTTTATCAAAAATTCCTTTTAATATTTATTTCTCTCTTGTTCCTTCACTGACTGATGATTTTCCTGAAATTGATATTATAAAGTCAGATCATCTCCTGGATTATGAATCAATTGTAAAAAGTAACGGTTTCATTAACGAATTCAACTCTTATTCGTTTGGAATCAATGTAAATAATAAAAAACTATTATATACATCCGATTGTTCAACCCTGAAACCATATAAAAGTATGCTTGCATCGACTGATGTCTTGATCATCGATGCTATGCATCCTGACTCTGATGAAATTTTAGAACTTCCAAAATTATCATCGGGAAAAATAATATTATCTCATGGTCTATCTTCCAAATTAGAAGAAAGTCTGAATTTAAATAAAAACGACAGGTTTGAAATAGCTGATGAAGAAAAAGAATATATTTTATAAAGTAACTTTTTTACTGATAATTATCATAGCTACCAGTTGCTCTACCGACAAAAGATACGAAATTGCAAAAAGTTTATATCTGCAGAGCAATTATGTCCCGGCGATCGAACATTATGATGATTTTATTAACAAAACATTAGACGGTGCTTTAGCTACTAAAGCAGAATTAGAAAAATCAGAATGCTACTATCAATTAGGATTATATGCTTATGCTAAAAAGAATTGGAAACTCGCAAATAATCTCTTTTATCTAGCCAATTCTTTGAAAGCTGATGAAAAGATGGATAATTGCTATTATGAATTAGCACAAATAGCTATGAAAGAAAATGATATCAAAACAGTTCTCGAGCATTATGATTATATTCTTACCTATCTAACTACTTCGGAATTGATACCTGAAATCCTTTATAACAGGATAAAAATCAGTGTGGATTTAGACAATAAACAAATGGCTTTTGATGATTATCATATCCTCTGGAATCAATATCCTGAAAATGAGTTCACAAAAAAAGCAGAACCATTCATCGACAGGTTACTGCCTTTCTACATCGAAGAAGTTATTGCCTTGCAACATACCGGAGATTATGAAACCTCGCTTGAAATACTGACCAATCTGTCTTTGCTGCCTTCCTCTTATAAAAAGCTTTTGATCGAAGAGATCAGCAATGTCTATTTATTAATGGGTGATCGGGAAATGAATAATTTGAATTATTCTACTGGTTTGGAATTCTATCAAAGAGCAATAAATTATGATTTTAAACAGGAATCAATTATTAACAATAAATTGGAAACACTTTGCCAGGAATTCATAGCACAGGGCAATAAGCTGATTGAATCGGATCAGTTAGATGAAGCTATTAAAGTCTATGAGAAAGCTTTTTTGATCATTCCTGAATATCCTGATGCTGTCGCCGGTATTGAGAAGGTTGAAATTACAAAACAGAATTATATAACAGCACAGGAATTGATCGATCAGGCATTAATCCTGGAAAAAGAGAAGAAATTTGCTGAAGCTCTGAAATTATATAAACAATCAGCAGTTTTGAGAAATACAGATTGGATTCGGGAAAAGGTATTTCAAACACAAAATATTATCGAAGCCGAGAATAATCCCATCGAATTTGCTGAATTTATTATCCGGAACTATAAAAATGGAAAAGTTGCGGAAAGAATTTATGCTCTGGAAAATGATATGATAACTATTTATGGAGATGCTGTCAGAACTTCAGGATGGAAAGTTCTTTATTCTTTCGGTAAATACAAATATGAAGTAAGGTATGACATACTCACCCCAGAAGTTAATTATTATTTTATCTGGAGATTGGATTTAATAACCAGAGAGGTTACGCCTTTAAATAAAATTACCGAAAAAATTTTGGAAAAATAACGGATTTGATGATCATGAAAAAAATATTTTTTATTTCGCTTTTGGTTTTTATAACTGTATCAGCTTATGCAGAATTTGACATAAAAAAATTCTCCAATCCCTACAAATACAATTGGGACACGACAGAAAAGCAGCATATTTACCGGGAAAATCTGATGGAAAGACAAAAATTACTGCAGGTCTATCAATTAAAAAAACAGAACATAACTACTAATTTAATCAAATCAGCAATTGCTCCGGGTTGGGGTCATTTCTCTGCCAGAAGTTATACAAAAGGTCAAATCCTCTTGGGATTAGAACTGGCGATTTTGGGGACCAGTCTCTATTATTATGATATATCTATGGAACAATACGATAAATATAAAAAAGCAACTTATATTGAAGACATTAATCAATATTATTCAAATGCCAAAATGCCGTATATTTATTCACAGGGACTTCTCGGACTTGGTATTGTGATCTGGATCTACACGGTTTATGACACGATTGCAGTAACTGAAGAATATAATCAAAATCTCTGGCAGGAGATATTTTTTGATTTTCAACAAAAAAAGATCAGTATAACACCAACAGGTATTACTTTGAGGTTTTAAATTATGAAAAAAAGAATATTTCTGCTTATAATTCTAATAATGCTCTTGTCGTGTTCTCTCGACAGAAGCAATTTATTAGATCCAAACGGACATGACATCAATATCCCGCCTTTGGTTGAAAATTTCCAAATTGATGGTGAAGAAGTTCATAGTGGTGATTATGTTTATATAAAATCTACTGGTAAAAGTGTTGAGATGAGCTGGGATAATGATGTAACAGGAGTTGCAGGATATTATATTTACCGTTCAATGGCTTATGATGGCTTATATGTATTGGTTGGTGATGAAAACCATATTCCTTCAAATGAAAATCCGCCCAGACAAAGTTTTATAGATAATGACGAACTAATTGTCCCTGATAGCTGGTATTATTATAAAATATCCGCTTATAATGATAAAGGTCTGGAAGGATATCGTTCTAACTGGAAGTTAACCTGGGTCGTTGATTGATTGATCTTTCCAAACTTAATTCTGAACAAAAAAAAGTCGTAACTTCAACTGAAGGTCCTGTTCTCGTTCTTGCCGGAGCAGGAAGCGGGAAAACCCGTTCTGTCATTTATCGAACGGCTTATCTAATTCATGAAAAAAATGTTTCACCCTGGAACATTCTTGTTGTAACTTTTACAAACAAAGCTGCAAGAGAACTTCGCGACAGACTGGAAAATACTTTTAATATTTCGACTCATTCTCTTTGGATTGGTACATTTCACTCTGTTTGTACCCGCATCTTGAGATACGAACAGGAACATCTGCATTTTGACTCCAATTTTTCCATTTATGATGAAGTAGATCAGAAATCTGTTTTCAAGAAAATCTATAAAAAATTACAGATCGATCCCGATAAATTCCCAATCGGTCGGGTCAGGAACATCATCAGCCGTCAGAAAAATAACCTGATCTTACCGGAACTTTTTTTCAAATATAATGAACGGAATTATTATTCGGAAATAGTTGCGGAAATCTATTCAACTTACCAGAAATTTTTATTGGATAACAATGCTCTTGATTTTGATGACCTTTTGATGTACACAGCTATTCTGTTTTATGATAATCAGAAGATCAGGAAAAAGTACGAAGAAAAATTCAAATATATCATGATCGACGAATACCAGGACACTAATTATGCTCAATTCAAGATCATCAACCTGATCGCTCAAAATCATCAGAATCTTTGTGTAGTCGGTGATGACGATCAGGCAATTTACAGCTGGCGCGGAGCAAATATCAGGAATATCCTCAATTTTGAAAAAGATTATAAAAATGTTCTGACCATCAAACTTGAACTGAATTACAGGTCTCCCGAATCGATCCTGAAATTGGCTAATGATCTGATCAAACATAATGATGAAAGACATCCTAAAGAACTCCGGACAAAAATTATTTCCAAAGAAAAACCCGAATTAGCAATTTTAGAAAACGAGAATGGTGAAGCTGAATTTGTAGTAGATGAGATTTCCCGATTAAGATCGAAAAATGAAAATTTGAATGAATGTGTGATCCTGTACCGGACAAATGCTCAATCTCGAGTTTTTGAAAAATCTTTTTTTCATAGAAAGATCAAATACCAGATCGTCGGTGGAATTAACTTCTACCAAAGAAAAGAGATCAAGGATATTATCGCATACTTACGAATTTTGGTAAATCCTGCTGATTCTGAAAGTCTGTTGCGGATCATTAATTTTCCGGTGAGAGGAATTGGTAAAAAGACAATTGAAAAAATAGTTGATTTTGGATTAAATAATAAGTACTCCTTTTTTGAGTCGTTACAAAATTCCGGGAAAAACAATTTCCTGAATTTGTCTTCCAAAAGGAAGATTTCAGATTTTTTGTCCAAAATTAATGAATGGAGAGAAAAATCCGAATCCCTCCCTATTACTGATTTGATAAAAATGATAATCGATGATATTCATTTAATGAAAATTCACGATTTCAGTGATGATCCCAAAGATATTTCGAGGGTTGAAAATATCCGCGAATTCATTGCTGCTGCTACGGAATTTTCAGACAATTTTTCTGCTGAAACAGGGAATGAACCGTTATTGACAGATTATCTACAAAATATCTCCCTGCAGACAGACCTTGATCATGTCGATGAAAATGAAGAATCCGTAAAACTGATGACCATGCACAATGCCAAAGGTCTGGAATTCGATCATGTTTTTATTGTTGGTTTGGAAGATGGTTTACTTCCTCATTCCCGTTCCATCGAAAATGAGAAAGACCTGCAGGAAGAAAGACGGCTTTTCTATGTTGCTGTCACCAGAGCGAAAAAAACACTAATATTAAGTTATACTCGCTCCAGAAGAACATTTGATAAGATAGATTATCCGCTGCCAAGCAGATTCATTGCAGAATTAGATGAAAACCTTTATCTTAAAAAAGAGCTGCATATTGAAATTGATTTCAAATTTAATATTAGAACAGAATCCCCAATCAAACCTGTTCTGGAATCTCAAAAATATTATAAAGTTGGACAAAAAATTGCACATCAGAAATTTGGGAAAGGAGTTATCCTGAATGTAGATGGAAGAGGAAATGATGCAAAATTGACGATTTCATTTGCAAACGGACAACTTAAAAAAATTATGGGAAGTTATGTGAAAGTTCTGTGATTGGAACGGAGAAATTTATGTTAAAGTTTTATAAAAACTCATTATTCTTTGTGATCCTGATTTTTCTTTGTTCAAATCTATTTGCGACCAAATATGCAGGCGAGATTTTCCGCATGGGAGCAGGTGTAAAAAATTTCGCTCTTGGCAATTGCGGCTTAACAGACGAAAATTCATACGCTCCTGCTTACTGGAATTCCGCTTTGCTGATAAAAGCCACAAACAATAAATTCGAAATTATGCATGCCGAAGAATATATGGGACTTCTGACTTATGATACTGCTTCTGCGATCTGGGGAAATGAAAATAAGTTTTCATTAGTGATCACCAGGATCGGAATCGCTGATATCCCGTTAACAAAGCTGACAGATCCGACAATAGAACCGGATTCTCTAAACAGACCTTATGAATATAAATCGGTGAACAACTCGGATTTAGTAGTTTATTTTGGTTTTGCTCGCAAGATTGGAAACTATAATATTGGTTTTACTCCAAAAATCGCATATAGACACCTCGCCGAAGAAAACGGATTTGGTTTTGGAGCGGATATTTCAACTTTTTTTGAATTATCTGAAAAATGGATGATAGCCGCCAAGATCAGAGATTTTTTTACAACTCAAATTTTATGGGGAAATGGTACTCATGAAATTGTTAATCCGGGTTTTGATCTTGAAACAAAATATAAATTCATTTTCCCGGTAATTAAAAGATCATCAAATTTCTATACCGGATTTGAGATTTTTACTGAAAATCGCGGTGATGCTTCAAACATTTCTCTTAGTTTTTTCAGTCTCGATTATCATCTCGGTCTGGAAATGAATATTCATGAAAAAGCCGATCTTTATATCGGTTATGATATAAATCATTTTACTTCCGGTATTTCCATCGGGTATAGGAACTGGAAAATAAATTATTCATTGGAACTCGATACCAACGATCTGGATAATTCCCATAGAGTTTCCATCAGCCTGGATTTATGAAAAAAATCGCTATTTTAGGTTTAACCGGATCAATTGGGCTGTCAACGATCGAAGTTGTCAGGCAGCATCAGGATAAATTTAAGATAGTATTAGCATCTGCTCATAATAATTATAAAAAACTTTGTTCGTTAGCAGACGAATTCAATATCCCGCAAATTGTAATTACCGACAAAAAACTAAAAAACAAAATTACTGATTTTCCCAAAAATACATCGATCTTTTTTAGTGAAGATAAATTACAGGAATTATTAGAAAACTCTGATTATGATATCGCCTTGAATGCCATATCCGGTTCTTCCGGATTACAATCATCGATGACGATCATTTCCCATGGAGTCGATCTGGCTCTTGCCAACAAAGAGTCTCTCGTCATGGCTGGTCATTTGATCAAAAGCGAGTTGCAACGATCAAACAGCAGGCTGATTCCGGTCGATAGTGAACACAGTGCTATTTTGCAGGCGATCAGTGCCACCTCGATGGATCAGGTTAGAAGTATTATTTTAACTGCTTCCGGGGGACCATTCAGAGAATTACCGCTTTCAGAGTTTAATAAAATCACAAAAGCTCAAACCTTGAAACATCCGACCTGGGAAATGGGAGCAAAAATAACTATCGATTCGGCGACGATGATGAACAAAGGATTGGAAGTGATCGAAGCTCACTGGCTTTTTAAAAAGGATTTTAAGGATATTAAAACTGTTATTCATCCCCAATCAATCATTCATTCACTTGTTGAATTTGTTGATGGATCCATCATTGCTCAAATGGGATTTCCTACTATGAAACTGCCCATTTTGTTCGCTCTGTCATATCCTGAACATATTCAATCTTCTGTTGCAAAAACGGATATTTATAAAATTCCTGATCTTAGTTTTTCAGAAGTCGAGAAAGACAGATTCCCGCTTTTTTATTTGGCTTGTGAAATCGGGAGAAAAGGTGGAATTTTACCAACTGTTCTAAATGCAGCGAATGAAGCAGCTATCGATCTATTTTTAAATGATAAGATTGGATTTATACAGATATCTAAGATCATAAATTACATTGTAAACAGAGAAAAAAATATACAATTTCCAGATCTGGAAACGATTGTCGAAACAAATAATGTAATTTATCAAAAAGTAAAGAAAGATTATCGGAATATCCTGAAAAGAATATAATTTCCAAAATTTTCCAATTCAAATGAATTCATTTGTCCTCATTCCTGAATTTTATTTGGGAATGCAATTTTGGAAAAGTTTTACTTTGAACAGTTTTTATCGAACCAACTGATGAAAATAGTCGAA
>Ga0209834_10001834_pt1 | contig 11567 bp, 5 predicted proteins | sample Mar14236cmmetaG_FD_184134 | JGI IMG/M metagenome (GOLD analysis project Ga0209834, IMG submission 184134) | Marine hydrothermal vent microbial communities from Guaymas Basin, Gulf of California to study Microbial Dark Matter (Phase II) - Marker... ...
GGATTGTCAATAAAGTGAGATGTGTAATTTGTTTAAATTATTAAGAAATCATGCAAAAAAAGAAAGCCCGATCATTTCATCACGGGCTTTCATTATGTACAAAGAAGAACAGATTATTTAATGAGTAACAATTTGTTGATTATGATCTCATTCTTAGTTTCCAGTTTGTATAGATAGACTCCGTTTGCAACATTCTTCTTGTTGAAGTCAGTTCCATTCCATACCACATAGGATTGACCTACTATGATAGGAATAGTGTTAATTAACTGACCTTTCACATTGTAGATCTCAACCAATGCATTTATAGCAGGTTGAGCATTGGAGAAGGAAATTATCGTTGAGTTCTTCACAGGATTCGGGTAATTCTGAATAGGGGATGGATTGACAGGGGGATCATCAACGCTCACTCCACCGCCTGTATAACGTGTTATAATACCTCCGTTTCCCATAGCAACACCGAGATCGCTATTAGCGAAGGCGACACCCCAGTTTGAGATATGGCAAGGTATTGGAACCGAAGTCCAGGTTACACCACCATCGGTCGTATGATATGCTCCATCGCCTACAGCCCATGCTTCATTCTGGTCAATAGCTGATATCCTGGTGAAGTCCTCTGTGGTGCCTGTGTTTTGTAATGTCCAGGTGGCTCCGGCATCTGTTGTGTACAAAATGACACCGTTATAGCCGGCTGCCCATCCGCACAGGGTATCGACAAAGGAAACATCATAAATGTTTTCTGTAGTATTCGTAGTTTGTTGGTTCCATGTTGCACCTTCATCGTTTGTATAAACGATAGTTCCGTCAGCGCCAACAGCCCAGCCAATTTTATCAGTTTTGAATTGAATACTCTTAAAATCAGCTGTTACACCGCTTGTTTGTGGATTCCATGTTGTTCCACCGTCTGTTGTATGGACAATAAAACCATCCTTAGCAGCAGCCCAAACATGTGTATTACTAACTGCAGAGATTCCAACAAAATCAACGGTAATACTGGTAGTTTGTTGTGTCCAGGTGTTTCCTCCATCTACAGTAGCAAGAATAGGAGTAGTACCAGATTGATCATCTGCCGCTGCCCAGCCATGAAGATGATCCGGTGCAAAAGTGATGTCCCAGATCCAGTCATCAAAGCCGCTGTCTTTACTTTCCCAGGTTAGTCCTCCATCATCAGAATGTATCATAAATCCTTTAGTTCCACAACCCCAGAAATTCTGATTATCAAGACACACAGTTCGTCTTAGTCCGGAGGATGTTCCTGTGGCTTGTGCAACCCAACTTGCTCCACCGTCAGTTGTATGGTATATTGCACCACCACTACCTACGATCCAGCCCGTAAGGTTGTCTTCGAAGTAAGCACCAAGGAACCAATCAAGAGAGAAATTCTGTTCAGTCCAAGTTGTTCCTCCATCTGTAGTATGAAGTATCTCGCCATCTATTCCTACAACCCAGAGGTTGTGGTTATCACCCATTCCAATTCCATAGAGGTTTTCAAGAGTAGGATTTGCTTGTTCTACCCAAGTTGCTCCACCATCAACAGTATGAATTATTCTTTTAGATCCAGCTGCCCAGCCCTCATTAGTGTCGTAGAAGATAACATCTTGCATAGAACTGGTAGTAGGATTAGTCTGGGCAATCCAGGTTGCTCCACCATCAGTTGTATGAATGATTTTTTTACTTGATGCTACTGCCCAGCCATTGAGCAAATCCAAAAAGTATATAGTGTAGATTTTACTAGTTATTCCGCTGGTCTGCAGAGTCCAGGTTGTTCCTCCATCTGTAGTATGTAGAACTTTCCCGGAACTTCCGGCTGCCCATCCGTTCAAAGCGTCAACAAAGTAAATTGATTGAAGACCTGATGTAATGCCACTTGCCTGCTGAGTCCATGTTGTTCCACCATCTGTGGTATGGAATATCAGTCCGTCATTTCCAGCTACCCAACCTGTTAGAGCATCAACAAAGCTAACTCCATAAATCCTTTCTGTTGTTGCGGTTTCCTGGTATTCCCAGGTTGCCCCACCATCAGATGTGTGTAATACACGACCTTCACTTAAAGAAGCCCATCCATCATCTCCAATAAACTGAACATTTGATATGTAACCACCAGCTACATACTCCCAGTCTGCAAAAAGAAAACTGGTAAGAAGCAGGGAAATGATCATTGTAACAATTAGTTCATAAAATTTTTTCAAGGTATCTCCTTTCGGATAAGTTTTTTTTGGTTGTCAAAGTTATATTTGATAATTATGAAAGTAACATAAAATGAGAAAAGGAACAACCTATTCTCGCCTACCTAAGAAATTTGCATTCAATTACAAATATCTGAGAATCATCTGTTATAATGCTCGGATTATTTTGATTTAAAAAAAAAAAAGATATACCAAATTCGAAAGGTATAAAAAATGACTGTCAAGAAAAAATATAAAGGGTAAATTTGGGCATAAGATATTTCCGAAGTGGTAAGTGTAATACACACTCATCACATATTTTATTGACAACATTAGAGTGCTATGTGCAATAGCTTTATGAAAAAATTTGTAGTCATTGCTATGCTTATTTTACTTTTAATAGTACTACTCGCATCATCTCGAGATGTTGAGCTATTGAAGGAAGCACAATTCTATGAGAAGCTCGAGGACGAGGCTGTCCAATGTAATCTCTGCCCGAATTATTGCAGATTACCCGAAGGAATTACAGGTGTGTGTGGAGTCCGTCAGAATATTAATGGCACACTTTATACGCTTGTTTACAACCGTCCAGTTTCAATAAATATCGATCCGATTGAGAAGAAACCGCTCTATCATTTTTATCCGGGCTCAAATATACTTTCACTTGCAACTGCCGGGTGCAATTTACGATGTAATTTCTGCCAGAACTGGACGATCTCTCAATCAAAACCAGATGATGTCCGGGCGTATGAGTTTACTCCAGAAAAGATCGTTGAAACTGCAAAACTGTATAACTGCGAGAGCATTGCATTCACCTACACGGAACCCACGATTTTTTACGAATATATGTATGACATTGCAAAGTGTGCGCATGAGCAGGGACTGAAAACCGTATTGGTCACCTGCGGATACATTAATGAAGAACCGCTGCGGAAACTCATTCCATATCTTGATGCAGCCAACATCGATCTGAAGGGGTATTCCGAAGATTTTTATTCGACCTACACGACCGGCTCGCTTGCACCGGTGCTCAGAACGATCGAGATTTGCAAAGAGGAAGGACTGTTTTTTGAGATTACCAATCTTGTCATACCCGATGCAAATGACGATCCTGAGATGATACGCGATATGTGCGTCTGGATTCGGGAAGAAATTGGGGATGAATACCCCTTGCATTTTTCACGTTTTTTCCCTAACTACAAGCTTACCAACCGACCGGCTACTCCGATCAAAACTCTTGAAATGGCATACGAGATCGCAGTTGAGGAGAGCTTGAAATATGTGTATATCGGGAATGTGGGATACATTGCAGAAGATACCTTTTGCCCGAATTGCGGAAAGAAGGTTATCGACCGCTCCGGTTATACTTTGAATGAAGAAAATATCGTCAATGGCAGATGTAAATTTTGCGGATATGAAATTTTTGGAGAATTTTAAAAGCACAGACGAATGAGAAAGAAATTTCTGCTCTTTATCTCTCTTGGAATGATATCACTCGTCGGGCAGACAGTACTTTTGCGTGAGCTGCTCATCGAGGTGCGCGGTAACGAGATCGTGTATGCGATCTATCTCTCACTGTGGCTTTTTATAATCGCTGTTGGTAGTTATATTGGAAAATTTCTTTTACAGAAAGACAAATTGCAAAGCTACATAAAAGTGGGTTTTCTTATTCTTTCGTTTTTGGTGATTTTGCAATTTTTTAGCATACGGTTATTTGCAGGATTACTTACTGTTGTTTCCGGTGAGATGTTTGAACTCGGGAATATTTTCCTTCTTGCGCTTCTGATTCTCACTCCCGGATGCATAGTTATGGGAACACTTTTTCCGCTGCTGTGTTCATATATAAAAAATACGCCGGAGCCAGTCCACAAAGGATATGTGCTGGAAAGTATCGGCATTATTCTAGGAGGAATTCTTTTTGCTTTTTTGGTCTCCATCATCTCGCACATCTCAATGCTCATTATATTGGGGATCATCAATCTTGTTATCCTGTTTGCTGTGCTACGAAGAAAATATTTGATAATTCCGCTCATTATATTTCTCATCATGACACCTTTTGCAAAAAAATTCTTCCAACAATTCTATGCAGAGAAATACAGTCCTCAAGAGCTTATCATCTCGCGAGATTCAAAGTACGGACGGCTCGATGTGACAAAAAGTCAGGCACAGCAGAATTATTACTGGAATGGCGAACTTTTTGCTCATACTGATAATGAACTCTATGCCCAGCAAATGGTGAATTTTGTGATGCTGCAAAATCCCGATGCCCGAAAAATACTTCTTATAGGTGGATTGCTTAGAGGTTTTATTCCTGAAATTACTCAGTACGAAGAAATCAAACAGATCGACTGTCTGGAAATGGATAAAAACATCATTGCTCTTGCTCCACTACACCCGGATGTGCAGTATATTCAGGATGACCCGATCCATTATTTGAGAACATCTCCGAACATATACGATATAATTTTCATAGATGTGCCCGACCCTTCTTCGTTGCTTCTGAATAGATATTATACCTTACAGTTTTTTAAGCTGGCAAAAAATCATTTTTCGGAGAATTCATCTATCATTGCGATTACCTTGAGCAGCGGAACAAATTTCATGACTCCCGAACTGGTACAGCTTAATGCATCGGTATGGAATACTTTTTCAAAGGTTTTTCCATATTCGATAATCATACCTTCAATAAAGAATATTTATATTGGAAGTGAGGAGGAGGTCATCACAAATGATGTTGAAGAGCTCCAGCAGCGTGCGCAGGATTATCAGTCGATCTGGTTCAATGATACAATTATTTTCGAGCAGTGCAATTCGTTGAGAGTCGGGCAGATACACAATGCAATTAAGGGAAGGGGAGAGCTCAATACTATTTCGAATCCTGCAGCGTATCTTTCTACAATTTCAGTATGGACGAATATCCTAAATTTGAATATTAATAGCACGATGCGATGGATGAAAAGGCATATTGTATTTTTATTTATATTCAGCATTTTTGTAATATTAGGAATTGCTTTTGGCGCTTCAAAGCTAAACAGGATTTCTCATTCTCTTATCGATATGCAGGTTTTTGTAGTGAGCTTGGTAAATTTTGTGATGCAGCTTGTGTTGCTCAATCTCTTCCAGATGCAGTACGGCAATGTCTATTTCATGATTTTTTTGTTCACCACGATTTTTATGATCGGATTGACCTGCGGATTTCTCCTGCGAAACAAAATTAAGCCCTCATTGTATATTTTGTATGGTATCAATTTGATCTTAGCCGGAAGCGTATGGCTGTTTTTTGAAACGATTTTTCCTGCAATTATTTATCTTATCTGCAACCTGATCTTTGCATTTCTTGAAGGAAGCATCCTTGCCAAATTACTTGAAGTTAAATATGAAAAAGAGAATATTGAAAGCGGAAGCACTTTTTATTTTCTTGACAGTCTTGGTTCTATGGTTGGGGGACTTATTATCGGAGTAGTGCTTTTTCCAATACTTGGAATAAGAAGCAGTATAATAGTACTTTTGTGCTTGCTTGGGGTTAATATGATTCTACAGTTTAAAAAATGAATAAAACCACAGAGAATGCAGAGAGCACTGAGTAAAATTAAGAAGTGAAGAAATTAATGAGAATCAAGGTCGTAAAAAATTGCTAGTTAATTATAGTTTTCATTTGACATCATCTTTGTCGTTTCACAAAAAAGGATTGGCAGGATAAAATGGAACAAAAAACGAAGTTAGGTAAATACGAAAAAGAAATTTTAGATTCCTTTGAAAAAGGGGAATGGCATAAGGTTGATAATTACAAAGAAAGAATTAAGCATTATTTTAAAATAGCATCCAATACTATTAATAAAGTATCAAAATGAAACACAAAAAAACTATGATAATATTAATTCCAATAATCGTTATTCTATTGGTAATATTTGGCTGGCTGGTGGCTCTTAAAATAACCGTATCAAGTTTTAAACCAACCGAAGGAAGCTTGCCTGTGATAATTAATTCCGAAGAACCAATAAAGCAAGGACAATTGATCACGATCATGACCTGGAATCTTGGATATGGAGGTTTGGGGGAAGAATCAAATTTCATAGCAGATGGTGGAAAAAGCATTTTACCGCCTTCAAAAGCTATCGTTACCAAAAATATGACCAATATTACTACTTTTATTCAGCAAAATACTGTTAATGTTTTTTTACTCCAGGAAGTCTCCAAAAGGTCACGCTTAACTTATAACCTCGATCTCTGGCAAATGCTTATTAATGCTTTGCCAAATTATAATCGGATTCACTCACCTACAGTTAAAATTCAATGGTTTCCTATTATTGGAAGACTAATAACCGGGAACGCTGTTTTTTCTAATATAAAGATAGAAGAAGCTATTCGTTATAACTTACCCCTCGAAAAAAAAGGTCTGCTAGGAGTATTTCAACAGAGATACAATTTCATAGTGACCAGATATGATCTTCCGGAAACCGAAAAACAGTTAGTGATGGCAGATTTACATCTTGCAGCTTTTGATGAAGGGGGCTTGGTTCGAAAAAAACAGTTATCCAAACTTCAAAGTTTTATGCTTAAAGAATATGAAAAAGGCAATTATGTGGTAGTGGGGGGAGATTGGAATCATCGCCTTATTGAAACCGACTTTCCTTATACAACAGAAGAAAAGTATCTGTTCTGGATACATAATTTACCGGAAGATTTTACACCTAATGGTTGGCAGTGGGCTCTGGATGAAAATGTACCAACAGTCCGCACCTTGGAACGCTCCTATATCATAAATGAAAATTATACCTGCATCATCGATGGATTTTTGTTATCACCCAACCTGGAATTACTCAGCGTACAAGGTTTTAATCTACAGTTCCGCTATTCTGATCATAATCCGATCAAAATAGAAATAAGACCTATAGGAATATAATATGGATAAAGTAAAAATTGATTTTTCCCGTGAACTCAGGAATCAGGAGTTAATATCGGATATAATTAAAAATGATCCCTATCCAATATCTCGACTAATGGAAGTATTCGTTGAAATCTATGATAAAAAAGAACCGGACCGAGCATTCCGAGAAATGATCAAACTTTTCGCCAGTACTTTCAAATATACCGGTTTGATCATCATCTCAGACTATCTATCCCTTTTACGGCAAAATAAACTCCCCGATGCCAAACTAACCAAGATGATAGATAATTTTTTATACGTTAATCTTAAGGGTATGAGTATGGGACATTGGCAGTTTTGCCTTAGAGAGATCACCAGACTATTTATGCACAACGATATCAAGCTCTTTGTGCCGGAATTGATTTCACTCTATTGGAAAAACCACAAAAAGTTGAGCAATGTAGCTAAATGGATTGATAATAAAATGATTCCTCTACGAAATGATTATGTTCATTCCGATATCTGGTTAGACAGCGAACTTGCTGACAAGATGATCCAGGAATATTTCCCAAATCTTATAGCTTACATCAACGAAATTAAATTCCTTAGAAATTACCCCTTATTGCAAGATGAAGAAAATAAATTTTATATAGAGAATGAAAATGAGGAAAAGCTCACGTTGGAATATTTTATTATCTATTCTCAAAAAGACGAATGGTCTAAAGAAGAAATGCTGCTTTACGAAACACTTAAGGGCAAGAGCATTAAATATCTTCTCGGTAATTTTTATAATTTTGAATCCGAATACATAGAAAATATCAAAGCAATTAGTGCAATTTTGAAAGAACGTCTTAGCGAGTTTGAATCGGTCGGAGAAAAAGTGGATACGACCAATGAGATTGTAGGAAAACTGGAAGACCACATAAAATCTGGCACTCAAACTTTACAAACAGCTTATAAGGGACTTACCGGCAATGAGCAAATCACGAAGCAGATTAAGCAAACTTTGATTGATTTGAAAAATTCTCTCGATAATTTCGAAAGTGTAAAATCTCACCTGAACATTCTGAAATCACAACTGCAATTACAGAAAGATGATGATTGGCATAGGTATCAAACCGCCTCCATCCTCAATTTATATCGTGAGATATTTGATGCAAGCGGTGGTAAGTTCGATCTTAAAGAATTTGAATCTTTATTTATTGATCGATACGAAATCCATCAGCATTATAATAAATTTATCAAAATAAAAAATACTAACCTATGCTTTATTCTGGCAGAATCAGGTTCCGGTAAAACGACTTTTTGTAAGAAAATTGCAATTGATTATTTCAAAAAAGTCAATCAACAGGTCAGAGATACAGCAGATATTCTGTTTTACCTGAAGGGCTGCAGCATAACTGCATCCGAGGCGACTAACAGCTTTTTAAGTACTTTCTCTTATCCCGGAAACAAATTAGAAGATATGTTTCTGAAGCTGGCAAACAGTGATAAACCCAAAGATGGCAATTTCATAATCATGATAGACGGGATAAACGAAAGTGACAATCCCAATGAATTGCTGAAATTCATCGTTAATTTCGCAAAAAAGAATCATAACAATTTTCTTAAAATTCTGGTAACCTGCCGTGTTGTGATGTGGGATACGATTGCTAAAGGAATCGATTTTCCGTTGGATATTATATATCCGGATATTGCAGAATCTTCCGGTCAGGATGAAGTTCCATTCGTCCGCCTTTCTCAATTTAATAATATCGATGTGGAAAGAGCTTATGATAAGTATGCAGCCAATCGTTTTATCAAAACTCGATTCTATCATCTTTCACCTTTTATCAGAGAGACTTGCAAAGATCCTTTCCTGCTGAATATTCTGACAGAAGCTTATCGGGGGACATATAAGAAAAGATCGGTCATCAAACCAGATTCGCTTTCCACAATTTATGAGAAATACATTTTTTCTACAGATCCCAAAAAATTGACCCGCCCAACCGATCGAAATCCCAAGCCAAAAGATATGCAAATCATACATCAGTTATTAGAACTGATGTGGAAGCTATGCACCGATTCGGTTCCGGAAGGATTTATCCGCCGGGATGAACTGCTTACCGAGGCAATATATGAACCCAATCCTGTAGTGGAAAAAGGTGATGCCATTAGATGTGCTGATATGGTTTGCCATTGGCGATGGTTACCCGACGAGCAGGTTGATTTTCCATTCTTATGCCCAAATTGCGGACAAAATACACTAATTTGGCAAAAATCGGATGAAGCAGAAATGCTTGTGTGTGAAAATGAAAATTGCAGCTGGAAATGGCTGCCGGATAAAAATAAAGAAATACGTTTTAAATGCCCCAATGGTCATGAATTGAAATGGTCAAGTGCAGATTACAGAACACCTTATAATCGCCTGCTTGATGAAGGAATCCTCTCTGAGATAGTTCGGGAAGATGGTGCTTTTATGGTCAGGTTCAAATATGACCGCATTTTTGAATATCTGATGGCACGTGAGTATTTGCTCTCCGGCAATATTCAGCAGCGACAGTTGGATGAAGATACTATCCGAAAATGGATTGATGGGCTGAAGAGTGCTTATATCAATCCGATCTTTTTTGAGGCCGTTGCCACTGCTATTTCTTTAGCATCGAACAATATACAAATTTGCCAACTATTACTTGAACAGAATAATGAACAGAAGTATTATCACATAATCACTGCAATCCTAAGAAAAATTGCAATTGCAGACGAAAAGGGACTCGAACATGTTTTGGTCTTCGTGAAAAACCTGGTTCGTAAACAATTGTGCATAAACGAGATTGTCATCCCTGTAATTTACCACTTAAGAAGAGACGGATTCCAAATCATCGAAATATTGACTAATAATAAAAATGCGAAACTGAATAAAGCCGGTTCTGAACTGCTATTCAGAATTTCTTCAACGAATATTGAAGATGGCTTGTACATCATAAATGCAATTCTTTCTAATATAAAACCGACGAACATCATTCGCAGATCGCAATCCATTAGCATTCTACTTGAGATATGCCTGAAGATATGTACAATGTCAGAACCGGAAGTAGTTTTGACAATAATGAATATCTGGGCGAAGTTGTTCAGAAACATTTTGGGCTATGGAAAGAAAAATCCAGCATTACATTTAATTAGATATTTTTTGAAATATGTTTTGATGACAGCCGGTTCAGGATTTATCGTGCATAAATTTCGACAGATCAAGATCGGCAAAACAGACCTTCATCATATTTTTTTTACAAAATCAAAAACGAAAGAGGTACTTCTTACTTTATCAGATTTTATGACACCGCAACCGGAGAGAATCTCAGAGATAAAAGATATTCTTTTAAATTCTTTGGTTTTATCCGAAGATGATGAAGAAGGTATGGCATTTGTTGGACTTTTTTCCATCCTAATTTTGAACATTCTACTGCGGTACGATGAAACCAATGAGGTGATATCTGTTTGCGAATATTTATTCGAAAAAGGCGATCTTTATACCCGCTGGGTCATATGCAGCGCACTTAATTATTCTCTGCAGGAAAGCTATTTTTCCAGCCGCGAAACAAAGTTGAAACCTCTAGAAAAAAACGCAGAAGTCGTTAAACGTTATCGAGATGTAATGAAACGATTTATAGATGAAGAACGTAATGGATATGTGCAGGACTACATTAAGGTTGGAGATTATTTTTTCCCTCTTGGTATAATCTGTCAATTCTCATTTGCTACAGATACAAACAATGATTTGATCTGGGAAATCATAAACAAAAGCATTGCTGAAGAAGATTTTCTTCTACTGAGAAAACTCCTGCTCGATATCACTTGTTTCAGCTTGGACACATTCTGTTACCAACGTCGGTTCTGGGAAAAAACTTATGATATACTGACAGACCTGATCTTACTACTCTATCCGATGAGTAATGAAAAAATGGTTTTTGCAGATAAACGGCAGGAGTTGGACAGGTCAATTATCGAGGCGTTGGCTATATTGCATTATGCCCATCCCGAAGAGACAGATCTTATGCTCGCTAATCTGGCAAATTCATATATCACAGCTGTAAACAAGGCATCCAGAGATTTTGTAGCACAGCTGAATAGAGAGTCCAGGGCAGCGATCTATAATAAATTCCAGGTTTTACGTTCAAATATTATCCAGATGGATAAAAAGGATAATCCAATCGAGATAAAAGATATTACTGAGTTTGTGGATGGTTTTCTTACCGGTTGGATATACGCTGATTTTGCCAGTGCTATTTTCGGCCGCTATCCGGCATTTCGAAATATAGCTAAATTCTGGATTAAAGAACCTCTGTCAGATCAGTATGAAATCAAGCCAAAGAGATTTTTCAAGAAATTGTTCAGAGAACTCTTTGCTTCTCTCGAGCGGTTTGAACCGGAAATTCCGGAATTAGAATAAAGAGAGTATAAAGAGTGCTTATGACTTTATTGAAAACGGAAGATATGCATCTACACAGAATAATACACTTCAGAATTAGAGGTTCTATGAAATTCAAGCTTATCATTATTTT
>Ga0209834_10001837_pt1 | contig 11562 bp, 8 predicted proteins | sample Mar14236cmmetaG_FD_184134 | JGI IMG/M metagenome (GOLD analysis project Ga0209834, IMG submission 184134) | Marine hydrothermal vent microbial communities from Guaymas Basin, Gulf of California to study Microbial Dark Matter (Phase II) - Marker... ...
ATATCTCCTACTTAGAGATGGAGTTTGGCCGATTGCTGCTATCCTTGTTCTTACAACATTGGTTGTTAATGTTATTAATTTCTCGGATCGGCTTATTCCACTCCGTTGGATGTCCCCTGCCTTAGCCATCATCATGTTGATGGTGTTGTATCCGATCTTATTTACTGTTTATACAGCCTTTACTAATTACGGCGACGGGCACTTGCTGACAAAAATCCAGACCATCCGTCGTATCAGCCAGGATACTTATTTACCGGAAGAGGGCAATGTCTACCATTGGGTTGGCTACCGTTCGCCTGAAGGTGATTTCTTGCTGTGGTTGATTGACGAAGATGGTCAAGCCTTTCTCGCCCAGCCGGATAAATCTTTGGAACAGGTATCCCCCGAAGATTCACAAATTGGTCAATTAGACAATGCGGGTTTCCCTTTGAATGTTGAAGGGTATACCCGCATGGAATTGCTGGATGTAATCCCTATACTTGATAGTCAATTAGCCCCTTTAGAATTTGGGGATCCACCGCTAACAATAAGAATAAAATCGATTCGGGAAGCAGCGCAGCTAAAGCCACGTTTTGAATACGACGATGAACAAGATTTGTTTATAGAAAATATCACCGGCACAGTTTACTTTGCAGACGAATCCCAGGGACAGTTTACCTCCTCAGAGGGTGTCTCGTTAAACCCCGGTTACCAAGTTGAAATTGGATGGAGAAACTTCGACCGCTTATTTAATAGCCCTGCCTTGAGTGGTCCCTTTATTCAAATATTTATCTGGACGATCGTCTTTGCCTTCCTCTCAGTGTTCACCACTTTTGCCCTTGGCCTCTTTTTGGCTCTTGTCTATAACGATCCCACCTTCCCTTTCCGCAAGTTGATTCGCGCCTTCCTTATTATGCCCTACGCCATCCCTGGAATTATCGGAATATTAATCTGGAGAGGAATGCTAAATCCTCACTTTGGGGTGCTGACCACCAACCTGGTGAATATTGTTGGATGGACACCGGGTTGGTTTACTCACCCAATCTGGAGTAAGGTCGGCGTATTGATCGTAAATTTGTGGCTTGGATTCCCTTATATGATGCTTGTTTGCAGTGGTGCACTTCAAACCATACCGTCTGAAATTTATGAGGCTGCGACCGTGGATGGTGCAGGGGTTTGGCAACGATTTCGCAAAATTACTCTGCCGTTACTGTTTGTTAATGTTGGTCCGCTTTTAATCTCCTCCTTCACCATGAATTTCAATAATTTTGCAGTTATTTATGCCTACAATGAGGGGAGGCCGCCGATTCCAGGAACAATAACACCTGCTGGATATACGGATATCCTAATTTCCTATACCTATAGAATCGCATTTGAATCTGGACGTGGGTCGGATTACGGATATGCCAATGCTATTACCATCGTAATATTCTTGATAGTTGCATCCATCACATTGGTGCAGTACCGCGCTATGGGCACCTGGGAAGAGATATCTGAAAATGTCTGAAAGAGAATTAATTTCACAGAAATTATTTGATATTGGATCCTGGTCTCCCAAAAGGCGAAATCAGCTGAAATTGGGCGCTCAGATAGTGATTACAGTGATTTTTGTAACCTTCGCACTTTTTCCCATCATCTGGATATTTTCAGCTTCCTTGAATCCCACAAGTTCAATGGCTAATCAGCAGCTCATTCCCCCCAATGCCTCGATTGCCAATTACCAAGAATTGCTTAATAATCCACTGCACCCTTTCTTTCATTGGATGTGGAATTCAGTCAAAGTCTCCTCAATTACGGCCATCCTGTCTGTATTCGTAACAGCTTTTACAGCCTATTCCTTTTCTCGTTTCAGGTTCCGCGGACGCCGCAGTTTACTACTAACTATTCTGTTAATACAGATTTTCCCCAATCTCCTCACTATGGTCGCACTTTTCTTGTTTTTGAGGCAGATCGGAGAATATTTCCCTTTGATGGGTTTGGACAGTCATGGAGGGTTAATAATGGTTTACCTTGGAACTCAGATGGGAATAAACATCTGGTTAATGAAAGGTTACTTCGATTCCATCCCGCGCGAAATAGACGAATCGGCTGCTGTTGATGGCGCCACCCATTGGCAGTCTTTTTGGATGTTGATTTTTCCACTAGTACGCCCAGTTCTGGCAGTTGTGGGTGTTTTAGTTTTTGTGAGCACATTTAATGAGTTTGTATTAGCCAGTATTCTTCTTCGAAGTACAGAGCAATTTACTTTGATGGTTGGACTGTATCTTTTCGTTACTCAAAACTTTGCTCAGCAATGGGGTATATTCGCTGCGGGAGCGATCATTGGAGCAATCCCCACCGTGGTCCTCTATTTAATATTACAGGATCAAATAGTAAGTGGTTTAACATCTGGTGCCGTAAAGGGTTAGTCATCTGCAACAATCTTAGAATTCAATTTTGACTACGGAAATATCCGGATATTTTGTGAAGGGCTTTTATGGAAGATTATATTTTTGGAACACTAATCACCGATGATCTTAAACTTCTTCATCATAGATCACACAGAAGAGGGTTACAGCATAATTACGCTATCAACCCAAGAAGACCGATACCAGGGAAGCCAGTCACTTTATCAGTCTTGGTAGGAGCTGATATTGATGTGGAACATGTATACTGCTATTACACTCTAGATGGCAGTCTCCCTAAAGGCGATCACGGCACGAACTCATCTGGACTTATTGTGAAGTTTTCCCGTTCTAGTGTGGAATGGGAGACTTTGACATGGGGGTATGCGGAAATCTGGACTACAGAGATTCCTCAACAACCCGATGGAACTCTTGTGCGCTATAGGATCGGAGCCTGGAAAGATGGGCAGCCTGAGATATTTGCCGACTGGCCAGATCCAAAATATCACCAAGAACTCGCTACGCATGCTCATTTTAACGATACTCCTTCACCGACTCTTATACCCGATGATCCTACATCGGGAAAAACATTTTCAATCAGTATGAATCGGTTCAGTGCACCTGATTGGGCTCGGCAGGCAGTTATTTATCATATTTTCATTGACCGCTTTTTCCCAGGGAATAACCGTGAATGGAATAAAACCAAGGATCTTAAAGATATTTACGGTGGAACACTATGGGGTGTAAAAGATAAACTTGATTATTTGCAGGACCTGGGAGCAACTGCAATCTGGTTGAGTCCTACCTGGCCGAGCAATAGTTACCACGGTTACGATGTAACAGATTACAGGACGGTTGCAAAGCGATTGGGGGGCGAAGAAGCAATGCACGCCCTGATCAAAGAAGCCCACTCTCGTGGTATTAAAATCATATTGGACCTTGTCTGCAACCACACGTCTAACAAACACCCATACTTTTTAGAAGCGCTTGAATATCCCCAAAGCAAATACCGCCGGTACTATCTCTTTGATGAATCCGAAATAGGTTACAGGACTTTCTTTGGTGTGCGCAGTCTACCTCAGGTTAATCTGCAGGATCAAGAAGCCAGAGCATGGATGATCGATATTGCACGATTTTGGTTAAGGGAATTTAAGGTAGACGGTTTTCGCTTGGATCATGCAAATGGACCTGGCCCAGAATTTTGGGCTGAGTTCCAAGCTGCTTGTAAGGAAGAAAATAATGAATGTTTTTGTTTTGGCGAAGTGGTGGAACCTCCTCCCGACTACCTGCTTTACTCCGGGCTGCTGGATGGTCTACTCGATTTTACATTTAATGATTCTGTTCGTCGTGCTTTCGCTTTCAACAGCTACTCTCGTGAGAAATTTGATTCCGTAATAAATCGCCACCGGGAATTCTTTAATGGATCAGATTTGGTGATGCCCACCTTTTTAGACAATCACGATGTTGATCGTTTTCTTTATATTACGGGTGGAGATAAAGAAAGGTTGCGCCAGGCAGCAAAGGTCCAATTTGAACAAGCGGGTCCCCCAATTATTTATTATGGAACAGAAGTTGGAATGTCTCAGGAATTAAATGATGGGCGTGTAGATGGATTGGTTGGATCCCGCGAACCCATGGTCTGGGGAGATACCCAAGATCTCGAACTGCTTAGTTTTTACCGCTCGCTTATTAAAAAACGCAACAAACATCGCCCTTGGATGATTTAAGGCTGACAAATAGAAAATTAAGATTCTCCTACCTGCCTTCTCAATATAGTGAATAATTCTCTCTCTCTCTCTCTCTCTCTCTCAATAGTAAGTTGTCCGAGTATGCAACCATTGACAAAGACTAATTGCCACTGACTCTTTATCAAACATCTTATCCCGGTGCAATTCCGGTGCATATCTGGGCAGGCTGCGCCTGCGACGGGAGACTGGCGACGGAGGACCGGGGACAGGAGACCGGGGCGAGTAAAACCACACGACCGGTAGGGTTTAACACTGAACTTTGCTCGACTTTCATCTTACGTCTTACGTTTTACAGCAAAACTCATCACTTTTCCCCCAATAATCCCATTCTCTTTCTGGATTCTTCGTTTAGCAGTGGCCTTTTAAGCCATTTTTATTAGTTGTGAGCTTTTACATATTCCGAGTTATTGTAATTTGGATTACGGTTCGTCTAAAGCATATGCAATTGCCTTATCAGGACTCATAGCTTGCCCCTCTTCCCAAGCTTCCTTATAGGTTGATTCCGTCAAGTGCTCGCGAGCATCGTTATAATAACGTTCGAAAACGGGTTGAGCAGATTGTCCAGCCCAACATCCTTTTAAATTATAACAGGCATCTGCTGCGCCCAATAAAACTACTGCACGTCTTGGTTGACCAAGAGCTAGAACTATTCCAGCCAGGCTTGAAAGACTTCCGGGGATTGTAGTTGTCCGATTGATTTCCAGTGAAAGTCTAAGACTCGCTTTCCACATTTCATGAGCTGATACAGGATCACCTTCATCCAACATGCACTCGCTCAGGTTCAATAAATCAATGCTCTCGCGGTATCTATCCCCGATTTCCCTGGCAATTTCTAAAGACTCTTCTGCGGCCTGCCTTGCTTTTTGAGGATTTCCAGTCATTCCCTCGTGGCAGGTAAGATTGGCAAGTGCTTCACATACGCCAACTTTATCTCCCACATCCCGAAGCAATGTGACACCTTTGTTAAAATTATCCTTAAGCTCTTCGGTTTCATCCGAAATCCCTTCAGACGGCATCATCAAATGAGTATAGGCCCAACCTATTTCTCGATGGTACCCAAGTTCTTGAAAAAGAGCCAGGGCTTGTTTATACATTCGTTTGCATGATGATCGATCCCCGTAAAGATAGGACATCATACCAGCTGCTGAGTACACACTTGCTTGAATTTTTGGGGGTGCTTCATATATCAATTCAAGTGCACGAGTTGTCCATTTTTTTCCCTCTTCAAAATGAACTTGGCGCCACCAGAAATAATCAAGCAAACCTACCAGCTGTAGGCCCAATATTACATCACCACCATTCATAGACCAATCGTATGCAGCCTGGATATTCCTGTGGTCAGCCTCTAAGCGCCGCAACCATTTTATTGTGTCTGGACCACCCCTGGTGTAGTATTTGGCTTTCTCGGCCAGTGCTGTGAAGAATTCAGCATGTCTCCTTATAACAACTTCCTCTTCACCACTCTCATTCAGGCGCGCTCTAGCGAAATCATGGATGGTCTCCAGCATAATGAAGCGAGTTTCACCATCCAAACCTTCTTTTTGCTGGATAAGGTTTTTATTGAATAATGAATCCAACCCATCCAAAGCATTTATTGGTAAATAGCGGCAGCAAATCATTTCAATTGAATCGATCGTTCCACCACCTTGAAATACGGACAATCTGTAAAACAACGTTTTCTCCAGATCGTCGAGTAGTTCATAACTCCATTCTATTGACCTCTGCAGTGTTCTATGTCTTTCAGGAAAATCTCTTGGGCCATCAGTTAATGCTGTAAAGCGATCCTCCAGCTGCTGTAATAATGACTTAACTTCGGTAAACTTCAATTGGGCAGCTGCCAGCTCGATTGCCAATGGAAGGCCATCCAGTCTTGCGCAAATTTCAGCCACCGTTACCAGATCATTTTCAGCCAGATAGAAATTTGGTTTGACTGCTTTTGCTCGCTGGATAAATAAAGCTACGGATTCATATTCCTGAAGTGATGATATTGATGTTTTGTTTCCCAACTCAGGTATTGTCAGAGGGGAAACTGGGTAGACCTTTTCACCAGAAAGATTAAGTTGTTCCCGACTTGTAATAATAACCTTAAGTCTTGGGGCGAATGACAATAGCCTCTGTACCAATGAAGCTGCATCGAGAACATGTTCAAAGTTGTCAATCAGAAGTAATAGATGTTTTTTATATAGGTATTCTTCCATAATGTTGAAAAAAAACTTTATGTCAGGGGTTGTCAAGCCAAGAATTGCCAGTAATGCCTCTTTTACTTGTTCTGATTTCCTTAAAGGTGCCAGTTCGGCGAAGAAGATACCATTTTTAAAATCATCATTTCCTATTAGTTCGGTTGCCACTTGAAGCGCCAACCTGGTTTTTCCGACACCGGCTGTGCCGGTAAGAGTCACCAGACGGTTTGATCTCAGCAACTGCTTGATTTCTTTGATCTCCTGTTCCCGCCCCACAAAGGGAGAAAACTGTGTGGGGAGATTATATTTATTGATCTTGATTCCGGCACTCACTTTGGGCTGTTGATCTTCAAGCAGTCCCTTTTCTAAAGCGACTGCCAGGGCCTGGGTCCGGCTGCCCACACCCAATTTGGCATAGATCTGCCTGTTGTGCCATTTGATCGTATTGACACTTAAGTAAAGTTCCTGGGCAATTTCGCGATCCATGGAACCATTTGCTATCCACCGGAGAATTTCTATCTCTCGGATCGTAAGACACTCTAAGTTTGGCTGCGCTAAATTTATCTGCATTTTTATCTCATGTATGGAGAGATTAATAAAAATTTATAACCGCCTGCTGTGCTTGTATTTTAGTTATCCATTTTCCTCTGATCTAAATATCAACTCCGAACCATTCAAAAGAATGGTGACATTGGTGCCTGCTTAATGTATTGTGAATTTAATGATCTAATAAGATTCGTTATTTTTTACAGGTAGCTGATCAGTAGTCAATCAACCAACAATTGCAAACTTGTTTTGGTAGAAATCGCAAGAAGAATCACAACAAACCCCCACGATTCCGGGTGTGTTTGTGTGATGATGTCATTTTGAAACCTCAAAGAATATGGGGAGATAAAATATTGGATTTTCCCTGAAACTTGATAATAGCAAATAAAGAAACTAATAGCAATACTTTGCCATTAAGGGTGAGAAAGAAACGGAAATGGACTATTGAACGTTTAGGATTGTGAAATATAGATATCTAAAGGAGAAAACATGAAAATGAATAAGTCAGTTATTTATTCTGTTGTTCTATCACTACTACTTTATGGCTGCGCTGCAGCAACACCTGAAGCACCCCCAACAACTACGCCATTACCAGAACCAGACATTCTTGATGAAATAGTTATAACGCATGAAAATTTATTTCCCCTGGGAATTGGATTTGATAAGAACAGGAAACAATTCCTTGTAAGTTCGCTTACCGAAGGAATTATATACCTGGTTAATGATGATGGATCTTTAGAGCTGTTCATAGTTGATGATGAGCTCCAAATGACAGCTGGATTAGAAATCGATAATAAAAATAATCGCATTTTGGTAACCAGCACCAGCCAAGCAGAAGATCAATCAATGTTAGCAGCGTATGATCTGTCAACTTCTGAGCGAATTTTCTTGGTTAATCTTTCTGATTTGTCCTCATCACTATCCCATAATTCATATGACGTAGCAGTGGATTCAAATGGTATAGCATATGTGACAGATTTCTACTCTCCTGTCATATATCGCGTTGATAAAGATGGAGAAGCATCCGTCTTTATCGAGGATAGATTAATAAATTTCGGAAACGGAATAGTCGTTCATCCTGATGGTTTTCTAATCTTTGGGTCATCTGGTTTCCTATACAAGGTGCCTATTGAAAACCCAGAAATAATCCAGATCGATATCCCAGAAGGTTACCTTGGGATAGGACCATCAGCTAGTCTCGTTTTGCATCCTGATGGAAGTTTGATAGCAACAGATGCAATGTCCAATAAGATCGGAAGATTAAGCAGTACTGATAATTGGTCATCTGCTAGTCATGTAGGTATGTCATTAGCTCATAGCAAGTATGATCCAGTAACTGTATTAAAAGATGAGGATATTTACGTAATCCATTCTTATTGGGCTCGCTGGGACGAAGGAAAAGACCAGGACACGTTTGAAATAATGAAAGTCGAGTTTAGATAAGAATCTGGGAACCCAAAATTTTTCAGACAGCATATATAATATCCAAGCAGATATTAAAAGTAGAAATCGCTCTCGATTACGGAGAGCGATTTTTGTAAATATACTCCTGGTTTTTTATTAGTTATCAAATATCAAATCGAGGATTATATCGATATAAAATGTATCTGATTTTTCAACAGAAAACCTTGAATTAATAAGTTATTAATTTGATTTCAGGCGCCATTAAATCACAGTTTCTCAGTGCAATTCCGATGCATCTAGGGTAGAAAGAATATACATAATAGACATTATTTTCCCACAATAAACTCGCTACGCTCGGGACCGGGGGAAGCTGTGCACCCGACCGGGGCAGGCTTAACCACGCTGCGTTCGGGACCGGGAGATGCTGCGCATCCGACCGGGGAGAGGAGACGGGGATAAAGAGACCGGGGCGGGTAAACACCCCGACCGGTTGGGTTTAACGCTGACCACTGATCGAATTACTTCTTACGACTTACAGCATTTTTCCTCATAACCCCCAATAACCTCATCCAGGTAGATTTTCTATTGATTTGTTTAGTAACTCAATAGATGAAAGGAATCAGTTTTTTAGTAGTCTCTTTATACTTCTGATAAGCATCCTGGAATTCTTCTGTCAATAAATTTTCCTCTAGCCTGATCCGGTTAAGGATAATCGGGATCAGGACTAACGAAGTCAAAAAACCAGACAGACTAGCGACATATATCGGCAGGCCGGTGACGACCATGATTCCTCCCAGATAGATTGGATTCCGTGTAAAACGGTATATGCCGTGGGTGATGAGCTGGTGATCTTCCCTGATAGCCACAGTCCCAGAGTAATTTCGGAATAATGTTACTTGGCCAACAATCATGATGATAAACCCAATAATTATGAGAGCCAATCCGATAACGCTCTGGACAGAGAACAAGGATAGATTCTGTGGTTGTTTAATCAAACCCCAAACGGTTCCCCAAAATCCTGACAAATCGTTTTCCGCAGCGTTTCTTGCACAGAATACAAGCTCTATGATAAAGACAGCCATCCCAGGGATAGCAAACTGGAGTATGTCGTCTTTAATAGAGTTCCGTGTAAATCCTAATCTTTCAGCAAAGCCTTTTTTTTCCATAGCCAACCCCTAGTTTCATTTAATGTTCCAGGACTAAAACTAGCTAGTTGAGAGTTGTTTTAAGTATTCTTCAATGGTCGCCTTTAATTTGGAGGGTTTAAAATCATAGGGTCCCAAACCGCCGCCATAAACGATTTTCCCATCCAGGCCGACCAGATAAAGGCGGGTGGGCCAGGCGGCATAGGTATCATTAACGTGATTATCCATCTCGTCGATATAGGTTCGAACACCATACTGCAGCGCGGTTTCGCACTCCCCGGCCACCGCCCGGCGTTCCTCGATGGTCTTTGGGTCATAATGCTCCATCGATACCTTGGGGGCCATTCTTAACATCAACTTTTTTGTTAAACGCCGACCCATCCACCAGCCATCAATCGGATGGGCTTCGCGAATATATATGCTGAGAAACTGGACTTCTTCTTTGAACTGCTTATAAATTTCCTGGATACTCACGGTACCCTTGACGAAGGGCGGTCAGGTAAAGCTCCCGAACACCAATGCAACCGGTTTCTTGCCGCGGAAATCTGACAGCGTTACGGATTCCTTTCCGGATATATCAGAGAGGGTGAAATCAGGGGCGAGATCACCAGCTTTTGGCGCCAGTTTGTTCAGCGCCAGCTGCTGTTTCATCACTTTGCTGCGGTAATTAAAAATAAATTTTACGTCATCAAAAAGTTCTGCGATAATGGCCATGTATTTTTCCTAGCTGAGTGTTTTTCCATGGCAGGGCTTCCCCTCATGGAATTCGCTGGCGTATCTATTATTGGTGATTCCTAGCCAATATGATAGCATTGATTTCAATGTAAAGGGAACGGGAGAATTATCTTATCATCTGCACGCTTGCTGAAGGCGGGATCAATGAATCAGAACTCCAAAATAGATTGGCCCCTTATATTAGCTGGTGCCAGGATAGCGGGAATTAGATTCTCCCGCGGCAAGGAATAAACATAGCTATCAAAAACCATCTGCGATAATTGATCAATTGTTGAATCAGTAAAGGTATATCAGAGATTATGGATATTCTGCTTTCAATCTTTTCTCGAGTTTCTCCCAGGCTGAGAAGTTTCTTTTTTAAACCATGGTATCAATTTTTAGCCAGGTCTTACCAAAAACACGACTGGAATTTTATGAACTATGGTTATGTTCCTTTGGCTGATCAAAATCAAGTGATCAATTTAAGGGCAGAAGACGCCAATTATCGTTATTATATTCAGCTCTATGATCATGTTGCAGGTGCTGTTGATCTCAGGGATCTAAAAGTACTGGAAGTTGGAAGCGGCCGGGGCGGTGGCGCAGATTATATCAAGCGTTATCTAAAACCTGAAATAATGGTTGGCCTGGATTTTTCAGAAAATGCAGTGCGATTTTGCAACGAGAAATATAATGTGGAAGGGCTTTCTTTCGAAGGGGGCAATGCTGAATCTCTGCCTTTTACAGATAATAGTTTTGATGTTGTGCTGAATGTCGAGTCTTCCCATTGTTACAGCTCAATGAATGCCTTTCTTGCCCAGGTTAAGCGGGTGCTTCGGGATGGCGGGTATTTTCTAATGGCTGATTTTCGGCGGAAAGAGGCCCTGGAAGGTCTTCGAGAATCACTCAATGAATCAGGATTAACTTTGATCAAAGAGACGGACATCACTCAAAATATCCTTGAAGCCATGGAATTGGACGATGAACGCAAGACCGCGCTGATTAAAAAATCAATTCATAGATCACTGGTTGGCTTCTTCCTCCAGTTTGCTGGTACAAGTGGTTCACTGATCCATGAACGGTTTATCAGCGGAGAGACAATCTATCTGAGCTACGTATTACAAAAAGGTACGGCTTGATATTTTACTTTATAACCAGGTTGAATTTAGCCATTAATCCACCGGGTTATAAGTGTTATTGATAAGGATAGATAATCGATATTCGATCAGTCCCGCTCCTGCAATGTCAGGACTGCCAGCAGCAGCACCACGACTCCAAAAAGAACCAGCTGAAAAAATTTATCAAGGGTATCTACAAATAAACCTTCTGAGAGCAGATGCTGAATAATTTCATTGGCGTAATACAGCGGAGAAATAAAAGCAAAATTCTGGGTCCAGGCAGGCATTTTATCGACAGGAACGATCACTCCTGAAATTAACACGGAAATTAGAATAAGCGGAATAAA
>Ga0209834_10001847_pt1 | contig 11514 bp, 9 predicted proteins | sample Mar14236cmmetaG_FD_184134 | JGI IMG/M metagenome (GOLD analysis project Ga0209834, IMG submission 184134) | Marine hydrothermal vent microbial communities from Guaymas Basin, Gulf of California to study Microbial Dark Matter (Phase II) - Marker... ...
TGGTTGAATCTACCGCAAATTTATAAATGTATCGCAAAAGAAACACGCGAATTCTTCAGACAAACGGCAATCATCTTTAAAGATTGTTATATCTTTGTTCACTTTATTACATTGAAAAGGGTTTATCATTATCACAAAACAATTAGTTCACTACTGGGGGGAATATCTTGATAGAAAAGCATCTGCCAGAAGCTCACGAGTGCATGCCAGATAAAAGGGTGCTTTTTGCAAGACTCGGTACGCGGTACACCGCTCAGATAAACGATCATGATTTCATTCACAGAATAAACGCTCTTTTCTTGACAGCCCTTAAGCAAATCGATCCTGCCGTATACCACGTTACCATCGATGCTGAAACAATGCCAATTGAAGCTATTCCCTCAACCTTTGGCGACGTGAAAAAAATCAGCATCTTTTTGTCAACTCTTGGAATACGTTTTGACAAAGCGATACAGCAACTTTTGGATCAAAGTAAAACTTTCGAAGCCACCGTTATGGACGCTTGGGGCTCAGAGGCTCTTGAAACTTTGAATAAGAAATTTGACAGTTTTTTGAGAAATCGCTTTGGAAAGGGTACCATGCGTTTTTCACCGGGGTATGGCAATGTTGATATTCGTGCTAACAAATATATTGTAAAGAAACTCTTAAAGCTTTCTGAAATCACCGTTTTGGACACTGGCGTGATGATTCCCAGAAAGACTACAACGTGCATGATAGGGTGGTATTGTGAAGAGAACAGAATTTCTTGATCTACTGAAAGAGCGCGTGCTGTTCCTTGATGGAGCTTATGGAACAGAACTTTTCAAACGAGCAAAGAAAAGAAAGGCTATAGAGTTTCTCAACGTCGAAAATCCCGAGGTAGTTAGAAAGCTTCAAGATGAATATATCAAAGCGGGAGCTGACATACTGCTCACGAACACTTTCAGCGCTAACAGAATAAAGCTTCGATCACTCGGGTGTGAGGAATTACTTGAAAAGATCAACTCCTTAGCAGTTAAAGTAGCGAAATCGGTTTGTAGCGGTGATCAGCTATTGTTTGGTGATATTTCATCTACTGGAATCTTTGTGGAGCCGTTCGGTGAAATGGAATTCGATCGAGCCCACGAAGTGTTCAAAGAACAAGCGAAAATACTAATTGAAAATGGTGTGGATGGAATAATAATAGAAACAATGTCCGATCTCAAGGAGCTGAAAGCCGCCATACTCGCGGTTCGAGACCTTACATCGAATTTGCCGATCATCGCACACATGACATTTGAGGAAAACGGCATCTCTGTGACTGGAACGTCTGTTGAAATCTTTGCCAATTTGATGAATGATCTTGACGTAGATGTCGTGGGTATCAACTGCTCGTTAGAACCGGGGCAGATGCTGAGTGTTTTTTCAAAGTTGAGTTCCTGCTGTAAAAAACCGCTTTGTGTTGAACCAAATGCTGGAAATCCAATCCTTGATAAAAACGGAGAACTCAGCTACAAAACCACGCCCGAGGAATTCGCCGTTTACATGGCAGATTTTGTTGAACTCGGTGCAAACATCGTTGGAGGCTGTTGTGGAACAACTCCAGAGCACATAAAGATGATGAGAGACTATATTGGAATTAGAAAACCGGTGAAGCGGAAGATTCAAACTGAGCAATTTCTTTCCTCGAGAACTGTTCTCAAGCCTGTGGAACCCTTCCTGGTAATTGGGGAAAGAATCAACGCAAGCGGCCGAAAAAAGCTTCAAGAGCAAATTCGCAACAAGGATTTCTCTGGAGTGATTTCCCTCGCTCAGCAACAAGAGAAAGAAGGATCATCTGCGATAGATGTGAATCTGGGAATCGAAAAACTGCTCGAGACTGATCATTTCAAGCGCGTAGTGCTCGAGTTAGACAAGCGTTCTTCACTGCCAGTTTCGTTTGATGTTCAGACGCTCGAATTCCTTGAAACATGCATGAAGGAGTATCCGGGAAGAGCTCTGATAAATTCCGCTTTTTCCAGACAAGATCACCTCATTGAAAGGTTGAAACTTCTAAAGCGTTACGGAGGCATGCTCATAGTACTCACCATGGAAAAAGATATTCCCGTGTCCGCGGAAGAAAGATTCGCAGTATTTCAAAAAGCCGTCAAAATAATAGAGGAGTTCGGCATCGATCCTCAAAGAATATATTTCGATCCTCTGGTCTTACCGATCGGTGCAAAAAATGATTACCACACAACGATACAAACAATAAGAATGATTGCCAGGGAAGGTTTCAAGACATCTATTGGACTCTCGAACCTCAGCTTTGGAATGCCGAAACGTGAGGCTCTCAACGCTGCTTTTCTGAGTTTGTGCGTTGAGGCGGGACTGAAAGCGGCAATACTGAACAGCAAAGAGATCACTACAACGAATACTCTGCACGGAGCTCTTATGTTGAGGGGCGAGGAGCTCACCAAAGAGAAGAATGTTACCGAGGATCCGTTGATCAGCGCGATAACAAGCGGGCGGCAAGATGAGGTGATGAGAATCACCAAGGAGTATTTGAAAGAACACTCTCCTCTTCACATCAGCCAGAATATCCTTACCAAAGCGATGGAAGAAGTTGGTAAGCTGTATTCCACCGGCAAGATATACCTTCCACATTTAATACTCGCGGCGGACACTGTTCAGCCGATTTTCGAATACTTGAACAGTCTCATAGACAGCGCTCCTGCGAAGCTCGGCAAAGTGCTCCTCGCAACGGTTCAGGGCGATGTTCACGATATAGGTAAAAAGATCGTCGCAACAGTTCTGAGAAGTGGAGGATTCGAAGTTCACGATATAGGAAAAGATGTTCCAGCAGAGAAGATCTTTCAGGAGGTTCAAAAACTGAAACCCGATATTGTCGGACTCTCTGCCATGATGACAACAACAGTTGGGCAGGTAAAACTCATTGCAGATATGCTCAAATCTCACGGCATAAGGGTAATGATAATCGCTGGCGGAGCATCGATGAACAATCAGCTCGCGAAGAGTTTTGATGTACATTACGCAAAGAACGCACACCAGGCGTTAGAATTGTGCAAAAAGATCATGGCAGAAATTGGGGGAGATGAGCGATAAGCACAGTCGTTCTCAAATTTGGTGGTTCAAGTCTCACCTCAAAAAGCGATTTATCAAAAATTTTGAGAGTTGTGGAGTCATACAACAGACCATTCATCGTGGTTGTATCTGCGGCGAGTGGAGTTACCAATAAAATTATCAGTGCTCTTTGCGATATTCGAAACCTGGATGTTGACAAGTTTCTAAAGGAGCTGTATCTGACATATAAAGAGCTCATAGAAACAGATCACGAAGGGCTAAGAGAACGGGTATATCAGATAAAGGAAATGCTCATGGGAGCGAAACTGATCGGCGAAGTGCCGGATTTCGTTTTTGATCACATCGTCAGTCACGGCGAAAGGTGCTCATCTTTTGCCGTAACGTGGTTTTTTCAGAAATATGGCCTGGAATGCGAAGAAGCTCTTCCTGAAGATTTTGGACTTGTAGGTAAGGGTAGATTTGGAAATGCCGCAGTTGATTTAAAAGCATCTGAGCAAAATCTGAGATCGTATTTTAAGGCAGATAAGAGCTATGTGGTGCCGGGGTTTTACGCCGTTGATGAAGGACGAATAAAGCTTTTGGGACGTGGTGGAAGCGATTATTCAGCGACATCCATTGCCTATTGTCTAAACGCCGAGTACGTGGCTTTGTACAAAGATGTCTCGGGCTTCATGACGTGCGATCCCAAACACATTGTGAACGTTAAACCCGTGCGGGAGCTGAATTACGACGAAGCCGCCGAATTGTCATACTTTGGAGCGAAAATCCTGCATCACGCTGCGGTAGATCCCGTGCGAAAGAAGAATATTCCACTGTATATATACAATATAAATTCGTTCTCCTCAATTGACAATCCCGACACTGTGATTTCAACAGACAGCTCCTCTGGTGGAACAGATATAAGAAGCATTTCTTTTACCGACGACATATCAGTAATTCAGTTCAAGGGAACGAACGTGGGACGTGTGCCAGGATTGCTCGGTCAGATCGCCTCTTCATTTGGAAGTCAAGGTGTGAACATAAAGTCGGTTGTGACATCGCAGACCAGCATCAATGTACTTGTTTCGAGACAAGATGTCCCTCGATGCAAGAAGATAACTGACAAGATGAATATCTCTGAAGTCGAATACATACGCTACAAAACTGACATCTCTCTGATCGTAGCTGTGAGTGATAAGTTGTTAAAAACACATGGAATCGCCGCAAAGATGTTCTCCGCCGTGTCGAAAGAACACATCAACGTTGAGATGATATCGGCCGGCGCATCTGAAGTGACGATTTACTTCATCGTCAAGTTAAAAGACAGAGACAGAGCATTGAAAGCCATACACAGAGAGTTCTTTGGAGGTGATTTGCTTGAAAACCATTGAGCAGATCAATAAGAGAATTGAACGTGGCGAAGCGGTAGTTCTTACCGCGGAAGAACTGGTGAAAATGGCCAAAGAGACAAACCCAAGACAGTTGGTTGAAAAGGTAGACGTTGTCACAACTGCCACTTTCGCTCCTATGTGCTCAAGCGGAGCTTTTGTGAACTTCGGACACACTAACCCTCCAATGCGTATGGAACAAATAACGCTTTCCAATGTTGAAGTCTACGGTGGCGTTGCGGCTGTGGACGGCTATATTGGAGCAACACAGGAATCAAGACATAACAAAACCATTGGGGGCGCGCATGTTATCGAAGCTCTTATCAGGGGAGACGATATCTTCTTGAAGACCAAAGGCAAAGGAACCGATTGTTATCCAGGAGTAGAATTTGAAGGTTACATAAACAAAGATCTTATCAACGACTTTTTCCTGTTCAATCCACGCAACGCTTATCAAAACTACGCGGTGGCAACCAACAGTTCTGATAAAACCCTCTATACGTATATGGGCAAGCTGTTACCAAATTATCGAAACGCAACTTACTCAACTTCGGGAGAACTCAGTCCCCTTTTGAAAGATCCCAACATGCAGACAATTGGCTTAGGAACAAGAATTTTTCTTTGTGGAGCTGAAGGATACGTGGTGTGGCAGGGAACGCAGTTTCGCAACGACGTTGAAACAAATGAACACGGCATACCAGTGAGTGGCGCAAGAACGCTGGCTGTGATTGGCAACGCAAAACACATGAATTCGAAGTACATAAAAGCGGCGTATTTCAAAAACTACGGTGTAACTGTCTTTATTGGAATAGGCGTTCCCATACCTGTACTGAACGAAGAAATCGCTTACTTCGCTTCACGTTCAAATAAGGAGATCACCACCGAAGTGAGGGATTATGGCAAAGAGGGCAAGCCGGTGATTGGACATGTGAATTACTCGCAACTACGCTCTGGAGTGATAGAAATGGCTGGGCATCGAATAAGAACCTCATCGATATCGAGTTTGTCAATGGCGCGGGAAATAGCAAATACCCTGAAACGATGGATTCAGGAAGGATCGTTCTTGCTAACACAACCTGTGATGCTCTTCAATGAAAAACGCTCACTGAAAGAACTTTCTAAAAGGGACCTAAAAGTTGAATCAGAGAAAACCCCTGCAACGTGTATCGAGTGTGGATTGTGCGCTAGCGTGTGTTTATTCGACGCTCTGAGGATGGAGAACGGTAAGCTTCGGTTTCACGATGAACTGTGCACATCGTGTGGTGAATGCTCTGATACCTGTCCGGTAGGAGTGAAATTGCCTCCTAAATGAGTATGGAAAGATTTTATCGGAACTATCACAAAGGGCGCTTTGTAGGATTTAAAGTTGTGTTTCAGCAAACCGATTTGTGGATCGGTGTTGACAGTTATAAAACATCTATGGAAAATTGCTGTCTTGAACTCGTTAAGAGTCTTTATCACCAGTTGATGCATCACATTGAGAGACAGCCTGAATTTCTGAAATCACTCGAGCCAATTGAGATCTCAGAAGGACCAAATATAGTGCGTGCGATGGTTGATGCTTCAAAACTCGCAAATGTTGGACCAATGGCAGCGGTTGCGGGCGCGGTGGCTGATCAAATGGGGAACATGCTTGTTGAAAGCTTCAACTGCGATGAGGTAATCGTTGAAAATGGTGGAGACCTTTTCATAAAAGTTTGCAACCCCGTGAATATTGGGATCTACGCCGGCTCATCACCATTATCGGGTAAAATAGCGCTCGAAATTCAGCCAGGCACATGGGGAGTGTGTACTTCATCTGGAACGATTGGTCACTCGTTCAGCATGGGAAAAGCCGATGCTGTGACGATCGTGGCAAAAAGTGCATGTGTAGCTGATGCTTTCGCGACCGCGTACTGCAACGCTGTTAAAGAATCATCGGACATTCAGCGACTGGTGAGGAGCGCTGTGAACGAACATGTAACAGGTGTGGTGGTGATCTTTGAAGATAAAATTGGATTCGCTGGTCAGCACAAAATCAGAGTTTCTCCCGGTTTCATAGAAGGTGAGGATAAGAGTTATGAAAGTTATTGAAAAAATCAAAAAAGAGCAAATACTTTCAATAGAGATCCTTCCTCCCAACAGAGGAGAAGATATGAATCAGATCTTCTCTGTTGTGGAGAACCTTATGGACTTTTCTCCGTCTTTTGTTAACGTTACAAGACACGCGCCAGAAGCCACCTACGTGGAGCTAAATGGTCACATCAAAAAAGTCCCCAAGCTGAAAAGACCCGGCTCAGTGGGAGTAACTGCCGCCTTGATGAATCGTTACAACATTGACGTTGTTCCCCACATTTTGTGCACAGACATGAACAAGTATCAAATAGAAGATACACTGATTGATCTTCACTTCATCGGTGTTCAAAACCTCTTTGTAATCCGTGGTGAATGCGAGAATAGAACAGTTTCACATGTGGGAAAAGATATGCATTCCCATGCCAGTGAACTTGTTGAACAGATATCCAATATGAACAAAGGCAAATATCTCTATCCGTGTGAAAATCCAAGGCCAACGGATTTCTGTATCGGTGTGGCTGGTTATCCCGAGAAGCACTTCGAATCTCCAAACCTTCAAGAAGATATAAGATACCTGAAGAAGAAGATCGACGCCGGAGCGGATTATGTTATAACACAAATGGTATTCGACTTCGATGTGTACAAGCGTTTTTCAGAAATCGCCCGCGAATCTGGTGTGCTTGTACCAATCATCCCGGGAATAAAACCTATCGTGAACCTGAGATCCATCTACAGAATACCAAAGAAATTCTTCGTGACAATACCTGAAACATTGCTATCTAAAATGCATCAGGCTCGGACTTCAAAAGAAGAGTTCGAAATAGGAACCACATATATGGCTAATCTCGCCGAAAAATTGCTTTCAGAGGGTGCTCCGGGAATACACGTCTTTACGATGGGAAAGGGGCGTTCGGCACGAGCGCTTCTTGAAAAAGTATTTGGAAGTAGCCGCTAAAAGAGGTGATAACAGTGAGAAAAAAGGTTGCTATATTGGGTGCTACAGGACTCGTTGGTCAACGATTCGTTCAACTGCTCGCAAACCATCCGATTTTCGAGCTAACAGCCGTCGCCGCATCAGATGCCTCCGCTGGTTCTCGCTATGAATCCGTAGGTCACTGGCATCTCGATAGCCCAATCCCAAAAAGTGTTGCAAATATGGTTGTTCAAAGGTGTGAACCCACGCTCGATTGTGAATATGTTTTCTCAGCACTCCCTTCGGATGTGGCTGGTCCAATTGAAAGCGCTTTTGCTGAAGCTGGATACGTTGTTTTCTCAAATGCCTCGAGCCACAGGATGGACAAAGATGTTCCTCTATTGATTCCAGAAGTGAACCTCGAACATCTGAAGCTCACTCGCTTTCAGAAAACACGGGGAAAGATCATTACGAATCCCAACTGTTCAACAATTGGCTTAACAATGGCTCTGAAGCCGATCGCCGATGAATTCGGAATAACACAAGTTAGTGTCGTGTCTATGCAAGCGGTTTCTGGAGCGGGATACCCGGGTGTTTCTGCAATTGATATTTTGGATAATGTCATACCCCACATTAAGAACGAAGAAGAAAAGTTATCCACAGAGCCGCGGAAAATATTGGGTACACTCGTAGAAGACCATATCAAGCCTGCTTCGTTTAACATCACTGCGCAGTGCAACAGAGTTGCTGTCAAGGATGGCCACATGCTCTCTGTATTTGTCAACACTCAAAAGCGAATATCACTTGACAGTATCGCTGAAGCGTTTGACAACTTCAATCCTTTGGAAGATATGGCTCTTCCTTCATGTCCAGAAAGGCCGGTTGTGCTGCTGAGGGCTCCTGACGCGCCACAACCACGTCTGCACAGAAACCTTGGCAACGGAATGACAGTGAGTGTGGGAAGATTGGTTCAAACTTCGGAAACGAGTATTCGCTTCGTGGCACTTGTTCACAACACCATCCGCGGTGCTGCGGGTTGCGCGGTCCTGAATGCCGAGGTTTATACCGCTCAACTGAGCTGAAGTGTTTTCTCACACAGCTAACGGCTCTTTAAAATTGAATTATTCAATTAGAGCTGGTAACTTATTCGCAGTTTGCAGAGATTAGATACACCCCATCTTGAGATAACATCAGAAGTCCTCAGCAAACGCTTCAACAAAATTCCCAGCTCCCATTTCTGTTACTCATTCCCCAGAGCTGTTTTACAAGTCTTTCTAATGAAGTGTCAATAGCCAGTACACCGGTTATGTTGCCCTCTTGATCTAAAAGAGTTTTACTAACTGAGACTAACCATTTCTTTGTTTTTATTTCCTTTCCCAAGTACGGAGCTAAGCGAATTTCTTCAAGATGACTCAAAAGCTCTATCATTGTGTAAAATTTCGTGAAAAACCCTTTCACTATCATAAAAAAACATTCTTATGCCACTTTGAGGTGTATAATATAGGCAAATCCAAGGGGGGATAATTATGAAAAAGGCACTTTTCATTGTCTTTCTTCTGGGTTTTAGCTATCTTTTCGCCTATGAACCAGTGGTGAGAAAGTTCGATGTGTGGGATCGTGGAGGCTTGTTCAATTTACTCTGGTGTGCGGTCACCGTTAAGGATTCAGATAACTTCGTCAGAGGTTTGAAGCTCGAAGATTTCAAGGTGTCCGAGACTGCATACGATGAAAAAGGTGAAGTGATCACAGAGAAGCCCATTGATTTTGACAACATGTATTACCAGTTCGATGGCGACGGGTTTTGGGAAAAATCAGTAAACTCAGAGAAATTGGACATAGTTTTTCTGATCGATAACACTGGCTCAATGGAGAAACACATAACTTCCATCAAGGAGCAACTTCACAGTTTTTTGGACAGGCTTATTGAAAACGGAACAGATTTTAGAATAGTGATTGCCGGATACAGTGTGGAAGATGAACCCGAATGGACAAGCGGATTAGACGACGATAGATTCTTTGGTCCCACTATGATTAAAGAGATCAGAGAAGCAGTTGATCAAATTACCACCGCTGGAGAAGGATGGGATTTAACTTGGGCGTACGATGCCTTTCTGTGGACATTGAATCTTGACTGGCGAGAAGATGCTCGAAAGATTGTGGTAATCATTACCGACGTCTATACAGACTCAGTCTACGGTCCAAACTGGTATTTCACCTCGGGGTGTAACACATCTATGTACGCGGTGGATCTCGCTTTGAGAGAAACGGGAATGTATCTCTATTACTGCCAACCTGAGGAAGAGAATATGGCAGAAATAGAACTTCTGGAGTGTTACTCACCTCAAGTGAATACCAAAGTGAAGGACTCAAATTTCGATGTGCTCGCACAAAAAAATGGACAAGTGAAGAGACTGAGTTGGCCATTTGATCAAAGAGAGATACAGTTGAAAAACCTTTCTGTAATTGATTCAAAATACTACTTTGCATGGATCAGTAACTGGAGCGAATACGATTTTGTCAGCAAGGTAGAAGTCAAAATCACTTTAACGCGCACTGGAGATTCGGCGAGTTTTGTTTTTTGTCCTCTGAAGAACCCAGATGGTACAGATGCTAATCAATACTCTGACGACATTAATTTCATTGTTAAAGATGAGGCAGGTCGCAGTATGCTTGGTAGCAACAACGTTGATATATATTTCTACAAGGTTATGGGCGAGTTGGATCGAATGGAATCTATTACCGGCACAAGTGATACAAATGGAATTGCTAATTTGGACAACAGACAGATCGGAAAGTACTACTACATTCTTTATGGCAGTGGTTGTCCCTCCGATAGATATCATCGGCTGCATTACACGGGTACTGGTTGGGTTGAAATCGGCCCATTGAACGCCACCCCAACTGAAATCACAGCTTACACTTATGGAAAATCAGCAGAGCTATACAAGTCATTGGGATTAGTCAAAGAATTGGAGAATCTGGAAATATCAACGCCTAAATTGAAGTCATATGCGACGGCAATTCGTGAGTGGTTGAATGACCTTGAAGAAAACGGTTTGGTCCCTGTGGAAATGGAGGCAGTAAAAAGGTTTAACAACGCACTTGCCGCAATGATAAATTGCGCAGCGTACGCCTGTGCCGTGCAATCGAGAGCGAGTGAAGATACACAGCACATTGTTGAAAAGGCTGTGAATATGGTTAGAAAAGCAGAAGAAGTTGTTGAAAAACTTGAGTCGGCAAAGCACGTAATTTTGGAGATTGTCAACACCTTCATCGACGTAATAACTGGGAACTGGAGTGGTATCGCCGCGAATGTGACAATCGAGCAGCTCGTAGATCGCGTGGTCAACTACGTAAAAGATGAACTGGTTAACGACATCATGAAGGCAGTGGAAGAAAAACTAACAGAAGTAATAAGAGATCCTGAAGCGATTCTTGGCTATTTTCGTACCAATATAGAAGAATGGATCAGGCAGAAAATTAGCCCACAGCAGATCAGCGAAAACGTTCAAGACTTTGTGAGCAACGAACTCGTCTACAAAAGATTCACTCTTCAGCTTGAAGAGCAGTTAGAGAAATTGCTTGTCTATTCCAGACAGTTCGTAGAGGAAAACTACGATAAATACTGGAACCTGGATGAGCGTTCAAAGTTGATAGAAACGAGTCTCGAAGAAATGAGAGATAATCTTATGGAGGATTTGTTTGAGCTTTCCTACAAAGCTTTAACTGATCAAGAAGCGATAGATGACTGGGGAAGCGCCTTAGTCATTTTCCAGAAGACAATTCCTTTGATTATTGAGTTCTTAGAGTTATTCGAGGTCCGATACCCACAACTTACCGAGATCAAAGAAGCCCTTCAAACGCTGGATTCAGCTTTTGACGCGATTGGGACTTTAACGAAAACCTACGAAGTGGCGTTGAAGGTGGACTATCTGAGACCGCTCAGCGAACGTGTTCAACAAATAGCTGATTCAGTTTACCAATACAAATGAGCAGTGGAAAGCGATCTTCATCAATTTAACGCTAACAACAAACCACTGGGCGCGATCTAAAAGTGAATTACTTTATAATATCCCTGGGTGAGGTGATTGTGTTTCCTTTGTTTCCATTCTTAGCCTATACTTTTAGCATGACATT
>Ga0209834_10001848_pt1 | contig 11514 bp, 10 predicted proteins | sample Mar14236cmmetaG_FD_184134 | JGI IMG/M metagenome (GOLD analysis project Ga0209834, IMG submission 184134) | Marine hydrothermal vent microbial communities from Guaymas Basin, Gulf of California to study Microbial Dark Matter (Phase II) - Marker... ...
GGCTCGACATTGGTAGCCGCCCAGAGAATAGCCTGCGAGATAGTCATATCCAGGAAATCTTCCCAGGCTTCGGCTTCGAGTTCTTTGAGTTTCTTTTTGGCCGCTTTTTCGTCGCCGGCTTCGGAAGCGATCTTCTGAATAGCTTCTTCGGTTCTCATATAGATGGGGCCCTTGCCTTCCATGATATCGAGCATACCAAGCCAGTTACGCAGGTTGGCCGGGATCGGCTTGACCAGGCCATACGGCTTCCAGTTTTGGAGCTCATCACGGCGTTCGACCATGTAATTACCACCCATGGCGTTGGTCGCGGCCGACTTAAACAGCAGGAACCAGGCTCCGACCGGGCCATAAGCGTCTTTGAAGCGGACCGGGATGAAGCGGACTTCCTGACTCGTCATTTCCGCACCGGCGCGGATGGTGAAATAGGCCGATGAACCGGAGTTCCACGGCGGATACCAGGCGCGTCCGAGACCTTCACCGGTGCTACGCGGTTTGAAGACATGCACCGCACCACCCATTGCAACGATGGTAGCCTTGGCGCGGAAGACATAGAATTTATTCTCGCGAACCGAGAAACCGACAGCGCCGGCGATCCGGTCGCCGTCCATCAGCGGCTCGACGATGAAAATACGTTCGAAATATTCACCACCGGCCTCGGCCAGGGCATTCTTGGCTGCCTCGGCGACGATAACCTTGTAGGATTCGCCGTTAATCATAAGCTGCCAGCGACCTTCGTGGACATAATTTCCATCGGCGTCGGTCCAGATAGGGAGACCCCATTTTTCGAACAGATGCACGGTGGAATCGACGTGACGGGCGATATTGGCCACCAGGTCCTCACGGGTGATACCCATCAGGTCCATCCGGACATAATCAACATAGTCCTTAACGGTATTCTTACCGCCGGGCAGGTCGACATACTGGTTAATGGCCGAAAGACCCATGGCAACTGCGCCGGAGCGATCCATCGCTGCCTTATCCACGACCGTAACCTTGAGATTATTTTTCTTTGCCCAATAGGAGGCCTCAACGGCTGCGCCGCAGGCCGCCATACCACCGCCAAGTATCAGAAGGTCAGTGGTAATTTCTACAGTTTCAAAATTTTCCATTACTATCCAACCTCCTGATCGTTACTTAATGGTATAAACTTCGGACAGTTTCAGAGCTTCCGGTTCCTGCGCCAGAATGTGATCATTCAGGTCGCCATGAGCTGTTTCAAATCCGCCCGCCGGCTGGGCTTTACCCTCTTCAGTTGTCCGGATCGGGAATTTGAATCTCTTCAATATCCCGTTACGGAATTTAACGGTCCACATAATGCTGTCGGTGCTTCGCAACGGGGTGACCGAAGCATTCATGGGAACGAAGTCGGCATAACCGCGGATTTCGACTGCCTGGGTCGGGCAAATCTTGACGCAGTTATAGCATTCCCAGCACATTTCCGGCTCTCTGTTGTAGGCTTTCATTTTGTCCTTATCGAGAACCATCAGGTCATTCGGACAGATGTGCTGGCACGCGGTTTTGTCCAGTGCCTTACACCCGTCACATTTCTCGGGATTCACAAAACTAGGCATTAACTACCTCCTAACTGAGTTTATAAAATCAGCTTCGTGATGTTTTATTTCTTTTTCTTATCCGCATCGCCGGTAGCATGGCCATGCATTTTAACTTCAACCTTGTCTTCTTCCTTGATGCTGGCATAATATTCGCGAAGGATTGCCAGGACTTCGGTCCGGCTGAATTCGGCGGGAACATCGCCGCCTTCAGAGAGGGCCTTACGCAGGGCGGTGCCGCTCAGGAACAGGCGATCTTCTTTGCCGTGAGGACAGGTCTTCATCGAGGCCATGCCGCCGCACTTGTAGCACCAGAAAGTCCAATCGATCGGCAACATCTTACATTCAAGAGCGCCGTCCCAAAGTTTAAAGAAAATTTCCTGGGCATCGAAGGGGCCGTAATAATCCCCGACGCCGGCGTGGTCACGGCCGATAATCATGTGGGTGCAACCGAAGTTCTGACGGAAAACGGCATGGAGCAGACCTTCACGCGGGCCGGCATAGCGCATATCAAGCGGATAACCGCCGGTAACGACGCGGCTCTTGTCGAAATAGTTCTCGACGAGAGTATTGATGCATTTGACGCGGACCTCGGCGGGAATATCGCCCGGTTTCAGTTTTCCGACGAGCTGATGAATATAGAGTCCATCACTGACCTCGATCGCGATCTTGGCCAGATATTCATGCGAACGGTGCATGGGATTACGCAACTGCAGAGCGGCGATCGTCTTCCAGCCTTTTTCTTCGAAAATTTTTCGGCTTTCAGCGGGACGCTGATAGATGCCCTTGAATTCTTCGGGGAAATAGCTTTCGGAAAGGACTTTAACGGGGCCGGCGATATTCCAATCTTTTTGCGCCATGACCATCTTGACGCCCGGGTGTTCCGGATCCGTAGTGGTGTAAACGTGTTTACACTCGAAATCCTTATCGATCTGATATGATTCGGTCACCTTCATCGTACCCATAATCTCATTGGTATCACCAGAGACCAGGCAGATTTCCGTACCGGGATCGATTTTCTCATCGTGCGACAGGGTAACCGGGATTGGCCAGAAAATACCATTGGTCATTTTCATATCCTGGCAGACGCCTTTCCAATCGTCTTGACGCATGAAGCCTTCAAGCGGAGTGAATCCGCCAATACCCATCATAATCAGGTCGCCTGTTTCGCGCGATGTCATGATTACCTTGGGAAGGCCTTCCGCCTTTTTCAGTTCAGCTTCCTTTTCCTTGCCTTCCAGAAGGAGAACCTTAAGCGTATCGCTTCCATGTGGAGAAATAAGTTTTGACATACTTCTTACCTGCTTCAAGTTAAATATCAGTAAAGTTTATTTATATATACAATTTATATTGTGATAAAATTCACAAACTCTGCTATCCACTATCACACCTAAGAATGTAACTTTTTTCACAAGCTTTGTCAAGAGGTAAAAGCCATTTTTTGCATGTTAGAATCACAAAAAATGATTAATTTCTTCTTGATTTTTCAAGTTCGGAATCAAAAATACGATACGCCGCCGTATCTATAAATAAGGTAGAGAGATAAGAATACAGTTTCGGGGAGCCTTTAAGACCCATTTTGCCCGGAAATAGTCCTTTCCTCGACGGCTTTGGATATTTTTGTCGCATATTATGTGCCCCCGTAATAGGTAAAAACACTGATTTAATAGCCGAATTACCAATAATCAATATAGTCTCCCATATATATGTGATTTCGATACTTTTTGTGAAAAGCTTAATAGACTTTGTGAAAAAAATAACAAAAAATCTTGACATCGTAAAAAAACCGACATATTTTTATGCGGGATTGGCGGTTTTGATGACCGGAATCTGTGTTAATTATCTGAGTATGTCTGATTAAGGAGTTTATGATGGCCAACGGGCAGTTAATAGAACCCAATCTGGAATTTATTCGAGATATCAAAATGGCTGGAGGCGATACTCTCAAGAGTTGCTATCAATGCGCCACATGTTCAGTCGTATGTAACCTTTCTCCCGAAGATAAGCCATTTCCTCGAAAAGAGATGTTAATGGCCCAATGGGGACAGGCGGAACGGCTGATGACCGATCCGGATGTCTGGATGTGTTTTCAGTGCAATGACTGTACCAAAAATTGTCCGCGAGGTGCTCGGCCCGGAGATGTCCTCGCCGCTGTCAGATCATTTATGTATAAAAAATTCGCCTTTCCATCATTTATGGGCAAGGCAATGGCATCCCCGAAAGCATTGCCGGTTCTCCTGCTGATACCGACGCTTATTTTGCTTTTTGCAGTCCTGGTGTTGCCCAAAATGGGTCCTGACGGTGAAATTCTATATCAGACAAGCTCAACCATCGATTTTGATTATTTTCTGAGGCACAGTTTTGTCGATGCCTTATTTGTCATTGGCAATATTCTTATATTTCTATTCGCGGCAATAGGTTTTGTCCGATTCTGGAAGGGATTAAAATCAGCAGGTATTGAGCCGAAGATATCGTTTTTCGCGGCCCTGATCCAGACTGTCAAGGAAATCATTACGCATACAAGTTTCAATGATTGCGAAACCAATAAACCGCGGGCACTGGGTCACCTGCTTCTATTTTACGGCTTCATCGCCGCCATGATTACTACCGGGGCGGTTTTTATCTTTATATTCATCCCTCATTATCTGAACCTTCTCGGGCTTGAAAATTTGCATTCGTTTTTTGCACTGCCGATTGAACTTCCTCATCCGGTCAAAATACTGGGCGCCCTGAGCGGTCTTGCTCTTGTTATCGGGGGCGGGATGTTAATTATACGCCGCTGGCAGAACAGAGATGATGTGGGTGCCAATGGCTATGCCGATTACCTGTTCCTGTATATGCTTTTTCTGGTGGGATTCACAGGTATGCTTTCATGGCTGACCCGTTTGATAGGGGTTCCCATGCTGGCCTATATTGTATATTTTATCCACCTGGTAGTTGTCTTTTTCCTGCTATGGTATATGCCGTATTCGAAATTCGCACATATGATTTACAGGACGCTGGCGCTGGTCTATGCCAAAAGTATTGGCCGTAATGCCAGATAGCTGATTCGGAAAAGGCTGTTGCATCAAATTGATACCGTTGGCCTGTTAAATATCATTTGCCTTAGTCGATTTTTAATCGTATTTTTATTTCAGTTCGAGTTTTTCGGACTGATTGGCCCGTTTTAATTCACTCGAAATGGGCATATGAAAAATGCTAATAATTGCGGCCTCATTTATTGTTTTACAGGGGTCTCAATGTTGAGGAGGTTAAGATGCCGGTTATTACTATTACTCGAGGATCTTTGAGCGCCACATATAAACTGACCCAGAGGCTTGCCCGGGAAATTCCCTGCCGGGCGATATCGCGTGAGGAGATTATCGAGCATGGGAAAAAATACGGTATTGAGGAATTTTTAAAGGCCGCCAAGGGAATTATGGAAACCCGGCCTCCGCATTCATGGGATCCGCATGCCGCCCAGATTCATCATTATCTGGTCATTTTCAAGGCGGCCCTGATGGATTTTGTCGCCGAAGGTAATCTGATCTATCACGGACTCCAGACTCATTATCTTTTGACCGATGTTCCGCGCGTGTTACGGGTTAAGGTGGTGGCGCCGCTTGACTACCGGGTCAGGACTCTCAGGGAAGAATCAAATTATAATGAGGCCGAGGCCCGGGAACACATTCAATATGTCGATGCTCAGCGTATCAGCTGGTATAGATTCCTTCATGGTTCCGAATATGATGAGATGACCAATTACGATATTATCTTCAACATGGAAAAACTCAATCTCGATGCCATGACGGAGGTGATAGATCATGTGGTCCGGAAGCCTGATTTTCGAATCGATGCGGGTGCCATGAAACTAATTCATGACGCCCACATGAAAGCTAAAATCCGGGCCTATCTTGTCCGCTCACCAAAGACCCGGGAGATCGATTTGACCATTTCATGTGATTGTGAATCGGGCAGTGTCAAATTAAAGTGCAATGCCCCCGAGCCCATCGCCAGCGATTGGAAAAAAGATATCGAAGACGCTCTCTCCGAGCTGGATGTTATCAGGAATATCGATGTCATCGGGCTGGAGAGTTGACGGTCAAATAGTCTCAGCTAATCCACTTTGACATTTTCAGGTTTATCCACTTAACCCGTATTCTTGTATTTGCCGTTCGTAAGTACATTTCTTTTTGATCAGTATTTTTACTTGACCGGCCAAATAGAAACTCTTTATACTCATGAGTAGCAGAATTATTTAATGCGTTTTCATCCATATTATAAAAATATGAAGGAAGGGATGTATGGAGAAAGGAATAAGCGCACTCTGGAAAGAGGAAGACTGGTGGGCAGTATGGCTCGGATTTATTATAATCGGCGGGGCTCTTCTTAAATGGATACCGTCTATTCCCAAAGTCGGTAAATGGTCATCCAATCCTGTCGATGCTTTCATGATCATCAAGGACGGCATTGTGTCAGGCAATATATTTTTATCCCTTGTATTACTGATGCTGGCGCTGGCCGTCCTGACAGCAATCGGTGTGGCCTTTATGAGAAACGAAAACGCCGGTAAATATATCATGGGGTTTATTGGTGTGTTCATTCTGGCTACCATCGCGTATTGGATTGCCAATCAGATCAATGTAAAATACTGGGGATTAAGCTATGCACTCTGGGCGCTGTTGGTGGGCCTCCTGATTTCTAACACCATCGGAACCCCATCATGGCTCAAGGCCGGTGCTAAAACGGAGCTATTTATAAAAATCGGTCTTGTGTTATTGGGCGCCGAGATTCTGTTTAAAAAGATATTGTCGCTGGGGGCGCCGGGGCTGATGGTAGCCTGGATCGTTACGCCGGTTGTCATAATTTTCATGTTCAATTTTGGTGTCAGGGTGCTCAAGATGAGCAATAAAAGCCTGATAATAATTATCGCATGTGCCACCTCGGTTTGCGGTGTATCGGCGGCCATTGCCGCCGCTGCGGCCTGCTGCGCCAAAAAGGAAGACCTGACTCTTGCGGTGGGAATGACTCTTATATTCACGGTGCTGATGATGTTTTTCATGCCGCTTGTCATCGGGGCTATCGGGATGAACAGCATTCTTGGTGCGGCGTGGATGGGCGGCACCATCGATTCCACCGGCGCGGTAGTGGCGGCCGGATCGATGCTGGGACCCGATGCCGAAAAAGTCGCCGCGGTTGTCAAGATGATCCAGAATGTCCTGATCGGCCTGGTGGCGTTCTTTATAGCCATATACTGGGTTACCAAAGTGGAACGTGATCCTGACTGCGAACCGAATGCTCTTGAAATATGGTACCGTTTTCCAAAGTTTGTAATTGGCTTTGTAGCCGCCTCGCTGATTTTTTCATTTATCGTTGTCCCCGCCATGAACGGTGATTTTAATCTGGTCGAATCGACTTATATTAAACCGATTACGAAAGTGCTGAGAGGCTGGTTCTTCTGCCTGGCCTTTACCGCAATCGGCCTGGAGTCGAATTTTAAAGACCTGGCCGGCCGTATGGAAGGGGGCAAGCCGATGATTCTCTATGTTGTCGGGCAGTCATTTAACCTGATTTTAACTCTTTTCGTGGCCTGGCTGGCCTTTATGGTATTTTTCCCAAATGCAATTTAAAGCTGATTAACCGATGAAGAAAAAATATGGAAATAAGAAAAGCCATCGGACAAAAGACTGGCTCAGATTTTTTACCGGGCTGATTATGCTGGCCGTTTTTTTCGGTTTCTTTGCCTCAGGTTATTCGCCGCCCGGTGTGCTGGGCAAGGTTCTTCGTCATAATCAGGCGAATGATATCGATGCCTCGCCGCTCTTATATATGGAAGTCGAGCATATGTCCGAACTTGAGGAAGGTGTTAGACTGATGAGAGAAAAGGCCCAAAGAAGAACAGCGGATACCGTCAGATCATTGCTTTGATCAATATAATGATCGTCATAGAAATAAAGACTAAAAAGCCCGGTTACTTATCAAATGTTCGGACTTTTTAATACTTAAATTAGCTCTAATAGAATTGGCATATTATCCCAGCCATCGTGCCGCATCGAGCGCATGATAGGTGATTATGATATCCGCTCCGGCTCGTTTAATAGAATTGAGTATCTCGAGTGTCAATCGTTTTTCATCGGCCAGGTTATTCTGTGCCGCCACTTTGACCATCGAATATTCACCGCTGACATTATAGGCGGCAACCGGGACGGCGAATTCGCTTCTGGCGGCGGCGATGATATCCAAATATGAAAGGGCTGGTTTTACCATGACAATATCGGCCCCTTCGGCGAGGTCGAGTTCGATCTCCTTGAGAGCCTCGATGGCATTGGCTGGATCCATCTGGTAGGTTTGCCGATCACCAAATTGCGGGGCGGAATCGACGGCATCTCGGAATGGCCCGTAAAAGGCCGAACAGTACTTCGCCGAATAAGCCATAATAATTGTGTCGGTAAATCCGTTTTCATCGAGCGCCGACCTGATAGCCCCGACCCGCCCATCCATCATATCCGATGGTGCCACTATATCGGCTCCGGCGTTAGCATGGCTGACGGCCTGACAGGCCAGTATTTCAAGGGTGGCGTCATTATCCACTTCATTATCTTTGACGATACCGCAGTGACCGTGGTCGGTGTATTCACACAGGCAAACATCGGTAATAACCACGATCTCGGGATTATGCGTTTTTATCTCCGAAACTGCTTTTTGAATAATTCCATCAGCCTTCAAAGACATTGAACCGGTAGAATCTTTTTTTGCAGGTGTTCCAAACAGCAGTACTGCCGGAATACCGAGTTTGAAAGCCTCGTCCGCCTTGCCGGCGATATCTTTCAGCGGGTAATTATATATTTCCGGCATGCTTTTAATTGGCGCAGGTTCATTGATAATCTCACTTACAAAAAGCGGGTATATAAGATTCGATGGATGCAAACGTGTTTCGCGCACCAGCCGCCTGAGGGACTCGCTTTTCCTCAACCTGCGCGGTCGTGAAATTGGAAATGTCATTTTACCCCCATTGATTTATTTGAATAATGTTCGACAATTTTCGCAATTAAGCCCGGAACGCTGTGCTCCTCGGCCTCAAGAGTCACTTTTATACCAAGTGCATTTATCCTTTTTGTGGTCGATGGCCCGATCGATATGACTTCTGCATTTTTAATCAATGCCGCCATTTCTTCATCGGTCAATAATTCACGCAGGGCATCCGCGGTGGAGGCGCTGGTGAAAGTGATTATATCAGGCAGGTGTTCGAATAATCTTTCCTTAAATCCGTCGGGCCATTTGGTATAGGCCGTATTATAACAAGTGATGGGGAAAACATTTGCACCCTCGGCTGATAGTCTTTTTTCGATACGGTCATCGGCGAGGTTGCCGCGGATTCTCAGGACATTTATATTTTTTAAATTTGTATGGGCGCAAAACTCATCGGCCAATGACCTGGTTGTGGCCTTTTTCGGTATAAAATCAGCCATGAGATTTACCTCTTTCAAGGCTCTCGCGGTGCCGTGACCAACCGCGGCTATCTTAAAATTGGCCAACTGCCGGACATCGCCGATCTTTTCTATAAACTGTTTGATAAAATATCTGACTCCGTTTTCGCTGGTCAGGATCAGCCAGTTTTCCCGAGCATTTAAATCGGGGAGAGCGCTCCAACCGGCATCATCGTAATATTCTGAAGTCGCAATTGTCGGATAGGGAAGGACCTCGGCGCCGAGATTACGGAGAATCCGGTACATATCACGGGCCTGGTCGGCCGGACGAGTCACCATCACGCGGACACCAAAAAGCGGACCCTCGCCGTACCATTCCATCAATGGTCCCAGACTGACAGTCTCACCTATAACAAAAAGGGCCGGCGGGCGGATATTCTCTCGCTTAACCAGTTGCGGCATATCTTTAAGGATCGTTGTCATTGTCCGCTGGGTGGGGAAAGTTCCGCGTTCGATTACCGCCATCGGCGATTCCGGTGACATTCCATGCGTGATTAAGTTTCCAACAATATTTTCGATCTCACCGACGCCCATATATATCACTACGGTACCGTTGCGGGCTTTGGCAATACATTCCCACGGTACAGTAGAAATTATTTTCTCTTTGGCTTTATGACCGGTGACAAAAGTGACCAGCGAGGCTTTTTCCCGATCGGTGCACGGTATGCCGCTGTAGGCCGGGCCTGCTATTCCCGATGTTACGCCCGGCACGATTTCGAATTTTATACCGTGCTTTTTCAGATATTTGGCCTCTTCGCCGCCGCGGCCGAAAATGAGCGGATCGGATCCTTTGAGCCGGGCGATATTTTTACCCTCCTCGGCAAGTTTAACCAGCATTTTATTCATTTCCGATTGTGGAAGAGTGTGGTCTCCGGCTCTTTTACCGACATAGTATTTTTCGATATGTGACGGCAGGGTGATGATCAATTCATCCGGAACAAGATTGTCAAAAACGACGGCATCGCTGTTTTGCATCAGTTCCAAACCTCGAACCGTAATCAATCCCGGATCGCCAGGTCCGGCGCCGATCAAAAATACTTTACCTTTTTTATTTTTATCCATCTTACGCTTCAATGATCGCTTTTGCACCCCTGGCAATCAACTGGCCGGCCACCAGTTCGACCAGTTTTTTATTCGGTGTTTCAATATCGATACCGCCCTCGGCATATAATCTTGTTTTGCCCTCTTTGTCAAGTACCACCGAACAAAGCAATATTTTATTTCCCGAAAACCTGGCCCAGCCCCCGACTGCCGCTGAACATCCGGCCCCAAGTTTCTCCAGCAAAAGTCTTTCGATTATCAGGCATCGGTGCGAGGCACCGTGATTTACACTTCCGGTTATTTCCATTGCGGCACGATCATCGGCGCGAATCTGTATAAGCAAAAATCCCTGACCGGCGGCGGGGATAAATCTGTCTGGCGGAAGTATTTCGGTTATATGTTTATCAAGGCCGGCCCTTATCAGTCCTGCCTGCGCCATCAGAGTCGCATCATATTCCCCCTCTTCAACTTTTTTTATGCGTGTCTCGACATTACCTCGAATATCGGATACCTTCAGATCGGGACGCATGCACAGCAGCTGAGCCCGCCTGCGAGGTGAGCTCGTTCCGACAATGGATCCTGCCTTTATCTCATGAATCCCGGTTCCATCATGGGAAATCCAGATATCAGCACAGGATTCTCTTCTGGGGACGGCGCCGATGCTCAGGCCGTCTGTCATCACCGAGGGAAGATCCTTGGCGCTGTGGACGGCAATATCGATTGCACCGGAGAGCAACTCTTTTTCGATTTTCTTGGTAAAGACACCAACACCGCCCATCCGCTCCAGCGAGGTGGCGGTATCGCTGTCGCCCTCGGTCTTGATTTTCTTTATTTTGAAAGTAAAGTCGGGATTGAGCTTGCTAAAGGAATCTACAACCATTTTGGTTTGCGCCACCGCCAGTTTACTTCCCCGGGTACCGACATTGTATATTTTTTTTGGCATGTTCTATCTTAAAATCAAATAATCAATCGTATCAGAATTCAGTCATTTCATTTAGCATTTTTTCGATTTCGTCTTCCTTTTTTTCCTTTATCAGGACTTTCCAATCGGCGTCGAGGAAGCGACTATAGCAACCCGTTTTCTTTTCGCTGTCATCCGGCCAGCGATTTTGAACTTTTTTACGAAACTGAGCCGCATATTCAGCAATTTTATTCCATCGTTTTTCTTCAAACATATTTTCCAGTATAAATCTCAGGTGCCCGGATAAAAACGGCGCTTTTCCATCGCTTGAAACCGCCACAGAGATACAGCCTCGGCGAAGTACCGCCGGAAAGATAAAATCACACAGAGGAGGATTATCCACCACATTGACGGGGATACCCGCACCCTTGCAATCATCATATACCTGCCTATTTAACTCATTATCATCGCCGGCTGAAATTACCAGATCGAACAGGGCCGCTTCGGGCGATTTATATAGTCTCTTTTCCAGTCTGAGAAAACCCCTCTCGGCATA
>Ga0209834_10001849_pt1 | contig 11514 bp, 10 predicted proteins | sample Mar14236cmmetaG_FD_184134 | JGI IMG/M metagenome (GOLD analysis project Ga0209834, IMG submission 184134) | Marine hydrothermal vent microbial communities from Guaymas Basin, Gulf of California to study Microbial Dark Matter (Phase II) - Marker... ...
GCTGAAGCAGGAATCCCCTTGTGGGTCTTCTGGATGGGAGATAATTCCCTACCAGAAGCTCTGTCCGTAAGGGCGGAGTAGTTCACCAGGATGTCTTTGGTAAAATGAATTTGAACAAAATGTTTTTAGGGGGGAAAAGCATGTCACCTTTTGAAAGAGAGATCACTCTGGAACTCGTTCGAGTTACCGAAGCCGCGGCGCTGATGTCAAGTCTGCATCTGGGTCGAGGAGACAAAGAAGGTGTTGACAGGGCAGCAGTGGATGCGATGAGGGGAATGCTCGACTATATAGACGTTAAGGGAACAGTTGTCATAGGTGAAGGAGAAAAGGACAACGCGCCGATGCTCTATATAGGCGAGAAGGTTGGCAACTGGGAAATGGACGCACCGGAACTCGATATGGCTGTCGATCCGGTGGATGGAACACGTCTCGTGGCGTATGGTTTGCCAAACGCCATAAGCGTTATAGTCGCTTCAGAAAAAGGCAGCATTCCATATATACCAACCTTTTATTCTCTGAAACTCGCCGTGGGGCCAGAACTCGCTGGTAAACTCGATATCAACGCGCCGATTCGTGAAAACCTAAGGGTAGCGGCGGCGGCTCTTGACATGGATTTGAGCGAACTAACGGTGATTCTTTTGAACAGAGAGCGTCACAGAGATATGATAGAAGAAATAAGGTCGCTCGGAGCTCGAATAAAGCTAATAAGCGACGGTGATATAGCGGCCGCTATCGCGACATCTCTTCCAGATCCTTCAGTCAATATCTACATAGGAATTGGCGGAACACCAGAGGGTATTTTAGCCGCAGCCGCTTTGAAAAGCTTGGGTGGTGAAATTCAGATGAAACCGTGGCCTACAAGTGATGAAGAGAAAGAGAACCTGATAAGCGGTGGTTACGACACAGAAAAAGTCTACACAACTGATGATCTTATCGGAAAGAACGCCATCTTTGCAGCTACTGGTATAACAAACGGGGAAATTCTCAGAGGTGTCAGATTCCAAAAGAGAAGAGCGATCACTGATTCCATCGTTATGCGCTCCGCGACGAAAACTATCAGAAGAATCACCGCATACCACGACCTTGATCACAAAACCATACCTCTGAAGAGTTCCGGTGAAACTCAGTTCATAAGAATACAAACGGTGCGAACTTGATTCGCACCGCTTCTTACTTCAGAAGTTGATTTTGTTGACATAAAGCGGAAAACGCTCACACAACTTTTTCACTTCCATGACAACTTCCGCTTGAACACTGTCCTTCACGTTGCCTTCTTCATCTGTCACATTTGCGAGTACTCTCTGTATCAAAGAAGCTATTTGTTCCATCTCAGCCTCTTTCATTCCCCGAGTTGTCACCGCTGGCGTTCCAATCCTTATTCCGCTAGCTACGAAAGGTGAACGAGTCTCTTTGGGAATGGTGTTTTTGTTGACTGTTATTCCACACTTCTCGAGCGCTTTCTCCGCAGCTTTCCCCGTAACATTGGCGGGATTCAAATCCACCAAGAATAAATGGGTGTCTGTGCCACCTGAAACAATTCTGAGGCCCAGATCGGCTAAACTCTTTGCCAAATGCTTGGCATTTCTAACAATTTGCTTCTGATACTCCACAAAACCCGGAGTCATAGCTTCTTTGAAACAAACAGCTTTCGCGGCGATGATATGCATCAAGGGACCTCCCTGTGTTCCGGGGAAAACACTTTTGTTAACGGCTTTGTAGATGGCTTCGTCATTTGTCAGAATCAGTCCACCTCTGGGTCCCCTCAGAGTTTTGTGTGTTGTGGAAGTTACAATGTGGGCGTATTCGGCAGGATTGGGATATATTCCCGCGGCGACAAGACCAGCGAAGTGCGCCATATCAACAACGAGATAAGCTCCTACCTCGTCGGCTATTTCGCGGAAACGCTTGAAATCTATTATTCTCGCGTATGCACTTCCTCCCGCCACGATGATCTTCGGTTTTGACTCAAGTGCTATTTTCCTAACCATGTCGTAGTCTATGACTTCTGCTTCTGGATCAACCCCATACTGAACTACATTAAAGAGTCTGCCGGAGAAATTGACAGACGCTCCATGTGTCAAATGGCCACCATGTGAAAGCGACATTCCCATAAGAACGTCGCCCGGTTGTGCGACGGCAAGATATGCCGCCATGTTGGCCTGAGAGCCAGAATGAGGCTGTACGTTGGCGTATTTCACCTTGAAGAGCTCCTTCACTCTCGCTCTTGCAAGGTCCTCAGCTTTGTCCACCCATTCACAGCCTCCATAGTAACGCCTCCTCGGATAACCTTCGGCGTATTTGTTGGTCAAAACACTGCCCATGGCTTCTATGACCGCTGGCGAAGCGAAATTCTCCGACGCTATCAGTTCCAGGCCATACTCCTGTCTGTTTAACTCTCCAATGACAACATCATAAACCTCTGGATCCACAGATCTCAGATGTTCCCACATAGTTCAAACCTCCCTATGAACGGTATATTCGGTACCTTGAGGCGTATCTTTAACCTCTATACCCGCTTTTGACAGTTCTTCTCTTATGCGATCAGCGATATGATACTGCTTGCTCTTTCTAAAATCCTCCCTAAGGGAGAGAACAGCCATGATCAACCTGTCCACATCTTGAGACAGCGTTAATTCTTCCAGATCAAATAGACCAAGAACTGAGCAAAATTCTCGTCTTGTCAGGTGATAAGCTTTCAAAGCTCTATCTCCATCGCTTTTATCCATCGCAGAATTCATTTCATTGACGAGTTCAAATATCTGAGCCACGGCTTCTGGAGTATTGAAATCGTTGTCCAGGCTTTCCACAAAACGACTCCGTTGTTCTTCCATCCAACCGTCGTTTCGAGGAACCGGGACGAACTCATGCCTTGATTCGAAACGTTTAAAGGCTTGCTGGATTTTCCTGGACGCTGAAACACTCGCCGCCATCGCTTCTTGGGAAAATTCAATGGGGCTTCTGTAATGTTTGGATAGAAAGAAATATTTCAACGCGTCTCTGCCAAATCGTTTCACAGCCTCACGCAGTGTAAAGATATTCCCCACCGATTTGCTCATCTTGTCACCGGAGAATCGTATCATCCCGTTGTGCATCCAGTATTTGACAAATGTTTTTCCTGTCAAAGCTTCACTTTGAGCACGCTCGTTTTCATGATGAGGAAAGATCAGATCTTCTCCACCGGCATGTATATCAAGGGTTGAACCAAGCAGCTTTGTGGACATCACTGAACACTCGATGTGCCAGCCGGGTCTGCCCCTTCCCCAGGGGCTCTCCCAGTATGGTTCGTTTCCTTTCGAAGATTTCCACAAAGCGAAATCCATCGGATCTTTTTTCTTATCGCTGATCTCGATTCGCGCTCCAGAACGCATCTCGTCGAGATTTCTGTGCGACAGTTCACCGTATCGTTCAAATTTTCTAACGCTGAAATACACATCACCCTGCGAAACATAGGCGTATCCCTTTTCGATCAAAACCTCAATTGCTTCAACGATATCTTTCACGAAATCAGATGTCTTTGGACTGAAGTTCGGCTGTCTCACACCCAGACTATCGATATCTCTGTAGTACTCTGATATAAAAGTTTCCGCAACATCTTTGAAATCAACTTCCCATTCATTCGCTCTGTTTATGATTTTGTCGTCGATATCAGTGAAATTCTGAACCATCCAGACTTTGTAACCTCGATACTCCAGATACCTTCTAAACGCGTCAAACACGATGACTGGCCTGGAATTTCCAACATGAATCAGCCCGTAAACAGTTGGTCCACAGACGTATATTCTCACCCTTTCAGGATCGTCTGGCTTGAACTCCTCAAGCGCTCCCGTGAGTGTGTTCCTTATTCTGAGCATTGTTCACCTCTCCTTATGGCGCGGATTCTGCTCACAACTTCATCTCTTCCCAAAAGGCACACCACGTCAGCGAGTTCTGGGCCTTCATTCTTTCCTGTGAGTAACACTCTCAAAGTTGAGTAGAATTCTTTTCCCTTAACTTTATAGTGTTTCAAAACTTCTTTGAATACTTTAATTATATTCATCTTCTCCCAATTTTGAAGTTTCTGAAGCCGATCAGCGCAGTTGAGAAACACAGAGATCAGCTCCGAATTGATATCCGGTAGCTGAGACGGCTTTTTGAAAAAAATCTCCGCCGCCTCACAGAAATCTGTGAGAACGTGCATGCGCTCTTTAACAACTTCGATGATACCTTCAAGGTTTTCATGTTTCACCTCGTAATCACACTGCTCAATGTAAGGTTTCAATCTTAGCAGCAGCTCACCGGGTTTCATCGCCCTGATGTAGTGGCTATTCATCCACTTGAGCTTCTTAGGATCAAAAATAGCTGGATTTTTGCTAAATCTATCGAGTGAAAACTTGCTGATCATTTCGTCTATAGACATGATTTCTTTGGCGTCAGGAGAGGACCAACCGAGGAGAGCCAGATAGTTCACGACAGCTTCTGAAAGGTATCCCCTGGATCGATATTCCTCCACAGAGGTGGAACCGTGCCTTTTACTTAACTTTTTCCCATCCGGTCCCAAAATAGTTGAAACATGTCCAAATTGCGGGGGATTCGCGCCAAGGGCTTCGTAAATTGCAAGCTGCTTGACCGTGTTTGAGAGATGATCATCACCTCGAATCACGTGCGTTATTTTCATAAGGGTGTCATCCACAACACACGCGAAATTATAGGTTGGTATTCCACTGCTTCTGAGGAGTACAAAGTCCCCCACCGATCCTTCAGAGAAAACAATTTCCCCTTTAACCATATCTTTGAGAAAGAATTGCTTTCGCGGCATAGAAAAGTATACCGCTGGCTGTAAGCCCTTCTCTTTGTATTCAGCCCGTCTCTTTTCTGTTGAGAAAGCTTCCAGCATCTCTCGGTTATAATGAGGAGCCACACCATTGTTAATCATCTTTTCTCTGAGAGCTTCGATCTCCTTTGGATAGGCATACACCCTGTAAGCCTTGCCTTCCTTGATAAGTGTTTCTGCATATTCTTGATAGATCCTCAGTCTCTCGCTTTGCCTGTACGGCCCGTAACTTCCCCCCTTATCAGGTCCTTCATCCCAGTGAAGACCCAGCCATTTCAGAGTTTCTATCAGGTTCATTTCGAAAGTCTTATCGGAACGCGCAACATCTGTGTCTTCTATTCGCAAGACATAGACACCGTTGAATCGCCTTGCCAGAAGATAGTTGAAAAGCGCTGTTCTCGCACCACCCACGTGTAGATAACCTGTGGGGCTCGGAGCGAATCTAACTCTCAAGTCACACACCTCCTTACTTGTCAACTCTGCCCTTCACAAAATACCATAGATAGAGATCAAACTTGCCCAAGGGTTCTCCGAATTCCTCGCTTTGCTTTCTAAGCAAACTCTCATAGAAGATATACTTTTTCTCACTCCATGACTTCGGTATCTCACTTGTTATGTTGTACCTCACCATCAATCTCACAACGTGCCTGTCAAGTATCGCCACATCCTCATGACCAACATTTCTCAGAAAATGACTGGACTCTTTCCAGCCGATTCCTTTCGCTTCCTTTACCAAAAAATCTCGAGCTTGATCAGTTTCAAGTGATATCACATCTTTGAGATGTCCAAACAATTTTCTGTTCTCAAATATAAATCGAGCCCTCGCAGATGGGTACCTGTGTCCAACCTTTGAAAGCTCTTCTTCCAAACAAGGGAGAGAAAGGGACAAAAATCCTTGTGGACCAAGTGCTTGCTGGGCTTTGATTCCTTTCTCTGCACTCCAGTTGGCTGTCAGAACACAGAAACTCAGTTCGCTGAAAAGCTCTTCTTCTGTACCCGAACTGCCAAGAATTACAAAAGATCGAAATCGCTGCTCAACAAGAGGCTTTGCTTCTAACCTTATCACTTCGAGTTCTGAACATAGAGACAATTTTATCTCCTCCACATAACATTATACCTTCAAGACAACTGCACGAAAATTTCAGCAATGCTTTGCTGAAGAACCGTTTCTTTGTTATAATCTCAACTGCAAATCGTTGAACGCGGAGGATTGAGGATGTCACATCTTGAAGTACTGAACACTTTCAAAGCAAAGGGCTTGAAAATAACCCCACAGCGTGTTGAGGTGCTTCGATTTCTTGAAAAAAACAGGATACATCCAACAGCCCAGAGAGTTTACGATCACGTAGTTGCAAAGGTGGGAAGTGTTTCTTTCACCACAATCTACAACACACTTCATTTGCTCGAAGAAATCGGTGTGATAAAGAGAGTCGTGATAAGTGAAAACACAACTGTATACGACGTAAACACAAAACCGCACGGCCACTTTGTATGCCGCGACTGCGGACAAATTTTTGACATCGACTTTCGTATCTTCCTCGGTGATCTCCCAGGACAGGTGGACACAATGCAGTTGATAGCTTATGGAATATGCAAAGAATGCCTGAACTCAACTGGAAGTCGATGAATCTTCAAGCTTTCTCTGAATCTTTCTCACCACACAGAACTCGAGTTCGTCCCCTTCTTGAAAATCTTCTCTTGCTTTTAGCTTTATCCCACATTCCTGGGGGGCGCTGACCTGGTTCACATCTTGCTGATAGTGTTTCAAAGAGTCTATCGTGTCCGTGAACAACAAAACTCCATCCCTGTATACCTTGACAGTGCTGTCCTTGCTAACATAGCCTTCAGTTAATTGAACGCCTGCGATCGTACCAATTTTGCTCACTTTAAACGTTTTTCTAATCTCTCCTCTTCCTATCGTTTCTTCCATTTCTTCTGGTTCAAGCATTCCCTCAAGCGCGAGTTTCATTTCATCCAGAAGCTTGTATATGACATCATAGAGCCTTATCTGGACACCTTCGCTTTCAGCGTTTCTGCGTGCCTGGGCATCGGCTTTTACCCTGAAACCCACTATAATGCCGTTACTCGCTGATGCGAGCATCACATCTCCGTTTGTAACTGCTCCAACACCCGTGTGAATGATTTTTACAACGATTTCATCGGTTTTTATGGAAAGAATCGCGTTCTGCACCGCGTTTAGTGATCCTGTGGTATCCGCCTTGAGAACAATGTTAAGCTCCTTTTTTTCACTCTCTTCCATCATCTTTAGAAGTTCTTCCAGCTTGACGGGCTTTCTCGCTACCTTTGCCTGCCGCTGTTTTTCCTTCACTTTTTCAGATAAACTACGGGCTGTCTCCAAATCTGGAACAACATAAACAGCAGAGCGAACATCTGGTATGTCGTTAAAGCCAACAATCATAACGGGCTGTGACGGCACGGCTTTTTTAATCCTTTTTCCGCTGTCATCTATTAAAACCCGAATCTTGCCGTATGTGGAACCACAGACAACGTAATCACCGACTCTCAAAATACCATCTTTAACTATGGCATTGGCAACGGGTCCGAGTGTCTTGTCTATCTTCGATTCGATGATCACACATCGAGCATTGCCCTCTGGAAAACACTTTATCTCACGAAGCTCTGCCACAAGAAGAATCATCTCTAAAAGATTTTCAATACCTTCTCCCGTTCTCGCAGACAGGGGAACAACAACTGTGTCTCCACCCCAGTCTTCTGGCACAATGTTCAATTTCGAAACCAGTTGCTGCTTCGTTGCCTCCACATTGGCATTCGGTTTGTCTATCTTGTTTATCGCCACCACAACAGGAACTCCCGCTGCTTTGGCGTGATCATAAGCTTCAACAGTTTGAGGCATCACACCATCATCAGCGGCAACAACAAGAACAACGATATCGGTTACTTGAGCTCCGCGAGCCCTCATTTCAGTGAAAAGCTCGTGTCCCGGTGTATCGATAAACGTAATCTTTTTGCCATTGTGCGTTACCTGATAGGCACCTATGGACTGAGTTATGCCTCCAGCCTCTTTTTCAGCCACTCTGGTCTTTCTAATCTTGTCGAGGAGTGTTGTCTTGCCGTGATCAACGTGTCCCATTATCGTAACAACCGGCGGTCTCTCTACCAGTTTGTCTGGATGTTTTTCATAAAGCTCTTCAAATCTCTTTGCCAGATAACGAGCAGTGCTGTCCAATTCTTCCTTCGATTCCTCAGAAGGAGTAGCTTTGCTGATTTTTACCTTATAACCGTATTCTTTGGCAATTTCTTTGATCTCTTCTTCATCAAGACTCTGGCTTGGTTTCAAAACTTTACCCTTCACAAAAGCATCCTGTATGATTTTGTTCACAGCGACTCCCATTTTCGCCGCGAGAACTGTCAGATTCATCTCTTCTGAAGAGAGAACAATTTCCTCTTTTACCTCTTCTTTTACACTTTCCTCTTTTTCTTCATCTGGGACAGCTTTTTTTGGCTTTACCTGCTTAGCCACCTTAGCTGCTGATTTTTCTTCTTCTTCAAATATTTCAAGCAAAAGGCTCACTGTTTCTGCATCAATGAAACTCATGTGATTCTTGACCTCTAATCCAAGGTCCTCTAACTCCTGGAGGAGCTCTTTGGTAGGCATGTTTAATTTTCTGGCTAATTCATACACACGAAGTCTTGGCACAATTTCACACCCCTTTAATGATACACATTTAATATTCTACACGATTTGAACGTTCTTTGTATTTCTGCCAGTTTACCATTTTACCTGTGGAGGCACTTTGGACCAAACACATGTGGTAGCATAAGTTAAAGGGGGAAGAACTGCGTTGAAAAGTTTTCGTAAAGAACTTTGGTTCAACACCAAAAAGAGAAGGGAATTCATCAATATAACACGTCTGCTGGAACAGTGTGTTCGCGAAAGCGGGATACAGGAAGGTTTTCTTTTGTGCAACGCTATGCACATCACGGCGAGTGTCTTTATTAACGATGATGAACCTGGTCTTCACCAGGATTTTGAAAGATGGCTTGAAAAACTCGCTCCAGAGAAACCGTACAACCAATACATGCACAACGTAGGTGAAGACAACGCTGATGCTCATCTGAAGAGAACTATCATGGGAAGAGAGGTCGTAGTGGCTATCACCAACGGTTCTCTCGATCTTGGACCGTGGGAACAGATATTCTACGGTGAATTCGATGGAATGAGAGATAAAAGAGTCTTAGTCAAGATCGTGGGTGAATGATATTCCACTGTAACGTGCTTTCTCTTCCACGGGAGGAGTTGAAAGTATGGAAATGAAGATGTTCTGTTATCAATGTTCACAAACTGCCCAGGGAACAGGATGTCATATTCAAGGTGTCTGTGGAAAATCTCCAACACTCGCCCGGCTTCAAGATAATCTGATTTTCACAATCAAAGGAATCTCGGCGTATTACCACCATGCCAGAGAACTCGGCTACAAAGACGAGGAAATAGCCGCGTTTCTGGGAGAGGCTCTTTACTCAACTCTCACAAATGTCAATTTCGATGAGAACAATTTCGTTCATCTTGCTCTCAAGGCTGGAAAGATGACTCTTAAAGTCATGAAACTGCTCAAGAAAGCGCACATCGAAACTTATGGAGAACCATCACCTGTTCAAGTGGAAACAGGCACGAAGAAAGGACACGCTATAATCGTGACTGGACACAACTTAAAAGCTCTTCAGATGCTGTTGGAACAGACAGAGGGAAAGAACATCTATGTCTACACTCACTCAGAAATGTTGCCCGCGCACGGTTATCCCGGTTTGAGAAAGTATAAGCATCTTGCTGGAAATATTGGAAAAGCCTGGTACGACCAAAAAACGTTGTTTGAGAAAGTGCCCGCGGCGATTTTAGGCACTTCCAACTGTGTATTGCTCCCAAAGGACTCTTACAAAGACAGGATGTTCACCACATCAATTGCCAGAATCCCAGGTGTTCGCCACATTGAAGGATTTGATTACACACCAGTGGTGAAAAAAGCTCTCTCTTTACCCGAACTCGAAGAAAGTCCGGGCGAAGTGAAGCTGACAACAGGATACTCCCTCAACACAGTGCTCGGCATCGCTGACAAAATTAAAGAGCTCGTGGAAAAAGGAAAGATAAGGCATTTCTTCCTTGTGGGAGGATGCGACGCTCCACTGAAGAGATCCAGTTATTACAGGGAATTCGTTCAGAACCTCCCATCTGACACAGTTGTGCTCACGCTCGCCTGCGGCAAGTTTCGGATCAACGATCTTGACCTTGGAAATATTGAAGGCGTACCAAGGCTTATTGATCTGGGACAATGCAACGATTCCATAGTCGCTATTGAAATAGCCGAGAATCTCGCAAAACTGTTCGACGTAAAAGATATAAACGATCTTCCTCTGACTCTCGTTCTGTCGTGGATGGAACAGAAAGCCGTCGCTATTCTGTACAGCCTGTTCTCAATGGGAGTTAAGGGAATATACCTTGGACCCATCCTACCCGCATGGATAAACAACCAGATACTCGACATTTTGAAGAAAAACTTCGATGTTCATCTGATAGGTGATCCACAAGAGGACATAAAGAAAATGCTGGCATAAATCTGTGAGCTGAGGTGCGTTTCTGCTCTTCATACTTAAAGGTTGGTGCGTGATGATTTGAAAAGCACACCTAAGTGTGTGAGTGTCATTGTAATTATGAGTTTCCTTCTGATTAGCGGCTGCGTGCGTGTTGGTGTAACTGAAGCGATTCCCGATGATATGATACGATACATGGCGACCGCTTATAACTGTGGAATGGCTTTGAGCTTTGATAAGATTAAAAGTACGGCCGATTCCCAGAACTACACGTACGACGACGATGTTTTGGCGTATTATTTGTACTTCTTGGGAAGAATTACTCTACAGGAACTTCAGAAACACCTGTTGAGTTCAGAAAGAAGTTGGGATTTGAGAATCACAGATTATATAAAGAACGCTGTGAATCGTTTTGAAGATGACGACTCACTACCAGTTGTTGTGGATCAATACGATCCTGAGATTCCAGTAAATCCCCAGTTGCGACCACCGCCAGAGCTACTGCTCAAGTGCAATCCAGATGTGGACTTGTCAAGTGATAGTGATATAGATTTCTTAACCAATAGGGTTTTTAAGCTAATACTGAACGACTACTATTCTCACGGTATCTTCAGACAGTGGTTCGATTCCTTTTATCCAAACACTTTGCTTGAAGAAAAAGATGTCAAAGCTTACTCAGAATTTTTGGTAAAGACAGCGCTCAGCTATGCCACTTCGCATGAAAGCTTTGAAAGATTTCATTCGACCAGTTCTTCTCTTTTCCCGGAGGTGGTTTACCCCAGCCATATACCTGCCGAGCTATTGCTCGCCATAGCTTACAAAGAATCGAGGTTCTTTCCAGGATCGTACAGAACAGAGAGTAGTGATGGAAGAATAAATGCAGTGTCGATGGGTTTAACGCACGTTCTTGTGGATGCCGATTTTTTAGATATCTCTCAAACAGATGATGATATTGGCGATGGTAACAGGGATCTTAGAACATTTGCTCTAATTTCTTACTACTACTTGAAAAACTCACCGACAGAGGAAACTCACTTCAGTGACGTGGATCTGCTAACTATTAGAGGAAGCTTTCTCTACTGTTCGATATTTCTTGACATGATATACCAAAGGTTAAATGGTTGCTTTTAAAGATCACA